>LSQX01263632.1_pt2 | contig 27087 bp, 28 predicted proteins | sample 654561 | NCBI WGS metagenome assembly LSQX01 (sample SAMN04489861, study PRJNA283612) | anaerobic digester metagenome | isolation source: 4 biogas reactors fed with cattle manure at either 37C or 55C with and... | place: Denmark: Kongens Lyngby | collected 2014
CGAAGCTGGCCGCCAGTTTCCCGGCAAGGTAGGGGTCTTCGGAGAAGTACTCAAAGTTCCGGCCACACAAAGGGTTGCGTTTGATGTTCAGCCCGGGGCCCAGGACCACGCCTACACCCTGGTCCGCCGCTTCTTCACCAATCGCCGCACCGATCCTGCCAAGCAACTCCACATCCCAACTGCAGGCGGTTGTTACCGCCGTCGGGAAGCAGGTGGCCGGGCGCGACTCGTTAATACCCATCGCGCCGTGGTGTTCCTCCTGCTTGCGCAGGCCATGGGGCCCGTCGCACATGAACATGGACGGGATCCCGTATTGGGGAAAGTCCCTGGTCTCCCAGCAATTTTTCCCGTCGCACAGGGCGATCTTCTCTGCAAGCGTCATCTTCTTCGTCATGTAATGCTTACCCCCTATTATGTTCTAGCTAATAATCTTTGTGGCATTCTCCTTCAGTTCATTGATGATCCGGACAAACTCCTCCCGTAGCTTATGGTCGAATAGTCGGATAAAACTATGCGGTTTGTCAAAGGGCGGTTTGGTAAGTTCAGCCGCACTCTCCAGATAACCGTTCTGGACAATGTAGTCAATGACTTTATCGACAAAGGCAATTTGGTCGGCATTAAGGTTTTGCTCGTTGATGAAGGAGGAAAAGGCTTCGTAGGCAGCATCCCGCTCCATCTTGGCGATCCTCCGCACCAGGAGCCCAAAGGGGGTATTCTTGAAGCTCCGTTCATAATCCTCTTTGGTCTTAGCAATGGCAGTCTTTTTACACATCTCTATAGGTATTCTTGAAGCTCCGTTCATAATCCTCTTTGGTCCCCAGTTCGCCCGTGAAAATCCTCTCCAACATCTTGTAGTCGGTTTCTGTTAAGGGTATGTTGTTCCGCAATTTATAGATGGCGATGTTATCCTTATTCTCTTCAATATACTTGTTTACTTTCAGTTTGTATTCCTGGAGGTCATAGGCGATCCGGAAATCCTCGCCCACCGTCCGTTCAAGCTCCTCATCTTGTAGATTGGTATAGATAAGAACCGGTGGTTCCTTACCAATAAACTTCATCAGTTCCCGGAGTTCCACCCGGATCTTTTCCAACCGCAAAAGATCCGCCTCCTCCCAGAACTCCTCCGCAATTACTTCCTTGAGAAGAGGAATTTTCTCTTTAACCTGCGGCATGTTGCTGTTTCTTTTCAACAACAGGGAAGCCCGGTCCATAACATTCCGTTTCAACCTCTTGAAACTACCCATCCCTTCCAACTGCGCCAGCATCAGGCTGTACATTATATTATCAAACTCCAGCGCCCGGTCGTCGTTGTCAACAGTTGTGACCAGGTCGGCCAGGTTGCTAATGATTTCACTCTTATCCTGCTCGGAAAGGCAGGCAAAGGCTGCTTCCTGGTTGTATTTATCCACATACTTCCGTTTCATCCGCACATCGATTCTTTCCAGGGACAACCTGGCGATCTGCCCTGTCACTTCGGCCACGAGCGCGCGGCGCCAGGCTTGGTATTCTTCATCCATGAAAGCCGCATCCTGCAGGTGGAAGATGAGTTGAATCCGCTTGGCAAAGACCCTGGCCGTGGTCGAAGGGCTCACCGCCGCCTCAATCCCCTGCTGGTGCTCGCGGAAAAACTCAAAATTACCCAGGTAGTCGAAGATATAGAAGCACTCTTTATGCTTGCCCGGGCCGAACAAATCCGTCCGGGTCCTGGTCCCCCGCCCGATCATCTGCCAGAACTTGATTTTCGAGCGAACCCGTTTGAAGAAGACCAGGTTGACGATTTCCGGGACATCAATCCCGGTATCCAGCATATCAACGGAGACGGCGATATACGGTTCTTTCTCCGGGTCCTTAAACTGCAGGATTAAATCCTGCACATAATCGTCGTCACAGACCACCCGGCGGCAGAATGTCCCTTTGTACTCCGGGTAGAGGGCGTTGAACCGGTCGACAATAAACTGGGCATGGTTCTTGTTCTGCGCAAAGATGATCGTCTTCCCCAACCGGTTGCCGCTGCTATCCCGCAAGCCGTTGGTCATCAGGTCATTGATCACGCGATCCACTGTATCCTGGTTAAAGATGAACTCATTAATCTCCGACGGCAGGATCTCCTCGGGCATCTCGCCGTCCTCGTCGGTGAAGTCCTCCTCGTATCTTTCCTTATCTTCCGGTGAAAGGTCGTCATAGGTAATCCCGTGGGTCAGGAACTTGGTCTTCACCTCGATATTGTAGTAGGGGACCAGGACCTTGTCCTTATAAACAGCGGTTTCGTAATCATAAGCAAAGGTCGGCACACCCTTCTCCGCCTCAAAAAATTCATAGGTGCTTTTGTGTACATCCTCCCGGGGCGTGGCGGTCAGACCCACCATATAGGCGTCGAAATAGTCGAAGATCGCCTTGTACTTCCGGAAGATACTGCGGTGACTCTCGTCCACGATGATTAAGTCAAAATGGGCCGGGGAAAAAACGCAACCGCCGTTCTCATTCCGCACATTGTTAATGGTATTCAACATGGTGGGATAGGTGGAGAAGACAACCCGGGCATTGCGGTCGTCTTTGTTGGATAAGAGATTACAGAGGGACATGTCGGGAAGGAGGTTCTTGAAGACATCCTTCGCCTGGTGCACCAGGGCGGTCCGGTCGGCCAGGAAGAGGGTGTTCGTAACATAGCCGCCCCGGGAGAGGACATCGGTCAGGCTCACCGCAGTCCTGGTTTTCCCGGTGCCCGTCGCCATCACCAAAAGCGCCTTCCGGTGGCCCTTTTCAAAATGGTCGCAGACCGCCCGCACCGCCTGTTTTTGATAATAACGGTCGGTAATCCGGTTGTCAATCTGGATCGTGCTCAACTTCTTCCGGGAGGTCCGCCGGTTAATCAGCCTTTGCAGGTCATCCCGGGAGAAACACTGCTGACCCGGCGCTGCGGCCCGGTCCGGTCGTCCCAGATAAAATAGTCGTAACCATTGGTATTAAAGATAATCGGCCGGCGCCCGGTCATCTTTTCAAGACAATCGGCGTATAGCAGGGCCTGGTGGGTCCCCTGCCGGGCATCCTTGAAGGTCCGTTTGGCTTCGATTATAGCCAGGGGCAGCCCGTCTTTCCCCCAGAGGACATAATCGACAAAGCCTTCCCCGGAGCCGGACTCCGGCGGCATCCCAAACACCCGCATCTCCTCTTCGACACAGTCCCTCCGGTCGGTCTGGGAGAAACGCCAGCCCAGGAGTTTCAGATCTACATCAATGTACTTCTTCCGCGTGGCAAACTCCGACAGGTCCTCCGGGGTAAATACCCTTTCCGCTTTGTACTTTTCTTTATAGGCTGTGAGCTCTGCGCTCTTTTCCCGGAGTTCCGCCAGGAGCCTGGCGATCTCTTTATCCTTTTCATCAATGAGTTGTTCCGTTTGCTCTTTGAAACGCTGGAATTCCGCTGTTAACCGCGCCTCAATCTCACGGGCTGCTTCCAGGTCACCGGCGGTTTCCGGGATCAGCCTTTCGTCAAATCTCCGCTCCTGATAATCCTCGCCGTAACAGTAATCAATCCATTGTATAAACTCAAACAAGATGGCCAGGGAAAGCACAGCGTCATTCCGGGTGATAACTCTCCCCGTATGGACCGCCAGGTTCCCCACTTTGATAATATACTGTAGCTTCGGCCAGGTCGCCGGGTCAACCGCATAGCGGAAGCTTTCTTCGTGAACCAATGCCTGCAGGTGATTCCTGTACGGCATCTTCATAGTGTTATCAGCCGAATAGACCCATTTCACCGCCAGCTCAAAGGCCTTCCTGCTCCCAACCGCAGACATGGCCGGCGAAACAGGCAATACCTTCTCCGCCTCAATACAAGCCGTGGCAAAAAGACGATAAGCGGGTATGCTTTTCAGAAACTCAAAATTGCCGGCCATGGGATCACCTGCCTAATCAAAATACTCGCTCATTAGGCTCTTGAAAAGGTGCTCGCTCTCGGCAATGGCTTGCTTGACCAGGGCTTTTTGTTCTTCGATTTTGGTGACGATGTTGGCGAATTTTGTTTGGAGATCGAGGGGTGGACATAAAACTAAAAACTCCTTAAGCTGTTTGGAATTTATCGTTGCAATCCCGGTTGTTTGTTTTGCTGATTTTAAGAAATATCTTTTTCCATAATCGCTACCTATTAATTTTGATACATATTCAGGGTTTAAAATATCTTTATCAACTCTAACACGGAAGATATGGTTTTGGTGAATACAATCAGGAATTTCTTCATACCAAACCGAACCTCTACCCAACTTATCGGGGTCGCCACCTTCCGTTAATAGAATGTCTCCTCTCTGGAGCTTATATTTAACTTTATCTTCTGGCAATACATCTATAGTTTTAATATCACTTATATCGATATAACCATCTTGTACGTTGGCAACACGTAAATAAGGAACATTGACAACTTCTTTCCCGGTTAAATCTCTACCTTTGGTGACCCCTGATACAATTTCTGCACACTTTTGAAGAGGTTTTACGTCCCATCCCTTTTCGTTGAGTACAGGATCCCCAAACATCTCATAAAAAACTGCCTTAATTAGATTATCAAGTTCTGCAAGCTGTTCTTTATAGCTGTCGATTATTTCTCGGGCTTTATCTAAGGCGTTTGCGATACGTTCTTGAATAATGATCGGAGGAACTGGTACCCTAATGTTTTCTAAAGTTAATCTGTCAATATGTGGAATAGTAGCACCGGTACAGTTTTGTTGTAAATAGTTAAATTTACCTTTTAGGTATTCACCTAGATACCGAACATCAAAAATACCCTTCTGACTTATTCTCATTAATGCTAATGTACTTCCTATAGCTCCACTTAAACCATATCCTATTGTTCCTGCATTAGCCCCATCCCAAGCAATAATTAAATCATCCTCATTTGCTAAAACATATTTTTCGTTCTCAGAACAATATTTTATATTATTGTTACTTCGTAAATCCTCAATTTGAATATATCTAATGTTCCCATTTGACCTATCGCACGGTTCAATTTTTGTACCCTTTTTTATTTCTACAATTTCCCCCAACCTCACCAGTGGCCACTTACCCATTCTTCAACAGCCCCCTCAACTCTTCCATCTTGGCGCAAATATCCAAGGCCAGTTGGTCCAGGCGGTCCATGATAACTTCCGGTTTGTCGTACTCTACTTTCTCGTATTTAATCTCTTTATAACGGTTAATGGAGAGGTCGTAACCATTTTCCTTGATCTCTTCTTTATCCACCAGGAAGCTTTGCTCTGTGCGTTTTCGATTTGCTTCTCCTTCAAGGTTATGAAATCTGGCAATAATATCGGGAATATCCCCTTCATGGCCTAAGTCGGTCCGTTTATCATCCAGGGAATAACCGTCGGACTTCATATCATAAAACCAGACTTTATCTGTGCCGCCGGCGTCAGTCTTGGTAAAGACCAAGACTGCAGTAGAAACGCCGGCGTATGGTTTAAATACCCCGCTAGGCATGGAGATGACCGCCTGGAGGTGTTGGTTTTCCACCAATTCCTGCCGCAGGGCTTTATGGGCTCGGGTGGTGCCGAATAAAACCCCGTCCGGCACAATACAGGCACACCGGCCGCCTCTTCTTAACATTCGGAGGAAAAGGGCGACAAAGAGCAGTTCCGTTTTTTTGGTGTTGCAGACTCTTTTCAAGTTATCATGAATGCTCTCCGCATCGATCGTCCCGGTGAAGGGCGGATTTGCCAAGATAAGGCTGAATTTATTCTCAATGTTATTTTCTTTGGAAACGCTATCGGCATAGCTAATATGGGGATTTGTCACGGAATGAAGCATCAAGTTCATAGCGGACAAGCGCAGCATTGTCCGGTCTGTATCAAACCCGGTAAACATCTCCCCGGTAAACCGCTCCCATTGCTCCGGCGTCATGGTTTTCTCGTATTTTCCCCGGATATACTCGGCGGCAGAAACCAGGAAACCGGCAGTACCGCAAGCCGGGTCGCAGATCAGGTCGTCGGGGGTCGGCGCTACCAACTGCACCATCATATCCCGGATATGCTTTGGAGTCCGGAATTGCCCGTTCTGGCCGGCTGTATTTAATTTGCTGAGCATATACTCGTATAAATCCCCAAGTGTATCCTTGTTCTTGATATCATGTTCATAGAGATCTTCCAGGCCGGTAATGACTTTTTGCAATACCTGCGGAGTGGGCAACAGGAAAAGCGCGTCCTCCATGTACCGGGAGAAGGCCGACTCCTCATCCCCGTTCAAAGACTTAATAAAAGGAAAGACCTTATCCCTGATAAGCTCAAAAATCTCCCGTGCATCCTTGTCTTTAAACTTGGACCAGCGCATGGCTTGTCCCTCCGGGGTCTGCGGGAAAATCTTCTTTGGTACTTTCACCTCCAGCGCTTCCAGGCTCTCATTTTCAATCTCTTTTTCATCCAGGGCGCGGATAAACATCAAGTAAGTCAACTGCTCAATCACAGTCAGTGGCTGGGTGATTCCCCCCGCCCAGATGTCGGTCCATATTTTATCGATCTTATTCTTGATCGCACCGGTAATCATTGTTGCATCTCCTCATGGGTGTCTTTTAGTAAAATGCACTTATTTTCAGTAATATTCGCTTTTCTTTAACGTTTTTCCTGCCGTTCCCTTGATTCCCGGCATTTTCTGCAGATAAGGGTGTCGCCTGCTTATTTTTTCTCACTAATTGTTGAGAATTTGTTGAGCTTTATAGTACAAAATTGGAAGAAGCGCCTTCATCCTCTGTCAGGAACGGCGCTCTTTTTTATACGCGTTTTTTGACGCATCTATCCGCACATACCTTCTTTCTTCGCTTGCTTTCGCCCGTTGGTGTAATTACATATTGCAGCAAAGGATATTTATGAACAAGGCGGAATAAGTAACAGGATGAAAGAGCATAACCCCGAAAAAGGAAAGACGTGTTGAACTCTGGCTTGGTCAATTGTTAAGGAGATGACAAGGGATGAAGATTGCGGTTATCCATGGACAACTTCACGAAGGTAGCACCTTTAATATCACCAAACTTTTCTTGAACAAACTGGCCGGTCAAAACCCCGAAGTAGTCGAGTTTTTCATGCCCAGGGACACCCCTCCCGCCTGTGTCGGTTGTTGCAATTGCTTTATCAAAGGCGAGAGCCACTGTCCCCATGCGGGGATTGTGCAACCGGTGGTCACGGCTATTGAAGAAGCGGATCTGGTGATCCTTGATTCCCCGTGTTATGTTATGGGGATGACCGGTCAACTCAAGACCTTCCTTGACCATATGGGATACCGCTGGCTGGCCCACCGGCCCCACCCGCAGATGTTCAGGAAAATAGGGCTGGCGGTTTCAACCGCAGCCGGCGCCGGGGCAAAAAGAGTCACAAAGGATCTGCGGCGCCACTTCTTTTTCTGGGGAATCCCCCGGAGTTACGGCTTTGCGGTAAATGTAAGGGCCATAAATTGGGAGAGGGTGCCGGCCAAAAGGAAGGCCCGGATCGAAAAAGCAGTTGCCCGTTTGGCGGCGAAGATCGTAAAAAGATCAGGAAAAGTAAAGCCGGGGCTGAAGACAAAAGCAGTCTTTAAAGCCATGGGGATGATGCAGAAATTGGATGACTGGAACCCGGCTGACCGGGAACACTGGGAGAAAAACGGCTGGCTCAGCGGGAAAAAGCCCTGGTGAAAAGAATAACCTCCCTGCCTGAGTTCTGCACTCAAGAGGGAGGGTTTTCAGTCATCTGCCATAGATTATTACACTTCGATGATCACATCCGCCTTCTCTTTGATCCGTCCGGTTTTGAAGTACTGCTCTTCCATGGGGATCCACCGGGTAAAGAAGGCCTCTGCCATCTCCGGGCCGTTTCTTTTTATGATCCTCTTCCTCTGCTCGTTAGGGGAAATATCGCAGAAAACCCGGCAATCCATGTAATCGCCAAAGGCCGGGTGGCAACTGTAGGAGCCCTCGACAATCCGCCAGGAACTGTCTTTGACCAAGCGCCACCCGCTGTAATCCATTATCCTGCAGTCAAAGCGGCGGTAGGAAAAGCTTTCATCCTTTCTCAGATACGGCAGGACCTCGGCGCGGAAACGCTCGTAATGGATATTCCCGCCGCTTTGTGCCAGCCTTTCCGCGGTGCGCAGTTCCGCCGGGAGGAAAAAGTCATCCATTGGGATCACCTCTGCCGTTAGCACCTGGGATAAAAGAGTGGCAAGGGTGGTCTTTCCTGCCGCCGCCCGGCCGTCGATGGCGACGACTCTCGGCCCGGCTTGCTTATTAGTAGCCTGCTCCCGGATGGTGGCGAGTTTTTGCAAAACCGGCAGCAATTTCTCGTATTCCCTCTTGACAATCCGGTAGGCCGGTTTCTCCCTTAACCGGTATTCCTCGCTGTGGTGGACGGGACGCACCCCGCCCGCAAGATACTCCTCCTTATACCTGCGCCAGGCTGCGCTAGTAAAGGGGAGCAGCCCCTGATCCGCGCAAGCGGTAACAACCTCGAGATATTCCATAAAAAGCGTCTCCGCATTTTCCCTCTTTTCTGCCGCAGAGTTTTCCGTTGCAGAATGCAAAAACATCTGGAAGAGCCATTCCACCGGCAACTGCAAGTGCTTCCAGGCGGCCAGGTTACACCGGCTGTATTCAGGGGAGATTGGTTCGAAGACCGCCATCTCCCGCGGCGGGGTCTCGGCAAATTCAGCCAAGAGACTGGCCCGGGCCTTTGCCGGATCCGCCAGGATATGTTCCGCGCCAAAAGCCGCTTGAAAGCACAGCTTCACCCCGTCCTGCGCTGTCATGCCAGGGTGCAGCGCAGCCTGGTCTTTCAGGTAGCCGGCAAACGCTGTTTTCCTCATTCTCCAGGCAGAGCAGGGTAGCGCTCCGGGATCAGCTTGGCTTTGCTCAGGGCGGAGACAAGGGCCGGGATGAGCACCAGTTGGACGACGATCCCGGGCCAGGTGCCCACAAAGTAGCTGGCGGTCCAGGCGGCCAAGGAGTAGCTGCCGGGGGAGAAAATCAGGGCCCTGGCGACCCCGGCCACAATGCGCCCGGCGAGGAGCGCCGCCACCAAACTGATGTAGAGGTCGGCAGAGAGTTTTTTCGTGCGGACCAGGGCAAAGATGAGCCCGCTAAACAGCCCGTAAGCGGCGAGCTCAACCAGCATCGCCGGCAGATAGGCCAGTGGCGGCATGCCTGTGATCAGGGTGGAGAGCAGGGGGCCGGCCAGCCCGCAAAGGAGCCCGAAAGACCAGCCGCAGATGAGTCCGCACAAGAGCACAGGGATGTGCATCGGGCTGAAGAGCCTGCCGCCATTGGGGATGGCGTGGAAGGCCATGGGCAGCACAACGCAGAGCCCGATGCAGACGGCGGTAATGACCGAACGTTTCACATAAGACATCTTCACCATTGGATCTCCCTCCTGAATAATGATAAATAACGGGTAGTTGCTCCCTCTTGAATAATAAATAATTGCTCCTTTCAGAATAAGTAATAATTCCATTCATAAGCCACAGGGCCAAACTACGGCGCCAAGATGAACTGGGCCAGGCAGATCAGGGCGCATACTGTTAAGGCCCAGTAATCGCAGGGCGCCAGGGGTTCTTTCTTTCGCCGGGTACGGTTTTTGGCATTGCGGTAGCCCCGCGCCTCCATCGCCTGGGACAGCTCCTCCGCCCGCCGGAAAGCGGCGATGAAAACCGGCACCACCAGCGGGATAAAGCTCGCCGCCCGTTCCAAGAGCCTCTTGCTTTCAAACCTGGCGCCCCTGGCGATCTGGGCCATCTTGATCAACTCGGTCTCCTCCAGTAAGGTGGGGATGAATTGTATCGCAATACTGATGATTATGGCCACATCCTCTGTGGGGACGCCAATGAACTTCAATGGTTTGATGAGGCTCTCCAGCGCCGCGGTGACCTGCGTGGGCAAGGTGGTCATGGTCAGCAGGTTGCCAAGGATGAGAATGAGGAGCACGTTGCATACCACCCTGAAGCCCTGGTTAATCCCCTCGCGCGAGAGCCGGAAGATCCCCCAGGAGGCCAGCACCTCTTCCCCGCCAAAGAACAGCGCGTTCATCAGGAAAACCACCAGCAAGAACCAGTAGATGCCACGGACCGGGGCAACGGCGGGGCCCACCGGCAACCTTGAAGCCAGGACCAGCAGGAAAATCACAGCCAGCGCCAGGAGGTAGCCCCAGGGCGACGAGGCGCCGATGACCGCGGCCATGAGGAGGAAAAGGCAGAGAATTTTCGCCCTGGCGTCAAGCTGGTGGAGGAAGGAATGGCCTGGAATGTATTGACCGGCCGGCAGGGTCCTCATCCCCCACCACCCCCGGCCAGTTCCCGCTTTAGTGCGGAGAGCAAATCATCATAGGTGACGACCGCAGGGGAAAGCGCCAGGTTGCCCGCTGCCAGCAGGGCGGCGATCTTTTGCGCCTTTGTCCGGCCAAAGACCCCGTTCTTCCTTTGCTCCAGGCGGAGGAAGACCTCCCTGGTCGGCCCGGAGTCAATAAGCCTGCCTTCCTCCAGCACCAGCAGGTTCCTGGTATACCCGGCCAGCGCCTCCATGTTGTGGGAGGCCATGATAATGGTGGTCCCGGCTTGATTCATCCCCGCCGCAAAGCGCATGAAGTTCTCCCGGCCGTACGGGTCAAGGCCGGCGATGGGCTCGTCAAAGATGAGGATCTCCGGTTTCCTGGCGATCACGCCGGCAATTGCCACCCGCCGTTTTTCCCCGCCGGAAAGGGCCAGTGGCGACTGGTCACGGATTTTTTCAAAGTCAAAGCCCATGGTTTCCAGGGCCCACTGGACGCGGGCTATTACCTCCTGCCGGCTCAAACCGCTATACTTCAAGCCAAAGGCCACGTCCTTTTCCACGGTCGTGGCAAAGAGTTGGTACTCGGGGTATTGAAAGACCACGCCCATCTTCTGCCTTAAACTGCTCCTGTCATAGCCTTTGGCGTTGATATCCTCGCCATCCACGGAGATCCGCCCGCCGGCGGGCAGGCGCAACCCGGCCAGCAGCTGGATCAAGGTGGTTTTGCCACAGCCGGTATGCCCCATGATCCCGACAAAGTCACCGGCGGCAATGGAGAAAGAGACGTCTTTAAGGGCCTCGATTTTTTCGCCGGTGGGCTGCTCATAGGAATAGCTCAGGTTTTCGACCTTAATTGCCATAGTTCTTCCACAAGCTCCTCATCGGTTAGTGGACAGTTCTTCAAGTAGATGCCCGCTTGCCGCAGGTCATGGTAGAGGCGCACCGGCAGCGGCGGGATCATCTCCGCCTCCTTCATCAGGTCAAGGTCGGTCAGGATCGCTTTCGGGCTGCCACAGGCCAAAACCCGGCCCTTATGCATCAAGATAATTTTATCGGCGGCAACCGCTTCCTCCACAAAATGGGTGATGGCGATGATGGTTCTCCCGGCCTTGTGCAGTTTGTCCATGATCGCCAGCACTTCCTGCCTGCCCCTGGGGTCCAGCATGGCGGTGGCCTCGTCAAAAATGATGATCTCCGGTTCCAGCGCCAAGACCCCGGCCAAAGCAACGCGCTGTTTCTGCCCGCCGGAAAGGGTATTCGGCGCCCGTTTCTCATAGCCGCTCATCTCCACAAGGGCCAGGGCCGCCCGGACCCGCCCCGGGATCTCCTCCCGGGGTACTTCGTAGTTTTCAAGGCCGAAGGCGATATCCTCCTCCACCGTGGATGCGACAAACTGGTTATCGGGGTTTTGAAAAACCATCCCGCAGAGGCGGCGCAAACGCCAGATATCCCCCTCGTCTCTAAGATCAATCTGCGCCACCCGGAGTTCCCCCTGTTGCAGCGGGAGAAGGGCATTGAAGTGCTTGACCAGGGTTGATTTGCCCGAACCGTTACAACCAAGGATCGCGAGAAACTCGCCCTTTTCGATGGTAACCTCAACATCCTGGAGGGCAAGGGAGAAACCGTCATAGGAGAAGCTGATATTTTTTCCCTCAACAAGCACGGCCTTCTCCTCCTTGGGCCAAACAAAAACCGCAAAGGCAGGACCCCCGACAGGAAGTCAAATCACCTTCGCGGTAATCAATTCGGTAAAATATTGGTCTGTAGTCACTCGCCAAGGGCTTTCTCCGGAAAGCCGCGATCCCTTCGTGGAATCATATTACATTATAAGGCAAGGCAGGGCAAAAAGCAATACCGGACGAGCCTTTATCCCTGCTGGCCGGCAAGGGCTTGGATCTCTTTGACCGCGTTTTGGATCATGGAGGAGATGGAGAGATCGCCCACACCAACCACGATGTTATCGCAGTGGCTGATGGGGATTAAAATCCTTTTGGCCGCGCTCTGCCCCACAGCCTGCGCCATCCGCGGCGTAATCTCGCCGAAAAGGGCATCGGCAATAACAATCCCAATCGGCCCGGCAATGATATCCGCCTTGCGGCACCCGACCACAACGGCATTCTCGCCGGTGGCCCCGTAGTCCGCGCCGGCCTTCAGCATGGCCGCGGTGGCGGTACTGTTGGTGCCGACCGCCGTCACCACCGCATCAGGGATCTGCTGTTTGATTGCTGCAACCAGCTGCTTGCCAATGCCGCCGCCCTGGGCGTCAATCACTAGAATCTTCATGGCAACCCCTCTATGCAATCAGAGTTTAAAAATCTCATCTACGGCTACGGCCAGTCCCGGGAATCGAAACGACCCGGCTTGATCTCCTTTTTTAAAGGTCTTGACCTTTTCTATTTCTTTCTCTGCAAAGCGGTAGATACTTATCTCTTCCGATAAAGGATTTACAACCCAGATATTTTAATTATATTATACCTAATTCCCCCCGTCCATCTGAAAGAACTCTTCCGATGCTCTCCCGGAGACCGGAAAGAAACCTCAGCCTCGTCAATGGAAAGAAGGGAAACAAGGCCTTGCCCCGTAAATATTAAAGACAATGGAGTTTCCTGCGCACTTGAAACCCTTAATACCCGTGGGTAATTTTGCGCTGTGTTATTTAAAATGGAAAAGAGGAGGCCGTTTTCATGAACAAGCTCGAAAAAATAAGCAATTTCCTGACAGAAACGGGGGTTTTCTTCTTGGCCACGGTCGATGGGGACCAGCCGAAATGCCGGCCTTTGGGAGTTCATGTTCTCCGCGATGACCGGCTCTACTTTGCTGTCGGCGACTTCAAAGATGTTTACAAGCAGCTGTGCCGGAATCCGAAAACGGAGATCGTGGCGGTGAAAGGTGAAGACTGGCTCCGCCTCTACGGGGAGGCGGTTTTTGAGGAGGATGACGCCATTGCCCGGGAGATCCTGGAGAAAATACCTTTTTTGAAAGAGATCTACAATGAGAAGACCGGCTACAAGCTTGCCATCTTCCATTTGGAGAAGGCCACCGCTGAATTCCGTTCCATGCTGACAATAACGGAAAGCTATGAACTGTAAGAAAAAACCCGGGTTCATCCCGGGTTATTCAATTTCTAGGGCTGTTCTTGGGGCTGGTCTTTGCAAGCCTTGACTTTTGTGATTCTTTTTTCTGATATTTCTTCGACTTTAAACACAACGCCATTAAACTCGACCACAGGCTTCTCATCTTCCTGCGGGATTCTTCCCAATTGTCCCGTTAAAAAGCCGCCCAAGGTGTCGTAATCCTCTGTGGGTAAGTCCACCTCGAGAAGGTCTTTTACCCGTTCCAGGTTGGCCAGGCCATTGATGATAAAAGTATTTTCATCCAGCTTCTCAAATTCCTTTTCCACTTCGTCATATTCGTCAAAGATATTGCCGACAATCTCCTCGACCAGGTCTTCAATGGTTATGATCCCGGCTGTACCGCCATACTCGTCAATTGCCACCGCCATATGGGTTTTCCTGCTCTGTAACTCTTTAAACAGTTCATCGGTTTTCTTGGAAGCCGGAACGAAATACGGCTGCCGCATGATTTTTTTCAGGTCAAAATCTTGATTCTCATCCTCCAGCAGCTGGATCAGGTCTTTAATATTCAAGATCCCGGTGATATTATCAATATTATCCTCATACACAGGATACCTCGTGAATTTTTCTCTCTTAATCAAAGCAATTATCTCTTTTAAGCTTGCAGTGATGGGAACGCCGACAATATCGGTCCTATGGGTCATTATATCGGAGACCACTTTATTATCAAACTCAAATATATTATTGATCATCTCCTTTTCACTCTCGTCGATTGCGCCCTTTTCTTCGCCCACATCCACCATCATCCGGATCTCCTCTTCTGTAATATGCCTTTCATCACCATTGGGGTCAACGCCAAAAATCCGGACAATGGAGTTGGTGGAGACTGTAAGCAGCTTAACAAAGGGGAAGGTGGCGACGGACAAAAAATGCAAAGGCGAAGCCACAGAAAACGAGATTTGCTCGGCCTTTTTCATGGCCAGTCGTTTTGGGACCAACTCCCCTAAGACAAGGGTGAAATAGGAGAGTATTACTGTAATGACAATCACGGAGACGGTCTTCAAGACGCTTCCCGAGACCGGTATTTGCGTCATTTTTACCAGGTCCACCAGCCGGTCGGCAAAGCTTTCGGCAGCAAAGGCACTGGCCAGAAAGCCGGAGAGGGTTACGCCTATTTGAATGGTGGCCAGGAACCTGCTGGGCTCGCTTAACACTTTTACTAGCAGTTTCGCCCTTTTATTTCCTTCATCGGCCATATGCTTTATTTTGTTATCATTCAAAGAGATTAAGGCGATTTCCGATGCGGCAAAAAAGGCGTTGCACATGATCAATCCAACTAAGAGTAAAAGGTTGGCGACCAAATATCTTCATCCTCCAATAACATTTTAACCTAAAAAGACAAAAGGCCATAGCACCCCCAGTTAACTGAGGGCCTTATGGCCTCAGGTAATAAAACGGCTTTATATATACTGGCTTTATATATACCTTTGCTTTTAAGAGTGATTGCTGGAGTCTTTTACTATTGCCTTCGTCGCCAATATCCTCGTCCATTTATCTTCCTCACCCTTAATAATCCTGGCGCGCTTATTGTATCATAGTAAAACCTGTACTGTCAAGGGTTCCGGCGGAATGCCGGGCTGAACAGCGAGGTTAATGCCTGGTATCGATGGCTTTTTATGTTGCTGCCGCCACCAGCACCTCGCCAAGATGAGCAGGTATAGCCCGGGAAAAATCCCGCCTTTATCTTCCGTCCGATAAGGTGTATAATCTAAATTGGATGGTTATAAATAACTCTTGGATATCCCTTGCGGGCTGGGGGGGATTTTATGAAAAAACTCTCCTTCACCATGGAAAATTACCTTGAAGCCATCTATGAGCTTTCCGGCGGGAACTCCAACTCCGGCGTGCGAGTTTCGGATATCTCCGAACGCCTGGGCGTGACAAAAGCCAGCGTCAACAGTGCCATGTCCACCCTGGCCGAAAAGGGGCTGGTGATCAATGAAAGATACAAAGAGGTCTTTTTGACCCCTACCGGGCTCGAGCGGGCGAAGATGACCTCAAAAAAACACCGGATTATCCAGAAATTCTTCACCGACATTTTAAAGATTGACGCGGAGACCGCCGACAAAGACGCCTGTTCCATCGAACATGTCATCAGCGGCGATTCCGTCCGCGCCATGGAAGAATATATGGAGGCAAGTAAAAAAGCAAACAAGGAAAATTAAAAGGCCGTAAATCTACGGCCTTTCTTTTTGCCATAAGCGCGGCCTCCTGACCCGGAAAGCAGAAACCATCAATAACGAAAGGACGGCGGTGAGCAAAGCGGCGGACCGCGCAACCCATTGCGCCGGGAAGTCAACCCCATTTACCAGCAGGATAAAGCAGGCTTGGATAAACCCGGCGGCGGTAATCGGCAGACCGGTAAAATAGCCGCTGGAATTCCCCAGGTTGAACCGGACCAGGCGAAAGACCCCGGCCACCGGGTAAAGGGCCAGGAGAATAAGGATTGCCGGTCTGGCGGCAATGGCCTCCACGGTCAGCAAAACCCCCATGGGAGCAAGGCCAAAAGAGATCAAATCGGCGAAGGAATCAAACTCCTTGCCGAAGTCCGATTCAGCCCCAAGCAGGCGGGCGGTTACACCGTCAAACGCATCGAGCACGGCGGCAACGAGAATGAGGATGCAGGAGAGGACCAGGTAATCCCCGTCCTTCTTGCCGATGTTTAGATACAAGACGGTCAGGCCCAGCAGCATATTGCCGAACGTGAGCAGGCTCGGGATCTTCTTGCCAAGCAAAGCGGCAATTCTCCTCTCCCGCTTATTCCCGGGAGGCATGGACACCCCTCCTCTGCGCAAAAAGAAAAACCCGGTAGCCGCCGATGACCAGGAGGCTCAGCAAGAGGACGAACCAGAAGGTTATAAACCGGAAAACCACGGTCACAGCCACGGCCTGGTTCAACGCCAGGCCGTAGGCGTTCAGGATCCCGCTCATGGCGGCTTCAAAGGTGCCAAGCCCTCCCGGGAGCAACGGGATCATCCCTGCAAAGTACGAAAGAAAGGCGGTCCCAAAGAGGACCAGCGTTGGGATGGAACCGGTGTGGGGAAGGATCAGCAAAACCAGCTTAAGAGGGAAAATCGCCCAGATCAGGACTGCCAGGGCCAGCTGAAAGAGGCATTCACCCCGTTTTTGCCGTATGGTCTCAGTCTGGCGGGCAAACTCCTCCACCCAATTGGCAAAGGCCAAAAACCACTTGCGCGAGGTTTTTACCCGGGCCAGCCGCCTGCTCAGGGCACCGGTTCTGAATAAGAGAAAAAAAAGAAAGGCGCCAACGGCGATGAGAAGCAGGAGGAAGAAGAGGCGTACCGGCCATGCCTGCAAAAAAGAGACATGACGCGCCATGGTCGCCACAACCAGCAGGTTGAGGAGGACCAGGGCTGACAGGCTCAAGGCCTTCTGGATAGCCAGAAGGATGGCGGCCTCGCCGGTGGAATAACCAAGAAATTTACGGATCTGGACCAGGCGGACCAACTCCCCTCCGACCTTCTCCCCGGGGGTGATGGCGTCGGCCACGGCGCCGTAGGAATTGGCCACCAACAGCTTTAAAAAGGAAACAGGCCAGCCAAAGACCTGGCACAGCCTGTACCATTGGAAGTTCAGCAGCAGTTGGGTAAGGATTTGCATGCCTGCCAGGGTTAACAAAAGCCCAACCGGGATCTGGCCGGCAGCCGCCAGGATGCCCTTGAGATCCGTTTTCAGGAGAAGCCAGACCAGTAAAAGAGCGGCGATAAACGTGATAAGGGGCTGTAGTCTAAAGGGCCTGCGCCGCACCATACAGCCCCTCCTTTACATAAAGGACCGTGCTGCCCACATTGGTGAGGGGATTGTGCTCCACATGGCTATCCCAAGCCGGGGCAGAGAATTCCCTGCCCGGGTAGAACCGGCTGAGAAAGGCCTTGGGCATCCGCACCAGGATCTTTGCGCCGTGTTCCGCCCGGTCCAACAGGTTTTTAACCACTTTTTCCTTGGCAGAAACCTGGAGGGCCAGGTGGATCACGGTAAACCCGCGGCAGTTAACGGCCTCCCCCTCGCAACAGAGAACACGGATGGAATCCTCCAGCCCCAATCCTTTTATAAAGGCGGCCGCTTGCCTGGCACAGAAGGCGTTATGGTCGACAACCGTCACCGGAGCTCCAGTCAGCTGGTGCAGGATGATTGCGGAAAAGGGGCAAGGGCCGCCGCCAATGCAGAGGATCTTGTCGCCCGGCCCAATCTGGGCCAGCCTTACTTCCCGCTCGATAATGTTTTTATAATACAAGGCTGTCAGGAGATAAAACAGCCGTTTTTTACAGGCCAAACATTCGATTTTTTCTGTCAAAGCCGTGATTAGCATTGGGACTCATCCCTTAAAAAATACTCTGGACAAGCAAGGCAATATGATTCATTAAACCGCCGACAAAGAGTGCGGTCAAGGTTGTCCCGGCGGCAATGGCCACGGCGGTCCGGACATTAAATTCCTTGGCAACGATGCCGAAGACCGACAAGCAGGGGAGGTACAAGAGGGAAACTACCGCCCCCACGTACATCTGGAGCGGGTTCAAGTTCAGCCCCAGAAGCGGCGCAACCGACATCTCCCGCCGGATAATCCCCAGGATCAACGAGATCACCGCCCCCTCGGGCAGGCCCAGCCAGCCCGAGACGACCGGTTTCAGCAATTCACCCAAACTCGCCAAAAGACCGGTTTCCGCCAAAACAGCGGCGAGGAATACGGCAATGAGCATCGGCCCTTCCGCTTCCACCAAAAACACTCTGATCCTGACCCACAGTTTTTTGAAATATGCCTTGGGCTCGGGGAGCAACAGGTTAGGCACCTCAAGCACCAGGGGGTTCACATCGCCTTTGAGTGTTTTCCGGAGAACCATGCCCACAGTGACGAAAACCACAAACCCGGTCAGAGCGACGGCCACCACCAGCCAGGCGGAGTAGGCCGACAGCAAAGAGATGAGCGCCCCCGTCTGGGAGATGCAGGGCACAGCAAAGCAAATCATGGCCGTAATCATTAGGCGTTCCTTATGGGTGGTGGCTGTACGGGTCCCGATAATCGCCGGGACGGCGCAGCCAAAGCCAAGAAAGATCTGGATCAAGCTCCCGCCCTGTACGCCCAGCTTACGCATGAGGTTGTCAAAGAGCACGGCAATACGGGGTAAAACACCGCTATCCTCCAACAAGGCAAACTGGGCCTGGAACAGGATGACATAAGGCATCACCAGGGCCAGGATCCATTCAAAGCTTATGCGGAAGATACCGTAGTTCCCGATTAGGATATTGTGCAAAACAGGAGGTAGGTTCAGGGGAGTGATCAACCGCTCAAAGAAAGGGACAATGACCTGGTTGACCAAGGGCAAAAGGAGAACCGCACGTAATGCTTTCCCGCCGCCCACCACTACCCCCAGGCTGATCAGGAGAGTCAGCATTGCCAAGAGAATACCGGGCCAAGGGCGAAGCATGGCATCGCCCAGGCGATCCAAGAAGCTGGGTTCGGCCCCGGTACGGGATACCACTTTGCAGACAATCTGCCGCGCCCGCTCCCAGTATTCCTGCCCGTTGCCGCTCGCCGGATCGTTATCCGGGGAACCGGCACAGGTGGCGCAGGCCCGCGGCGCCATGGCCGGGCCTTTGCCCTCCAAGATCTTTGTAAAGGCTTTGGTTATCTCGGTAATGCCCTGGCCTTTCACCGCGACAGTGGGGATCACCGGCGCCCCGAGTTCCTCGGCCAACAACTCGGTATTGATCTTAAAGCCCTTGCGCTCCGAAACGTCCATCAGGTTCAGGGCGAAAACCATGGGGATATTATACTCCATGACTTCCAAAGCCAGCTTGATGCTGCCCTCCAGATCGGCGGCGTTTAAAACAAAGAGCACCGCATCGGGGTTACTGCAGAGGAAGCGGATGGCCACCTCTTCTGCAACGGAAGTGGCGGCCAAGGAATAGGTCCCCGGCACGTCAATCAAAGTGTACTCCTTATCCCCTATCTTGTAGGCGCCTTCCATATAAGAGACGGTTGTGCCCGTATAATTGGAACTGATGACGTGTACGTTGGTCAGGGCAGAAAAGAAGACACTCTTACCTACGTTGGGAGTGCCCATTAGGAGTATTTTATTCTTTTTCGAGGACACCCTGGTGTCCTCGGCAACAAGATGACATTTCATTATTCTGTGTCCTCCTTGACCAGAATCTGCGAGGCAAGATCCTTGCCAAGGGCAATCTCCCTGGTGGCCAGGTTAACCAGGACAGGACCTCCCCATCTGTACCTCTTTTTCTTGAAAACAACGGTGCCCGGGTAAAAGCCCAAACTGTTGAGGATCTTTACATCGGGCACGTCGGATACGGTATAGCAGGAATTATCAGGAACAGTGTATAAACTGTGTTTCTGTCCCATTCTGTGTCTATGTCTCATTCTGTGCCCATGTCCCATTCCATGCCTGTGCCTCATTCTGTGCCCATGCCTCATCTCCCGCAACCTCCCTGCAGAATCATGCTGGCCTCTCAATAAAGTTAGTCTCTTCTAACTTTCAAGTTAATTATACACCTAAGACAGTGGAATAATCAAGTATCATTTCTGTTTTAATTGTATTTTCTATGTTAAATTTTCCATGAAATCCACCAGGCCGGAAAAAAATAACGGAAAAAAATATGAAAAAAAAAGCAGATGAAGCCGCCTTCATCTGCTCGTGGCTCGTGACTGGTCGTTCGTCGCTCGTTGCTCGTTGTTGGGCGCTCGTCGCTCGCGTTCAGCCAGGCCTTTGCGCTGTCTCATTGCTCGGCACTCGTCGCTCGCACGGAGCCTTGGCAATCCGGCAAAATGCCCTCGTCACTAGCCCACTCCTCCCTCGCCGCTAGACTTGCGTTGCCCAATCCCCTACCGCAAATTCTCCAGGGTAAAGGTTCCCTCCGGGATCTCCGGGTTAAACTCTATTTCCTTAACAACAAACTCGGTCCGGGTATCTTTCCGCAGCTTATCCTCCATCACCGACTCCAGCGGAAACCAGCGGCCTTCAACCTCCGCCACCTTGGTTACAGTCATCACCTTCAGCAACCGGCCGCTCCGCGCATACAACTCTTCTCGCAGCCCGACAAACCTCTCCTTATCAATCCAGGATTTCCGCTGGTAGTAGGAGACCTCCTTCCCCGGGGCCGCCGTTCCCTCCAGGACATAGCAGGGGCGGCCGTTGAACTCTTCCTCCCCGAGCAACTCGAATTTGTACAAATCGATCAGCTTATCCGCTTCCATCAGATCCTGGTAGGAAAAATCACTCCCCATGATCCCCTGGTTCAGCATGTGCCCGGAGATCTTCACCAGATCCTCGGCATCGGGGAAGAACATCCAGAGGTCATCGCCACGTTTAAGGAACTTCGTCCCCCGGTCCCGGGGGTTGGTGAAAACAACCAGGCCATTGTCGCCCTGGCCATAAGAGGTCATGGTTTTAACGATCCGCCGGTTCCGGTTGATAATGATCATCTCCGCCTCTACCTTTGCCGAGTCATAGTACTCGTTGTCATCCCGCCGTCTGATGATCTCTTCTGCGGTCAGCGCACCCCAGGCCACGGCGGCAAAGATTGCGATCAACATGCAAGAAATAAGCAAAATAACCAGTGTCTTTTTCATCAGGCCCAGACTCCCTTCTTTTTTATCCGAATCTGACATCTAGCTTCCACCCTCCAGCCCCTAACATATATCTGTGTCGATCTCACTCTTCCCTCATCGCCTCGGTCGGTTCCAACCGGGCTGCCCTCCGAGCTGGAATTAAACAGGCAATGGTGACGATGATCGATCCCAGCACAAAAGCAAATATGGCATTCCCCGGAGAAGAAACCGGATAGATAATTGGGTTGATTAAATGCGCTGCATCAAAGGCGCCGACCGCTTCACCAAAATCTATTCCGTGCTTGGCCAGATAGCCGGTGAAGAGCAATCCGGAAAGGGCACCGAGGAAACTGCCGATACTCCCCATAATTGCACCCTCAATGAGAAACAGCTGTAATATATTCTTACTCTCCAGGCCCAAAGCCATCATTGTCCCGATTTCTTTCGTCCGTTCCTTGACAATCATAATCATGGTCATAATCATCACGATACAGCCGAGCAAGACCAGGAAAACATAGACCTCGTTATATATGATATTAGCCATTTCCAAAAAAGCCATAATATCGCTGGCCTCTTTAAAACTCAAAGCCAGGTAGCGCCCGTCAGCCCCACGCTCCGCGATTAACTCCTTGACCTTGGGTAATACTTTCTTCACCAGGTTTCGCTTGGAGGTCACCAGCAATACCTCGGTCACCTGGCCTTCCATCTCCAAGATCCGTTGGGCCTGGTCCAACGGCAGGTAGAAGAGATGTTCATTTAAGACCTTCAGCCCGGTTTCCAGCCGGCCGACGATTTTAAAGGTCACCCCGCGCAAAGAGCTAAAGGCGGTATTCATTAAAATCGTGACCGTCTCCCCAACCCGCCGGTCCAATTTCTCCAGCAAAGCGGTGCCCATGACCACTTCCAGTTTGCCGGGTTCCACCATTCGCCCCTCAACCAGGTAGTCTTCAATATTCGTAAAGATGATTTCCTGCTCCGGATCAACCCCCCAACCGCTCATGGCGACTAAATCCTCTTCTGTACTGACCATGGCACCAAACTTCAGCCTGGGGATGACCATCTCGATCTCATCGGTCTCCTGAAGGCTGGCGACCATTTCCTCCAGATCCCCGCCGGGAAAACCATCCACCGGGTAAATAAGGGGCATGATCCGTTCCTGCTCCCAATACTCCTGATCAACAATTTTGATATGGCCTGAATTATAATAAATCTGATTGGCATAAGTTGAGTCAATGGCCCCGAGGATATATCCCCTGGCAAAAACCACAATCATTACGGTAAAAGCGATGGCAATGATCGAAACCAAGGTCCTCAATTTATGCCGGAAGAGATTCTTAAAAGCCAATTTAGTAAGAAACCCCATTTCCACACCTCCTTAATGGTGGTCGATGGCTTTGACCGGGTCTTTACTCGCCGCCCAGTAGGATGGTAAGATACTGGAGAGCGAAGAGACAAGGACAGCGAAGAGAAAAACAAAGAGAAAGGCCCCGGGGTTCCAAACCCCATACGTTCTGCCAACCACCGGGATGCCAAAGGAAGTCATATCCACACCGCCCATCATCGCACCCCAATCCATGCCATAAGAAACGAGGGCCCAAACTGCCGCCGCTCCGAAGAGCAGACCGGCCAAGCCGCCCAGGATGCCAATGCCGGTTGATTCCAGGACAAAGGTATACACCACTTCCCTGGTCTGTAAACCCATGGCCTTCATCATGCCAATTTCACCCATGCGCTCCAGGGCCGACAAGATCACCGTATTAATAATGGCAATGGCGGCGATGAGCAAGGTAATCATCAGGATTAACTGGTTTTCCAGGTGGGAAACATCCTCAAAGGCAAGGGCCTCCATTTGATTCCAGGGGATAACTGTAATATTGGGATGATCCTTATTCAGGCTGTTTTGCAAGCGGCCGGCAAGATCCGCCGCCAGGGACCGGTCCGCCAACCGGAGAACCACTTTGCTCACTTGATTGCCAACGTCCAGGGCCTGCTGGACGAGGTCCAGCGGGAGATAGACATGGTAATTGTTGACATTGGGATTTACAGTGTGTACCAGGCCGGCGATCTCCAGATCGATGGTATTAAAAGTGTTGTTTTTATCCTTGACCAGGAGGGTAATATACTCGCCGGTTTGCAGCTTCAAGAGATCGGCCAGTCTTTTGCCGATCACCGCCCGGTACTCGCCGGGAGTAAATATTTCGCCTTCAACAAATTGCCCTTCCAACTTAAAGACTTTCAGGAGTTGCGCGGAATCTACCCCTTTACCAATGACCGGGAGGTCGCTAAAACCGGTATTAAGGCGGGCGGAAAAACTTAGTTCCGGTAAAAAGGCCGGTTTACCCTCCAGATTCCCCAAAACGGAGAGGAGCCTTTCATCCAACTCCAGGAGATTTTCCAATGGTAATTCTTCTTCTTTATCCCAATAAGCCCCGGTGGCGAGCTGGAGGTGGCCGGTTTCATAATCAATAATCGTCTCGTAAGACATCTCCACCATCCCGGCGATCAGCGAGTCCATCAGGGTATAGAAAAAGACGGCAAAGGCAATGAGGAAAGAGGTAAGTAATGTCCGGTTGCGGTGGCGCGTTAAATTCTTCAACGCCAGCCTGGTCAGAAACATCAGCTTTCCCTCCTTTTATCCTCTGAGATCAAACCATCCCTGATCTCCAGCATCCGGCGGGCATACTCCATGACCTGCGGGTCGTGGGTGGAGAAGATGAAAGTCGTTCCCAATTCCTTGTTCATCTTGACCATGATCTCCAGGACTTCCTGACTGGTCTTTGAATCCAGGTTGGCGGTGGGTTCATCGGCCAAGACCAGTTTGGGCTCTTTCACCAGCGCCCTGGCGATTGCCACCCGCTGTTTCTGGCCGCCGGATAATTCATTCGGCCTCCGGTTCTCCAGTCCGGCCAGGCCGACCGCGTCCAGGATCTTCAGGACCCGCTCCCGGATCTCGTCTTTACTGTGTTTGCCGATTAACCTGATGGCAAACTCCACATTCTCGTAAGCCGTTAAAACAGGAATTAAGTTGTAGGTTTGAAAGATGAAACCAATATTGTGCCGTCTCAGCATGGCCAGGTCTTTCTTGCTGAGCGCCCCGAGTTCCCGGCCGTCAAACTCAACCCGGCCGGCGGTCGGTTTGTCCAGGCAACCAATGATATTCAACAAGGTCGTCTTCCCGGAACCGGACGGGCCAAAGACCGTGGTAAACTCCCCCTTTTCCACGGTCAAATCGATCCCCCTTAAAGCCGGGACTTCAATCTTCCCCTGTTCGTAGATTTTTTTGACCCCTTTCAACTCCAGTAATGCCATGGCTACAACCTCCTTCAAATCAATTTAAGCGTCCCCCTAATCCGTCATCCGGCATGAATACCTTTTCCTGCTGATCCGTTATGAAACAAATCAAAACTTCCGGCTTCCCTTATCCCTCAATCATCACCGCAATACTCCTCTTTGTAAAAACACCGTTTTAACGTGTTGGAAATCATCTCCCATTCAACCAACACATCTTCGGTGACCTCCTGAAAGGAGGTTATCTTATCCCTTTGTTCCTCGGCGAAACCCAGCATCGTCCAGTTGATGATCTTCGTGACTTTCTCCAGATCCAGATCGGTCCGGAATTTTGAGAAATCTATGTTCTGATAGCTTTTTTCCAAACCGGTGGCAATAAGATTTTGCGTTAAGGCTTCGATCTCTGCCCTTACTTCCGCTGCGCTTTCATGGGCGGCCCTTTTCATAAAGTCAAAGGCTTGCGGGTACTTTTTGTAGACCTCAAACTTAATGAACCCGGCTTGCCTGACTCTTTCGAAAAAATCGGTCTCGTCCCAATCGACTTTGCTGTAAATCTCCTCGATCACCTTAGTAACATAATCCAGCAAAAACAGGTACAACTCTTTTTTGTTATTGAAATAGTTGAATAACGACCCCTTGGCAATCCCCGCTTCTTTTATAATCTGGTTGGTGGAGGCCTTCTCGTACCCGTTTTGAGCAAATTCCTTCAACGCCGCATTAATGATCCGTTCTTTTTTCTCCGGTTGTAAGTTATCAAATTGAGAATTCACCAGGATCTCCCCTTGTTTCTAAATAATGACCACACTGGTCATTTTAATTATACCCGTAAATGACCAGACTGGTCAAGTGATAATAAAAATACAGTGCTAATAAAAATAAATGGATGGAGTGCTCCATCCAAATCTATTCCTCTATCTTGATTATTTCAATTCCATTTTAAATCAGTCCGAATCAGGCTTTTATAGTAGTTTCATATCAGCCTGAACCATGTTTTATGCCCGGCTAATCTCAGTCTAGATCAGGGTTATAAAAGACTTTTTCCAGATCAAGCTTGAGCCCGGGAAATTCCGGGTGGGCAAACTCGTCCTCCGGCCCGCCCGTAAAGACCAGGAGGTAATTTTCCCCTTTGAGTTGATAGGCTTCCAGGATCTTTTCGTCCGGGTCAACGATCCAGTAATGGGGGATGCCTGCTTTCCGGTAGATTTCCATCTTTTTCAGCCGGTCCTTCCGGCGGCTCGATGGCGACAATATCTCCACCGCTAAATCACAGGGACCGTCAATCCGTTCTTTCCGTATGATCTCTCTCCGGTTGCTCGAAATAAATAAAATATCGGGCTGAACCACATTGCGTTCGCCCAGGGTAACATCGAGAGGAGCATCGAAGATTTCTCCCTTCGGATCAAGTTCGTCAAAGAAAATTTTTAACTGAAACTCTAGTTCCCGGGATATCCGTTGGTGCTGAACCGAAGGTGTGGGTTCTTTGATCAGGAAACCATTAAGGATTTCATAGCGATAACCCGGCTCTTCCGGGAGTTGCAAATAATCTTCGTAAGTGTATTCGCCCTGTTTGGCATAGAGAGCCCGTTCTTCCTGGACAAGATCGCCGCCGGCCTCCAGGGCCGCCAGCACCTCTTCCTTTTTATAGCGGTACTGTTTCTTCCCCAGCTTGATCACGGGGATCTTCTTCTCCCGTGTGTACCGCCAGATGGTCTCCACCGATAAATTTAGAAGATCCGCCAGTTCATAGGCGGTCAGATATTTTTCCATTAAAACCCACCCCCCTTCGATTATATAACCAGACACAACTATTGTCAAGTAAAAACAATTAACTTGTCTTTTGTGGGCCACGAGTTGACACCTTGATAAGTCATCACCTATGCCGGGCGCACCCATAAAGAGACGAGGCTGTCTTTTAAGACAGCCTCGTCTCTTTATCTTGCCTAAAACAGATATTTTTTTAACTGCTCATAAAAGTTTTCACGTGTTCCTGCACAGTTCCGCGGGGGGGCAAAAAAGCTACCGGGTACATTTTAATCCTCTATACCGAAGATCTCGGCTACTTTAGAACTTCCGTCATCTTCTAGTTTTGCGGCGAGTTCATCTGCTTCCTCGATCATCTTTTCGACCGCTTTGCGAACTGTTCCGGTTACCTCTTTAAATTTCGCAACAAGCTCTTTGCCTTGAAATCCTTGTTCAACAAGGTCATCAAGGATTTCTGCAGCAAACGATTGATCTATGTCATGAACGGGCTTAATTACCAAAGCGCCATCTTTTACAAAACATTCAACCTCAGACCCAATGCCCAGTTCATTATAGAACTGTAGAGGTATAGTTATTTGCCTTTTCGACGAAACACTAATTCTCTTTTTTGGCAAAGCTACTCTCTCCATTAAGTCAGTGTTTCTTATAGCCATATTATATGCCCTCCTTATGGATTTATCCAAGAAACTTTATATCGTTTTTCTTTGTTTCTTTGTTTCCCTACTTCTTTGTATCTTTTATATACCCCGCTTCAATATTTCTTACAATAACTTTTAAGTAAATACCTTCATCTCTCATACAAATCATAGTTGCCCCGTTGGCTACGACCGGACTTCGTTTTCCTGAACAATCTCGCCCATAAAAAATCCGGCCTGGTCATCCAAGCCGGATTGCGTGATCTTTTATCAACTGTCGTCCCTTAAAACGGATAGCTTAAACCCACACTAATTGCTGTTTTTTCCAGCTTGCTATCACTTAGATAAAAGGAACAACTTAAGTCTAAGTCGATATTGCCGGGGAGAGTATTTTGATACCTGGGGATGACCAAATACTTGC
>LSQX01129623.1_pt1 | contig 27082 bp, 30 predicted proteins | sample 654561 | NCBI WGS metagenome assembly LSQX01 (sample SAMN04489861, study PRJNA283612) | anaerobic digester metagenome | isolation source: 4 biogas reactors fed with cattle manure at either 37C or 55C with and... | place: Denmark: Kongens Lyngby | collected 2014
CTGTATCTCTCTTCCTGCAGTTTCAGAGTACGGGGCAGTCGTTTTATCGTCGGTGATCCTGCAGCAGCTCGCATATCACACGGCAGTAGCTCTTGGAAGAGATGTCGATATGCCGAGGAATCTGGCAAAAAGCGTGACGGTCGAGTGAGTCTACTCGCCCACTTTTTTTGAGGTGCTTTTCCAGAGAACAGCATTATTCTTTCTTGAGTAGAGGCCGGCGAGAAGATAAAACTGATTCGTCACAAAAGCAGTCATCAGGTTTCCTTTTTTGATGAAACTAAACAAAAGGAAGGCTGCGGCGAGCAGAAGAAAGAGGATCGGTACATTGAGGATCAATCCGATCGAAAAGATAATCCCGCCGATCAGAAGCATCGTCGGGGTAATCACATACATCCAGAGTCGAAGAGGATAAAAGATCCGACAGAAAGGACGATCTACTTTCAGCAGATCCCGGTTGCCAAGCGTCGTCTGGATGAGTCCTTTGGCCCGCCGTACTTTTTGGGTGTACTGTTTTTTGAGATCTTCCGGTAATTCTTCGTAGATGGCAGCCCGTGTCTCATAAAATGTCCGGTACCCTTTTCGTATAGCTTCATAGGCAAGGTTTGCATCATCCGCCCCGCTCGTTTCATTCACCCCTCCGACAATACTTTTTCTCAGGATCAAGAGACAGCCGTTAAATGCCGGTGTGGCATCATACGCAGATTCCCATTCAGCCATTCGACCAAAATAGGATCTGTACGTTTTTTCCATAGAGGTGACACGGTCAGCTCCGGGATTCGGCTGGAGATCGCCTGTTCCTGCTGCGCAGTTTTCGTTGGCCAGTATCCTTCGGACGAGATACTCAACACTTTTGTTATCCCAGACCAGATCCGCATCCGTTGCGACGACCAGTTCGTTTAAGGTAAGGCCGATACCGGTATTGAGTGAGGTATTTTTCCCGGATCTCTGCTTATTCACATGTATCTTCCAGGAAAAGTCGACATTGGCCAGTTCACTTCGTGCGACCTCTTCGGTTTTATCGTCCGAACAGTCGATAACTAAAACTACCTCTATCAGTTCATCTGGATACGTGCTGGAGGAGATACTTTGGATTTTTCTCGCGATGGTCAGCTCTTCATTGTAGGCGCAGATCACAATGGAAATAGCTGGAAGAGTTCCCGATATGTCTAAGTCCATCTCTGCAGGTTTTTTTCCGAAGGTCACGCCGAATAAATATACTATGTAGGGGATGACTGCAAGAAGTATGCTTCCCGCCCCGACTATAAGGAGATACAGAAACATTGTCTATTATTCATTGCGTTGAATCCATACTTAGAGATATTCATGATTGGGGGAGTTTTCCAATTATTTTATCATATTAAACGCCCAGATAATACATATCTAATATCTACCTGTGAGAGACTATGGATTTTATGAGTTTTTGGAACGATAAACGATATCGTTATGGCATTATCGGACTCGTCGTCCTGATATGTACTTTACTTGCTTTCTGGATACGCATGATCCCGATGGCCGCACTAGCCGGCACCGGAGATATGATCGCAGGTCCCGATGCGTGGTATAACCTTCGGTTAGTCGAAGTGGCGCTTGCAAATAACTTTGGGTATATCTTCTTTGAACCGATGACATTGTATCCGACCGGACAGGAGATCGTCTGGGGTCCGCTCTTTACCTACATTGCCTCGTTCTTTGCTCTCATCGCAGGAGCCGCAACACGGGTGGACATTATCACGGCAGTATCCTGGACACCGGCAGTTCTCGGAGCACTTATGGTTCCGGTCATGTTCTTCCTTGGAAAATGGATCGGTGACTGGAAAACAGGGATTATCTCGGCGCTTTTCATCGCAGTGATCGGCGGCCAGTACCTCTCTCGTTCACTTTACGGGCATTTTGATCACCATATTGCGGAAACGTTCTTCTCCTGTCTGTTCTGTCTCTGCTACGTGCTCGCTTTGTATGCGCTCAGTGATAAAAAAATCGATTTCAAAGAGTTTTCAACATTAAAACTGCCTATACTCTACGGAGTTATCTGCGGTATCGCATACTTCCTCGGACTCCTGACGATGACGACCATGGTCGTCTTTGGTATGTTTGTAGCAGTGTTTACTCTGATCCAGTTCATTCTGAATCAATACTCTGGCAAACCAACAGAGTATCTCCTCAGTTTGAACGTGGTCACGTTTGTCATTGCTGCACTCGGATTACTGCTGTACGGCATTCGTAATCTCAGCTTCGGTTTCACCGATTATTCATTAGGTCTGTTTCTCGTGCATATTCTCCTTGTTCTCGGCACGATCATACTATATCTTATCTCGCGCACCATAACAAAACTTGAAAAACCCTGGTATTATTATCTGCTCACGCTCGCTCTTCTTCTGGCTGCAGGTTCCCTGCTTCTGGCAGTTGTGCTGCCGGATCTTTTCAGTTCACTTCTCGGAAATCTGGCAGGTTTCTTTACTAACAATGCCACGGCCGCGACCGTCCAGGAGATGTCATCATGGTCCTTTGCCAGTGCCGTTTCCGCATACAACTGGGGGATTCTTCTTGCCGCGGGAGGATTTGTCTGCCTCCTCTGGAATATCTGGAAACGTCAGACCCCTGCAGCTCTCTTTGTTCTCATCTGGTCCCTGTTCATGTTCTTTGCGACCTGTGCTCACGTACGCTGGGAGTATTACTTTGCCGCAAATGTCGCGTTACTCGCAGCATTATTTGTAGGATGGGCGATTACTTTTGCTGAAAAAGATCTTCGCTTACTTATTGCAAAACGTAATGAACCCCAAAAATCAGCCGAACCTGCAAACAAAAAACAATCCAAAAAATCCAAAGCTCAGGAAAAATTTGCTTCAGCAAAACCTGATCCGATCAAACTAGGCATCTTTGCGGTTATCATGATCATCGCAGTCGTATTTGTCGGATCATCGGCCGCATATGCCGTTGAACTGAGTTCAGCCTCTGCAAACGGAGGTACTACACAGGACTGGATCGACGCGTGCGAATGGCTCTCTGTAAATACTCCTAACACAGGGGTGGATTATCTGACGATCTACGACGAATCCACATTTACGTATCCAAAAGAATCATACGGTGTTCTTTCATGGTGGGACTACGGTCATTACATCACAACCATCGGCAAACGGATCCCAAACAGTAACCCGTTCCAGGCGGGTGTTGCCGGAGAGTATGGTGTCGCAGCCGTATTAACAAATACTGATGAGTCACAGATCGTTGAGAAGCTGGATCATCTTGGTACAAAGTATGTGATGACTGATTATCTGATGGCAAACAGTATCTTCGGAGCAATGGCCATCTGGAATGACACCACGTTACAAACAGCTCCATATTACTATACATTCCTTCAAAAGGGCTCAGACGGAACCTATTCCTATGCTTCGGCTGCAACACCCGAGTTCTACGATACGCTGACCGTCAGACTCCAAAACTTCGACGGCTCAATGACTGATGCGGGAAGTGTTTACGTAGTAATCGCCGATTCAACGGCCGGCTACGGTGTTCCGGTGATCACCTCTACGAAAGCATACGCCGAGGCGGATGAAGCATGGGCAGCAGCTGAGAATTATAACGCCAACGCCGCAACCGGAAAACATGCATACGTTATATCGGCTCCTACGGACCTTACCAACTACAATCTTCCAAGTGTGAAGGTTCCTGCGCTTCAGCACTTCCGTTTAGTGTATGAATCAACGACCTATGTCGTTGGAGGCTACGTTACCGGAGCAAATGAAGGCGGAACTGGATATGTAAAAACCTTCGAGTATGTTCCTGGAGCCGTCATCAAAGGAGAGGGGATCATCGAAGTCGATGTTATAACGAACAACGGCCGGACCTTCACTTATCGTCAGGAAAGCGTGGATGGACAGTTTATCGTCCCCTATGCCACTTCGGGAAGTTCCTATGATGTAAAGACCACCGGATTGTACACAATTGTTGGAACAGGACAAACATTCTCAGTCTCCGAAGAGGCCGTGCAGAATGGTCTGACCATCAACTAACTTTTTTCCCACACGTTTATCACAAACGACTCTCTATACTAATCATAAGTATGTTCAAAGTTGGAGAGACCGTACGTTACGGACGGACAGGAACTGTCGGAAAGATCGTAGCGTTTATGGAAGATAGGGGGGATACTTTCGCCGAACTTGACAGTACAGGCATGTACTACCGCATAGATCAGCTCACTGCAATCAAAGAAGAGAAAAGGCGTGAGGAAAAAACACGTGACTCGACGCGGGATTTCAAAGAGGAACAGGAAAAAATACGCGATATGCAGGAAAATGCCTGGAGAAATACCGACCAAAGTTGTGAAGGCGGCGGATAATACCATTATCACACACATATATCAGTGTTGAAGTCAACTATATAGGGTTAGAGGAGGTTTTGGTTTCTTTGCATGATCCTACAATACCAAATGTGAATATCGGCGTAGTTGGTCACGTTGACCACGGCAAGACTACATTAGTCAGCCAGCTTGCCGGCTCGTGGACAGATCGCCACAGTGAAGAACTGAAGCGCGGGATCTCGATCCGGCTCGGGTACGCCGATGCAACGTTTTATAAATGTCCAAAATGCGGGGGGAATGAACTCTGGACAAATACAGAGGCATGCCCAACCTGCGGTGAAAAACTTGAAGCTGTAAGATCAGTTTCATTTGTAGATGCACCGGGTCATGAAACTCTCATGGCCACGATGCTTTCAGGCTCCGCCATCATGGACGGCGCGATGCTCGTTATTGCGGCAAACGAACCCTGTCCGCAGCCCCAGACCAAAGAACATCTTATGGCTCTGGAGCTGACAGGCATAAAAAACATCGTCATAGTTCAGAATAAAATCGATGTTGTTCCGCAAAAGAAGGCTCTGGAAAACTATAAGCAGATCAAAGCATTCGTAAAAGGAACGGTCGCGGAAAACGCACCCATCATCCCGGTTTCTGCTCAGAAGAAAATTAACTTCGGCATGCTCCTGGACGCGCTGAACACAACGATCCCTGATATCGAGCGTGCAGCAGATGTCGCCCCGATCATGCTGATCGCCCGGTCTTTTGATGTGAACCGCCCGGGAAGTTCATGGCGCGATATCAAAGGCGGTGTTATCGGCGGGTCACTCATTCGTGGGGAGTTCCACGAAGGAGATGAGATAGAGATCCGGCCCGGAAGGCAGTATATGTCGGAGAATAAAGCCAAGTGGGAGCCGATCACCACCAAGATCACCTCGATGAACAAGGCATCGCACAAGGTTCAGACAGCAACCCCCGGCGGACTAGCGGCTATCGGTACAAAACTCGACCCGGCGATCACCAAAAGCGACACGCTTGTCGGACAGGTTGCCGGTATGGCGGGGTCCCTGCCGCCGGTATGGGACAAACTCAAATTCGATGTCACCCTTATGGAACGGGTCGTTGGTTCATCTGCCGAGCTGAACATCGATCCCCTTCGACTCAAAGAACCGCTGATGCTTTCCGTTGGCACCGCCGTTACCGTCGGCATCGTTCTTGCAGTGAAAAAGAATCAGGCTGAGGTAATGCTGAAACGTCCGGTCTGCGCCGAACTCGGTTCCAGGATCGCAATCAGCCGTCAGGTTGGAGGCAGATGGCGTTTGATCGGCATGGGTCTTCTGACCGAGTAACGGTCATCTTAGACACAAACGCTTTGATGATGCCTGCCCAGTTCAATGTTGACCTCTTCGAAGGTCTTCGTGAACTTCTGGGCGCCTATGACGCGCTCGTACCTGCCGAGGTGGTGTACGAACTGCGCGGTCTTTCGACGGGACGCGGAAAAGATGCGGCAGCTGCGCGGTTTGGTTTGACCGTCGCGGCACGCTGCACCGTCCTTTCGGAAATGCCGGAAAATATCTCCGTGGATGATAAAGTCATTCGTACTGCAGAGATGTTTAATGGTGTAGTAGTTACCAATGATAGAGAATTAAGAAATCGTCTGAGGCAACGCCGTATCCCGGTCATTGTTCTCAGGTCGCGCTGCAAACTAGAATTAATCGGAAAATAAGCAAAACAGGCGAGGAGACAAAATATGTATTATAAACTGAAACTCAACGACAAAGTCAGAGTCCCCCCGGAACGCATGGGTGAAGATCTTAACACCGTTATCCTTGACGTCCTTCAGGAACAGTTTGAAGGGAGTGTCGACAAAGAGATGGGCATTTTCATCGCAGTCACCGGAGTTAACCGCGTCGGTGATGGTGAGATCATTTACAGCGACGGAGGGGCATACTATGATGTCGATTTTGAAGCTGTTGTCCTGCGCTTATCCCTTCAGGAAATTATTGAAGGTGTTGTTGTCGAGACAACAAGCTTTGGCGCCTTCGTGTCCCTTGGACCGATCGACGCCATGCTGCACATGAGTCAGATCTCCGATGAGTACATCGATTATGATGAGAAGAACTCGCGTCTGGTCTGCAAAGACAGCGGCAGAACGATCGGTGTCGGCGACACACTGCGTGCACGGGTCGTTGCTCTCTCCTTAAACGAGCGCGATCCCCGCGAATCGAAGATCGGTCTCACCATGCGTCAGCCGGGTCTTGGAACACTTGCCTGGATCGAGGAGGATATGCAGAAAGAGAAAGCCGAGAAGGAGACAAAGTAATGGCAGCAAAACGTTCCACGCAAAAAAAAGTTCTGCAGGCCTGCCGAAGCTGCCACAAAATTCTTGAGGCGGATAAAACCGTCTGCCCCGAATGTCAGGGCAATGCTTTGACGCCTGAATGGTTCGGATATCTGGTCATCATCGACTCCCGTCACTCCGATGTTGCGGAAAAGATGAACATTGAATATAACGGCAGATACGCACTCAAGGTAAGATAAATGCTAACACTCCCGCCAGAAAACCGTTGGCTCTTCAGAGAGCCGTTCGGCACCGTTTTTTCAGATTTTTCCATGGTTCTTCCCTACATTGAGGGAAAGATATTCTGTACTGTCGGGGATGTTGTGACCCATAATGCGCTGTCGGCCGGTCTGATCCCGTCGATCGGCGTTATCGACGGATTTACCAAGCGCTCTCCCTATCTGAAAATGCCGGAGATCCAGGGACATATCCTGCATGTGACAAACCCTGCCGGAACGATCACCGACGAGCTGATCGCCGCGCTCCGTCTGGCAATGGATAAGATCCCCTGTGTGGTCATGGTCAATGGAGAAGAGGATCTTGCGGTGTTGCCTCTCACAGAAATCCTGCCCGACGGCGCTGTTATATTATACGGTCAGCCGGAAGAAGGGATTGTGGTCTGCGAAGTGAACAAGCAGCTTCGCGCGAATGCAAAAAAACTTCTGACCTATTTTGTAAGTCTATGACGCCAGTATTAAATATACTGCATTCCAATAATTGTGGGATATCGATGGAGATTAAGATTACCTCTAATACCAGGAACGAGCTTTTAAGCCGTAACGAACTTGCATTCACCGCAAGTTATGATGGTGCTACCCCGGCACGTTCAGACATCGGTGCAAAGATTGCAGCGATGCAGAATACCCCTGTTGAAAACCTGATCCTCTCTCCGCTGAAAGGACGTTTCGGAACCAGAGCCGTAACCGGCGTAGCCCGTATCTACGACACCCCCGAAGCACTCAAAGCAACTGAACGCGAGTTCCTGATTGCCCGCGGACAGCCCAAGGCAGAAAAGGAGGAGTAAAAATGGCAGCGAAGAAGGTCGTCAAAGCGACACCAAAACGCAGCGAACTTTACACTGTCGATGCCCAGGGAAAAGCAACCACCTCTCACCGTACATGCCCGCGCTGCGGCGCCGGTGTCTTCATGGGTGAACACAAAGACCGGTTTTCCTGCGGAAAGTGCGGATACACCGAGTTTAAGCAATAAAATATTTTATCTATGCCCGAAAAAAGGGTCCTCGGCATTGAAGGGACTGCATGGAACTTCAGTGCCGCTGTTTTTGCAGATGATTTAGTTTGTCTTCATTCTGCACCGTATGTTCCGCCGACCGGCGGGATCCATCCGCGCGAAGCTGCCCAGCATCATGCTTCTGTCGCGTCCGACGTTATCAAAAAAGCTCTGGATGAAGCCGGAGAGAACATCGACGCCGTTGCATTTTCCATCGGCCCGGGTCTTGGCCCGTCACTTCGAATCGCGGCCACCACGGCCCGCACACTTGCACTGAAGTTTGGCGTGCCTCTTATCGGCGTGAATCACTGTGTGGCCCACGTAGAGATCGGCAGATGGTACACAAAGTTTGCCGACCCGATCGTGCTCTACGCATCGGGTGCAAACACGCAGGTCCTCGGATTCCTGAACGGGAAATACCGGATCTTCGGCGAGACGCTGGACATCGGACTCGGCAACGCGCTCGACAAATTCGCGCGGAGTCACGACCTCCCGCATCCGGGGGGCCCCATCATCGAGAACCTGGCGAAGAACGGGTCGTACATCCACCTCCCTTACACAGTGAAAGGAATGGACCTCGCGTTCTCCGGCCTGATGAGCGCCGCAAAGGAAGCGACCATGCGCGGAGCTTCCATGGCAGATGTCTGTTTCAGTTTCCAGGAAACGGCCTTTGCCATGTGCGTGGAAGTGACCGAACGGGCCCTCGCCCATACGGGAAAGGACGAGGTAATTCTCGTCGGCGGCGTCGGGGCAAATGCCCGCCTGCAGGAAATGCTCGCAAAAATGTGCGAAGAGCGCGGAGCAAAATTCATGGCCCCGCCGAGAGTCTACATGGGTGACAACGGCGCGATGATCGCCTACACCGGCAAGATCATGCTCGAAGCCGGATCCACTATCCCGATTGCCGACTCCGTCGTGAATCCCGGATACCGCTCGGATCAGGTCGAGGTAACCTGGCGGCACGATGCTGGGGAGCTCTTTGCACCGGGTCAATCCGAAACCGCCGAGCGCGGTGCGGAAGCTTCGGTCACTCTCACGGATAAGGACGCTGTCAAAACCCGCCTTGCCAAAGGATACCGCGTACCGGAACTCGACCGGCATCTCATTACCGAACGAACCCGGGCCGAAGCACGTGCGATTTCTGCAGCAAGACGGGGCGGTGTGCCGGTCCCGGTGATCCGCGATGTGACCGATCACGAGATCGTGATGGAAAAACTCGACGGAGATGTGCTCAAGTACGTCATGAACGAAGAATACGCCAAAGATGCCGGTATCACGGTTGGAAAACTGCACAAAGCAGGAATAACGCACGGAGACCTCACAACCTCGAACATGATCCGGCATAACGGCCGCGTATATCTGATCGACTTCGGTCTCTCTCAGATGACCGAAGAGATCGAACCGCGCGGGGTCGATCTTCATGTTCTCTTCCAGACGCTGGAGAGCACAACAGAAGACCCGGCGGCACTCAGATCCGCATTCATTGAAGGATACTGCGCGGCGTTTTCCGAAGCTGAAAGCGTGATAAGACGCGAACACGAGATAGAACTGCGCGGGAGATACTTATGATAACCGTAGTTACCGGAAATAAAAACAAAGCCGCGGAGGTCGCTGCATTTTTTGACGGAATCGCCGAGGTCTCCCACATCTCCTTCGACTGTATTGAACCGCAGTCGGACAGCATAACCGAAATTGCCAAGGCAAAGGCAGAGCAGGCATACGCTGCCCTCAAAATCCCGCTGATCGTGGATGACACGGGACTTTTCATTGAAGCGCTGGGCGGATTTCCCGGTCCCTACGCCGCTTATGTTCAGGACACGCTTGGGAACGCCGGCATTTTACGCCTGATGGAACGCACGCCCAACCGCCGCGCCTGCTTTGCCACCTCGATCGCCTACATCGATGAGAGAGGCATCGAAACATTCGAAGGCAGAGTCGAAGGCGAGATCACCGATTCTCCTCGGGGAACGGACGGATTCGGGTATGATCCCATCTTTTCCGTTCAGGGGCGGACCCTTTCCGAGATGGACATGCACGAGAAAAACACCGTTTCCCACCGCGCTCGTGCCCTATTGGCCTTTCGCGAATGGTATATTTCGGCACGGTCTGAACGGAATCGTTAATATGAACAAGAGCATACATACTAGAACTCAATATACGGGGTTATTCATAGATGAGATTCCCAGAAGCAGAAGCCAGACTTCTTAATGTTAAAGTTTGCATGAAATGCAACGCACGTAACGCTGTTCGCGCAACGACCTGCCGCAAATGCGGCTCGACGTCTCTTCGCCCGAAGAATAAAGAACGCAAAGCATAATCTTTCACATACATCTGGTGCGGTAATTATGCACCGTTCCATTTTTGCATGAAAGTATCGTTTCTGAAGTAAAGAGCACACCGACATGAAAGCATCATTTTCCGATTTGACGATGTGGATCATCTCTATCTGTGTGTTTGTCGCTGTTTTTATCTGTATTATTTGTAATATGGCATTCACCAATACCATCGGATGGCTGGTGTATCCGGTCTGTTCGCTGTTATTCGGGTGGCTTGTTTTAATGCCGATTCTGTATTATAAAAAGCGCGGGATAAAAATCTCTTTTGCCATCATCACGGCCCTTGTGATGCCGTTTCTTCTGGTGATCGATCAGTTCGACGACGGAGTCAACTGGTTCCTCCCAATCGGCGTGCCGGTTTCAGCCACGGGAATCATCTTCATGTGGATACTTTACGGTCTGCTGATCAAACCACGGAGCATCTGGCTCACGCTGCCGGCCGTTATTTTCCTCAGCGGCCTTGTATGCATCTGTATCGATCAGATCATCAAAAATGCGCTCGGAGAAGCAGGATTTCCCTGGGGTTATCTTGTTGCCAGCATTACCAGTTTTCTCGCCATCGTCATCTCGATTTTCGGCTTCGTAATGAAAAAAAGAAGTCTTCAGACCGAGTAATACGCAACCCGCTTGCCTTTTTCCCGGTATTCGCCGGCATACGTGTCCAGATTCCGTTTGTATCCTATCCTGTCGACAAATCCGAGTTCTTTGAGTTCGGCGCGGACCCGCATGACATCGGGTTCATCCGCCCAGTCTGCAGTAAAAACATAGATCACTTTCCGGTCATCGTGAGAGTCCTCGTTTTCTTTTGCGGTGCTCACTTTTGCTCCGATCCCGAGCCGCCCCTCGATCGTCGCGTCGCGGATCTTCTGCCAGGCGGTATCGACTTCTTCGGGACCGACAAAGATCAGCCATTTTCCCGCCTCTTCCGCACCGGTTGCTCCGGATGAAACGCCCGGTTTATCCTGCTGGATCCAGTATGATTTCACCGTTTTCGACGGGATGATGCCTTCGCCGAAACGATAGAGCTCGGCGATCTCCTGCGCGGTCCCAATACGCCGGAGCGAGTCGGCAAGGGGGGCATATTCGGATGAAAACTCCTGCATAAGGTTCGAACAGAGTCCGTCGATATCTCCGTTTGACTCCACCTCGCGGAAAAGAAACGATCCTTGTGATTCCTGATGTTTTTCGATGAAGATGGTGAACATTCCAAATGCCAGATCGGCAAGTTCGTCGGCGGGGAACTCCTCTTCGATTACTTCGAAATCATCTGCAGTCATTATTCAATATTATGTCCTTCAGGTAGTTTATAGTTCGGATTGGATATGCAGGGTCAGGAAAGCTATTATTCCGGGATTATCCATACTAAGTACAATGATTTGGAAACGTGACTGGGGGCTGGTCGGTCGTCAGGTTATAGCCTGGATGATCATGCTCCTGTTGTATATGGTAATACTGACAGTGATCATGGTGTTCCTGCAAGGGACAATGATGTACTTCTTAGTGGGGCTGGTATTCGTGATGGCGTTTGTGCAGTACTTCTTCTCCGATAAACTGGTGCAGCGGAGTATGCAGGTTATGCTGGTCGATGAAGACGAGGAACCTCAGCTGTATGCAATGGTTCGCCGGCTGGCCGACGAGGCGGGCCTTCCTATGCCGAAAGTGGGGATCATTCAGCATAAGGCGATGGCAAATATTCCCAATGCCTTTGCGACCGGCAGAAGCCCGAGAAAGGCCGTGGTGGCCGTAACGCCGAAGATCCGGTATCTTCTGACGGATGACGAGCTTGAGGCCGTTTTAGCCCATGAAATGGCTCATGTGAAGAACCGGGACATGCTGACGATGACGGTGGGCAGTTTCGCCGTGATGATCGCTTCGATCATTTTGAACAATGCATTCCTGATGGCCCTCTTTGGCGGGAGCCGGGATAGTGAAAACGGCGGAGGGATCATCATCTTTATCGCGGCGATGGCCCTGACGTTTGTTGTGTACATGGTCGGAACGATCGTGACGATGGCAATTTCCCGGTACCGGGAGTTCTCGGCAGACCGCGGGAGCGCTTATCTCACCCGCGATCCGGATGCGCTTATCCGCGCTCTGAGAAAGATCAGCAGCGGCGTGAATGCAGCGTCCCCCGATGCAAAACGGGCTGTTTCCGGGACGAATTCGTTCTTCATCATCCCGGCGATCTCCGGCGAGTCCGTTATGGAGTTATTTTCCACGCACCCGTCGCTGGAGAAGAGGATCGCCAATCTGGAAAAAGTCCGTGCCGAGATCAGAGGATACTGATCACCCAATATTTTTTCGGCAGGTTTAATTAGATCAAATAGAAACATAAGTGACGCAAAGACTGCACTGATGGTCTAGAGGTATGACTTTGGCCTTCCAAGCCAATAGCCCGGGTTCGATTCCCGGTCGGTGCACTTTTCATCCTTTTTGTATGGATTCGTGGTCTAGTGGTATGACGTCGCCTTCACACGGCGAAGGTCAGGAGTTCGAATCTCCTCGGATCCACTGTTTTTTGGTTTTTAATGCAAAAATAAGAGCAAATCCGATTCGTCTCGCCCGAAGAGGAGAGCAAATCTCTGATTTGCGGTTCGCGAATCTCCGCGATTGGTTTTTCTCTTGTATCCACATCCGAGAATACCTTTCCCGAATTGGATTGAGAATAACACCGCGTAAGTCCTATTTTAATAAGTTCTTCATCTCATAATTGGTTTGAATACTTTGTTCACTTCATCCCTCATCCCCCTCTGACGGGTCATGTAGGATATGTAGGTTGAATGTAGGATCAATGTAGGGTGTTATGTAGGATAGAAAACCCAGAATTATCCTCTAAATCACAAAAGGGGCAGATATTGCCGTCAAAATGAAATGTATGTAGGGTGGTCGAAAATCCATCTTCTCTGGAACACAAATCTCTATAGTATCACAATAGATTTTCCCTCCTCTCCTCCTGGATGAAAAATATCCTACATCCCTACATAAGTCTGGAAATAGAGCTTAAAATCAAAAAATAAACCGTATGGTCGGGTAAAATGATGTAGGGTGTACCTACATAGAACCTACATATCCTACATTGTTACCCAAAACAGACCCAGCGGTCGTAGATCGGATCGCGGGTATTTTCCATGATCTCAAGCGTCCGGTCAACACCTTTCGCCCACTCCTTAACCCAGTGAGCCTCTTCTTCCGTTGCGACCGTGATGAGCGTATTCTCCGTAATTCCGGCAAGCTCCTCAACGATCGGCCGCCAGATATCCTTCGTGTATCCATATATCTGTCCGAACATGATCCCGACACCATACGCCGCATCCGGAAGATACGCCGAGGCAATGCGTGCGTCGATACAGACCATCCGCTCGGGCGATAATCTGCCTGACGAAAGACCAAGCGCCAGAAGCTCAGGATCGTTGTCGTATGCGATCGGACGAGCTCCCATCTCACTCAAAAGGAGAGAGCCGATCCCTGACCCGGCACAGGCGTCCAGTGCGATGCCGGAGATCGAACTCCCCCACATCTCGTGAAGAAGATCGCGGACCTTTGCGATCCTGTCGGCGGTCAGATCGTCCCCTGCCGGCGGGATCGTCTTTTCGAGGATCTCCGCATAATATGCCCGGCATGCATCCTCCACATCCTCGCGGTCTTCCTGATAAATATCCCCGTCCGCTGCTTCAAAGAGAGCCAGCTCTCCCGAGGTCGGCGGTCGGAAAAGCCAGGAGGTCCCGCACCACTCATCGCCGCTTTTCACTGCAAACAACAGAGGACTGTCCTCCTCATCGATCAGGAGCCTCGATCCGTTCTCCACCGGCTCTGCCTCGCAGATCAAAACGCCCGGCTCGCCGTTATTCACGAGCGAAGCATAATCGGGTTCAAGAAGCCGCACATTATCCAGCTCCAGCATTTCAGCAAGTTTCGACATTTATTTTCCCTCGACCCGGCCGATGGTAAGCCCTTCGGTCGCCTTAATCACACCGCTCACCCGTGCATCCTCATGCAGCCAGACCGTCTTGCCGGCCACATCTCCGAGAACATCCGCTCCGCGCTCGACACGGATATTCTGCCCGACGACATCTCCGTGGATCGCGGTTCTCGGCCCGATTTTCACCCGCTGGGAAGCCTGAACGCTTCCAAAAAGCGTGGTGTCTTTGCGGATCTTCACCGACTGCGCCTTGATGTTCCCGTGCAGACGGCAGCTCGACCCGATCTCCATCGGCGTCGGGACAGAGAAGTAGTGAAGATCCATGACGGTTTTTGGCGGAAGCACCAGAGGTGCGGCGTTCGCTTCGGAGATCAGACTCTCCACCCGTTTTCTTGCGGCCTCCTCGCCTTCCAGGTGGAGCATCGTCATAACATAGAGCAGAAGATAGAGAACCACCGGCATGGGATTTCGAATCGCGATATCCCCGTATGCCTTGAACTCCTTATCGATAACCACGTTGTCCCCGATATCCAGGTTGCCGCCGACATTCAGTTTGCCGTGAATCTTCACGCCTTCGCCGAGATACGCATCCCCGTTGCAAAGAACCGTTCCAAACACCTCGCAGAAGTTGTCGATCCTGAGATCTCCTTCCGCAACGATATCGCCGTGCATAGTCGAAAGTTCGCTGATAACGATATCTTCTCCGTAGAGGCCGTATCCGATATCGCAGTGATCCCCGACAAGAATGTCGTGTCTGGTTTTGAGATTGCGTTCCTGCAGTTCGGTTTTATCTGGGAGATAACAGGATTTAAAAAGATCGGAGGAAGATATGACCATCGCCGCCGTCTCCTCGTCTACTTCGGAGAGATTCAAAGAAGGGAGCGTTTTTTCATCCGCGGCCACCTCGGAAAAGAGAGGTTCAGACGTTTCCGTTGTCTTTTCCAAGGCCTCATCCTCGAGTTCTTTTTCCTCTTCAGGTGTGAGTTCGGGTAAGGTCAGGAACTTTTCCTCCTCCTCAGGCAGTGATTCAGCTACAATTATCCGTTTTTTATCCTCAACCATGCTCCACCACGTGTACTAGTATATCGTTATGCTCCGTACTTATGGGTTTTGTCAATAAGGTCCAGAAGGATCGGCATCAGACTGCCGCCGGATATCCGGCAAAGACCTCCTGCGGCACAGGAGATCTCATCGTAGCTGGTGACCAGATCGATACGTGTCCCGTCTCCGTGAAGGATCAGCGGAACCGGATCTGCGCTGTGTTCTTTGAGCGTGCAGGGAGTTGAGTGATCCCCGCAGACGGCGATCATCAGATCGGGCATATCAAAAAACGGCAGAAGGGCAGCGTCGATCTCCTCGAGATATTTCATCTTCTCGACGGCTTTTCCGTCATGTCCGTACTCGTCGGCCGTTTTTACATTGAAGAGAACGAAATCCTTTTTCTCCAGCTCGCGGCACACAAGACGCACCTGTTCGTCAAGCGGGGTTGTGGGAAGAACGGGAATGCGTTCAAGGCCGACGGAACTGCCGATTCCTGCGATCAGGGCGGCGGCGGCGACGACACTGCCGGAGAGTTCATGCTTTTCTTCAAAGGTTTCGTACACGCCCATCTCTCCGGCACCCCGGATCAAAACGACGTTTGCCGGGAACTCGCCGCGGGCTTTGCGCTCAATGTTGACCGGGTGGTTTTTCAGGATCTCGGCCGCCTGCCTGGAAAATTCGTTACAGACCTCGGCGGTAAAGGCCGCCTCTTTGCTGTCGTCTTCTGCATGGATCGTCTTTGGGGAAACTCCGGTTTTCTTCGGGTCGTTGGATGAGACGGCGGCGCTGAGTCCTTTTCCCTTCAGAGCGAGGGCTGCCCGGTGGCCGGTTCCAGGCGCGAACTCGATCTCGACTCCGTATTTTGAGAGATCGACACCGTTTTTCACGGCGGCGGTGATCTCGGTCGTGTCGGGGATACGGCCGGCACGCCGGTCGATCACATTGCCTTCATCATCGATCGTGGCATAATTCGCCCGAAATCCGATCATGCCGGGCTCCATCTTGATGCCGCAGCCTGCCGCCTCGAGAGGTCCTCTTCCAGTATAATAGATATGGGGGTCGTATCCGAGAAGGCTGAGATGCGAGGTGTCCGATCCGCCGCGAACGCCCGGGGCGATCGGATCCATGATCCCGCAGATACCTTCAGCTGCAAGACGGTCGAGATTCGGGATGGAGGCCGCCTGCAGCGGAGTTTTATTGCCGAGGGTCCTGCATGGCCTATCCCCCACACCGTCAATAATGAGAAGAAGAATTTTCGATGCTGTCATTATATGAATTATTTGGCTGAATACCTCTTAGTGTATTCTGTTTGGAGACTCAGACGAGGGTCGAAAGCGTCTGCAAAACCTCCGCTGCATGTCCTTTGACCTTGACCTTATTCCAGACGGCGAGGATTTTTCCATTTGAATCGATGACGAACGTGCTGCGCTCGACACCCATGTACTCCCGGCCGTAGAGTTTCTTCTGTACCCAGACGCCGAATGCGCCGATCACCGTTTTTTCCGGGTCGGACAGAAGGGTCACGGACAACGCCTGTTTTTCCGTAAACTTGCGATGGCTGACGGCCGTGTCGGGACTGATCCCAAACACCTGCGTGTCAAGACGGGAAAAATCGGAAAGCAGTGCGGAGAACTCTTTTGCTTCGGTTGTGCAGCCGGCGGTGTTGTCTTTCGGATAAAAATAGAGGACGGTTAAACGGGAAGCGTCGGTTGGAAATGTCCATGTTTTTCCCGAAGCGTCGGAAAGCGTGAAGGGGGATATCGTGTCGTTTACCTGAAGTGCCATGTCTGAATTTTGGCACGGCAAAGAGATAATGCTTTCAGTACAGGACGCGGTATTCGGTTACCAGATTGGAGCCGTACATTTTTGTGCTCGCCAAATCAAGTCTGATCATGTCGTTTTCGGAGGCAAGCGGCATCCCGCCGACTAAGGAAGGCGTGTCGCTTCCGCCGACGATGAACGGCATATGGATGAGTCTGATCTCGTCAACGAGGCCGTGATGAAGCATGTGCCAGTTGAGGGTCGGCCCCCCTTCGATGATGAGTTTTTTTATCTGATATTTGGATGAGAGAATATCCATCAGCTGAGGGAAATCCACCCGGTCTTCGCCGCAGACGACCACGTCGACCCCGCGGGCGGTGAACGCGTCGATCCGATCTTTCGGCGCCTTTGCAGAAACGGCAAGAACGGTCCGGGCTTTTGTTGTGTCGAAGACGTTTGCTTCAAGCGGCAGATCGGCAAGGCTGTTTGGAATAACACGGAGAGGGTTCTCCCCCTCGACCATGCGAACGGTCAGAAAGGAGTTGTCGATCCTAATCGTTGACGAACCGACCATTATGGCGTCATATTCGGCACGGGTTTCGTGGAGAAGGATCTCGGCTTCATGGGACATATGTTTCATCAGTATTTTACTGGAAACGCCTTTGCCAAGAGTGAGTTTCCCGTCTGCCGTGATCTCTGAAATCATCAGCACGTGTGGTTTTTGTAATGTCTCCATGAAAGTTTCCTTCTGATTCTTATAGCTTGACGATGTATAGATATTTAGCACGCACCGATAAATGATTTTACCTCTCTATCCATGAATATCACATCGCTCAGATACAAACTCACGGGATGGCTCGACCCGATCGTCAAGGTATTCGTCAAAACAGGAATGAGTCCCAACCAGATCACCCTTCTTTCCCTTTTCTTCGGGATCGGCGCGGCGGTCTGCTATTTTTGCCAGTCGTTTATTGTCGGGAGCGTTCTTCTGCTGATATCGGGCATCCTTGATCTGACGGACGGGTCGGTCGCACGAATAACCAAAAAGAAGAGTGATTTTGGGGCGATCAGCGACTGGATCGTCGATAAATATGTAGACGGGATCGTGCTTCTCGCGATCGGACTCTCAGGGGTTCCTATCATCTCCCAGTTTGTCGGATTTGCGCCGACTGCGGATATGCTGATCGCCGGACTCGCGGTTATCGGTTCGATCATGAACACGTTCGTAAAACCGGTGACCTATGCGGAGATCGGCTACACCTGCAAGGAGGATGGAAAGATCTCAGATCCGCTGGAAGGAATCGGCTTTTTCGGCAGGCCAGAGACGCTGATTTCGCTCGTTCTCTTCGGCGTTATCGGTCAGATCTGGATCGCCGTGATCCTCGTTGCCGTATGCACGAACCTTTCCGCATTCCAGAGATTATGGTATCTCTGGAGAAAGCACGGCGAATACAAAAAAGATTAACTCTTTTTTTTCTAAAAAAGTTTACCGGATCAGAAATCGGTTTCCGATTCCTGTCTTCCCCCGCGCCTCTTCATTTCCGGCTGCGGGAGTTCGGCGCGGATATCCACGGACTCTTCCACTTTTAACTCCTCACGGAGACGGAGAAGCTCGGCAAGGACTTCCTCGACGCCTTCGCCCGATACGGTGGACATGTTGAAAAATCCGTCCACGCTTTTTACATCCGATTTGTTTACGACGGAGATCATCGGAACCGAAATGATTCCCGCGATCTCCTCACGGAGTTTCATCTGGGCTTCAAGGGAATATCCGCAGTTTTCGCTCGCGTCGATAACGAACAGAACAAGATCGGCAACGTAAACTAGGGCGTTCAAGGCCTGTTTTTCGATCGCGTTTCGTTCCTCCTCCTTCCTGTCCAGAAGACCCGGGGTGTCGATGAACTGGATCTTTCTTCTCCGCTCGGCGTTTCGGTGTCCGACGACGACGCCTTTGGTCGTAAAGGGATAGGAGGCAACCTCCGGTTCTCCGCTGGAGACCAAGCGGATGAAGGAGGATTTGCCCACGTTCGGATACCCGGCGACGACGATCGTAAACTCATCAGTACTGATCACGGGGAGTTTTCTTAGAACGTTTCTGACATCGTTGAGATATCGGAGAGAGTCGTCCGCCCGGTGAACGATCGAGGCGATGCGTGCAACTGCGCGTTTTCTTTCGACCTGCGTGTCGGTCCAGCGCATGCCTTTGGAGATGCCTGCCCCCACATCACGCACATTCTTTGCGGCCCAGCCAACCATACCCAGATTTTTCTTCAGGTCATCCATCCCGAACAAAATATCGCAAAGGTCCCGGTAAAACGGCGGCAGCTCTTCAAATTCGGGGAAACTCTGGATAATTGCCACCAGTTTGTCATGCGTTGCCTGGGTGATCGCCCGAACAAAGTCCTCGTTTGCATGACGTTTATTTGTTTTTTCCCGCATTTTCTTTGAAGCACGGCGGAAACTGCGGTCAAGCAGCTCGTCTGCTGTTGGAACGGTCGGGATTTTATCGAAGTACATTTTTCATCCAATCCATTTGGTTTATTACTATAGCAATCAGAAAGAATCAGTAAGTATGGATTTATCACTCATTCAAAAAGATATCCTTATTACTCTTATCTCGCTTTATCATCAATATTCGCATCCAATCAAGAGCGAGGTCATTGCAGATATCATTCGACGGAACCCGGGAACGGTAAGAAACCAGATGCTGGCTCTCAAAGTGCTCGGACTTGTAGACGGAATTCCCGGCCCCAAAGGCGGATACCAGCCCACTGCCCGCGCCTATTCGGAACTGAATATTTCAGCGGATTACTCGGAAAGCGAAGTGATCATTCAGAAGAACGGCGAGAGGGTCGAGGGTGTGCGCGTAAATGAGATCGCCTTTACTACCCTCACCCACGCGGATCTTTGTCATGCTCTGATCAAGATCATCGGGAATGTGAGGTCGTTTGAGGTCGGCGACAAGATAATCATCGGCCCGACCCCGGTGAACAAACTGCTCATCAAAGGCGAAGTTTTCGGAAAGGATGAGATCAACAGTGCTCTCTTGATTTCGACATCGGAGATGACCTCGCTGCCGAAAAAACAGATCCGCGAATATATGAATACCCCGCTGATCTCGCTTGAACCGGATATGACCCTGGCATACGCGATGAAAACGTTTCTCCAGAGAAAGATCCACGGAGCTCCGGTTGTTGAAAACGGGACCCTGCTTGGCATCCTGACGATGACTGATATCGTCTCGGCACTGGACCGGGAAATGCCGACGACTTCTCTTGTGGCCGATGTGATGGTCACAAGAGTGGTAACGATGCCCGGAGACATGCGGCTGTATGAAGTGATAAAGCAGTTCAAGGAACAGCATGTCGGACGGGTGATCGTGACAGAGGATGACAAACCGATCGGCATTCTCACCCATTCGGATATCATCCAGGTGTTCCCCTCATTATAAATGCAGGACTTATACAAACGGATAAATACTTGCTTATCAAACTTTAAAGCTGATTAATCATGCAGAGTGAGCAGTTTACCCATAATATCCGGCGAAAGCGCGTGATGAGCACCGATGGCAAAATCATCGGACAGATCAGAAACGTAACTTTTGACGCACCGACCGGACAGTTGAAAGCGCTTGTCATCCGCCCCGATGCAGGTTTTGATACGACCGGTTATAAACTTGAAAACGATGCAATTACCCTGCCGTTTGAGGCCGTGAAGGATATCACGGACTTTATTGTGGTCGACAGGTATATGCTTCGCTGAAAACGTTTAACCCCTCACTCCTTTTTTAAAAGTATGTACGCAGAGCTTGGGCCGTCCCTTCGCCGTATGATTTTTCCATAACATGGCCGGCTGCTTTTTTTGCCTCGGGGGAGGCATTTGCCGGAGCTACGGATATCCCGCCGAGTTTCAGCATCGACACGTCGTTGACGGAGTCTCCGGCAACCAGGAAATCCGAAGGCGCAAGGCCCATCTGTTCAGCGAGTTTTGCAAAGGCCCCGCCTTTGGTTATTCCCGGGACCTGAAGATGGATGGCAAATCCCGTATCGATGACAACGACCGGCATGTCTTTGAGGATCTCTTTGATTGTTTCTGTAGGAGCGTCCCGGGAAAAGGCGATGTCGGAATCACGGTATCTGTTGCTGAAAAGCCGCAGCTCGTCACCTTTCGGCTGAAGTTCGTCCACAACTTTCTGATATGCCGCAAGGCAGAGCTCCTGGTTTCCGGAAACCTGCTTTTTGCCGAGGTAACCAAGACGATACACGCCCCCGTTTTCAGCGATGATGGTACCATCCGTTCCGATCATGTGGGAAAAAGCATCCAGAAAACAGAGCGTGTTGCCCGACGCAAGTATGATCGGAATATCGTTATCAAGAAGTCTCCGCATCTCTTCGACAACTTCCGTTGATAATCTGCGGCGGTCATCCGTTAACGTGCCGTCGATGTCTGTGATAAAGGCCCTGGGCATGATTAAAAATAGTATTGGGGTCAGCAGGCTTTGATACCTGCGGTTTCGACCATGAATGTCGCTTCGCCTTCGGGGAGGTTGGGACTGTCCACAAGTCTTGCGATACGTTTGCCGGCTTTGCTCTTTCTGAGATAGACACGATAGGTCGCCGTGTGACCGACGATGTTTCCGCCGATCGGTTTGGTCGGGTCCCCGAAGAGAAGTCCGGGGTTGGACATGACCTGGTTGGTGACCAAAGCCACAGCATTCAGATCATCGACCAGCTTGAAGAGGTCGTGCATGTGCCGGTTAAGTTTCTGCTGCCTGCCGGCAAGCGTTCCGCGTCCGGCATATTCCGAACGGAAGAGACTTGTCAGGGAATCGATGATGACGAGTTTGACCGGGAGACCCGATGCCGTAAGTTCGTTGGACAGTTCTCTGGCAGCGTCGATCAGGAGCATCTGGTGATCCGACGAGTGGGCGCGTGCCACGTGGATATTTGCGAGGAACTCGTCTGGTGTCGGAATGGTGTATCCTTCCGGAAGGTCGGCGAGTTCCAGCCCTTCGGCCATCTGCTCGATACGCTCGGGGCGGAAGGTATTTTCCGTGTCGATGTAGAGACAGCTGCCGCCGAGTCCTCCAAGCTCCCGCGGGAGCTGGCAGTTGATTGCAAGCTGATGAGCGATCTGGGATTTTCCGGAACCGAATTCACCGTAGAGTTCGGTGATTGCCTGGGTCTCAAGACCGCCGCCGAACAGTTCATCGATCTCCGGGACAAGGGTTTTGAGTTTGAGAACATCCTGTCTCCTGGCGAGGATATCGGTCCCGGTTTTAAATCCGCCGATGTCGGCCATCTCGCGGGCTGCTTTGATGATCTTCTTCGTCGTGGACTCGCCAAGCTCGGCAGCTTCTGCGAGATCAACAGGCGTCGCCGTCGCGATGCTTTCGACCGTGATGTAGCCGGCGTCACGCAGCCGGTCGGCGGTTGCCGGTCCTACTCCCGGGATCTCTTCAATATCAAGTGCTGTCATATCTTCTTGCTCTCCTGTTTTTTTCAGATATACTAATACATCAGCACAGAGCCATATAAACCCCTAACCGCGCGGTGCGATAATGCCCAGCCGCCGCGCATAAACCCCTCATCACTCAGAGAGATGCCGTTGTATTTTGGTATTTTTTCATTGATTTTTTGGCCGCTCCGATATCCTTATACCCGTCTTTGACCCATCTATCGGTATGGCCGAAAATAACAATGAAGAATACAAAAATGCCCTCCTTGACATGGCCGGGGATATCGCAGCCAACCCGCTCGTGAAGCCGATCATTGACCAGCTCGTGTATGATTTTATCCGATCTCCGGAATGCAAAAAAGCGTTCGGCGAATACGTCAAACGAAAGATCACTGACACACTTGGATTATAATAGAGGTTCGAGCCGCACAACAAGCGGAGCGGGATCTGTGGTCTGGATATTGATACTCGTCACCTTGATCCTTCCGTTTTGCGCGACGCCGTCTACTTCCGCAATCATGCCGGGCTCCGGCATCTGATCGGTGATCAGTATCCAGACCTCATTTCCGTCATCAAGTGAAAGGCCTTCGGGCCGCAAAATCACCATGCCGGTCACCGAAATATTCTCCCCCGGGGGGGTGACCGTCTGGATCACCGAACCGCGGCCCACGGAAAGCTCCAGTTCCCCGTACCTATTCAGTTTGGCAGCGGCGTTGATCACCTGCACGGAGTCTCCCGGCAAAAAGAGGGTGTCCGCAGCATCACCCCATACGGCCGCATTAATGCTGCCGGCAGAAGAGCCGCGTATGGTAATATTTCTGACACGCGATTCTGTCCCGCGGCGGGTGATGAAGGATCTGACATCGGAGACTGATGTCACGACACCGGTGACAACCGGGTTTGGCCCTTCGCTCACCTCAGATGCATCCCGGGTGAGGACCTTGATCTCATCAGGGAGGATGCGGATCTCTGCGGAGTCGGAGACGACATACTCAACGATCCCCTCATCCTCCTTTCTCTGCACGCCGTCTATTGAGACCGACGTCCCTTCATCCACATCGGCAAACAGTTCCGGGGCCCAGCAGACCAGCCGTGCAGTCCCGGAAGCGTCCCCTATAATGAACTCCTGCAGAAATGAGGATGTCCCGTCACGACGGACGATCTCCTTCATCTCGAAAGCGGCAAGGATCCTGACGGTAAGCGGAGCGGCCATCGTCTCAGATTTCGGCGGTTTCTTCGTCTCGACGATCGTCACCTGACTTTCCCGAAGAGCAAGACAGGTTGCCTCTTTCTTTCCGGGGCGGGGTTTGGCGATCACTTCGATCACCGACCCGACTTCCAGTTCCGATGCCGCCTCTGCCCGTTCATCCCAGAGACTCAGAGTCACCGTTCCTGTCGGGTCGCCGAGAATGATCGAAGCAACGAGTCCGGGAGGTTCCCCTTCACGGGTAAACTCACGCGGCGGTTTGATTTCAAGAATTTTCCCGAAAAAAGAGACGATGGAGGTTTTGGCCGTTGGAATCCCGCCGATTTTTATATGGCTTCGTCCAAGCTCGTCCACGACCATCATCGCGGCCGTGACCTCGTCCACCAGCCCGCCAAGAGAGGCGGATTTTTGGTCCACACGCTCATCGAATGCTTCCTTGCTGAGCAGATCAGAGACGAGCGCGTAATGCATTGTTATTTTCTGTGCCAGGAAGGGGTGACGACGCAGCCGGTCATATCCTCGTAGGTCTCGGCCCGGCGCATAAGTTCTGCTTTGTCGCCGTTCACTAAAACCTCGGGACACCGGGGACGCGAGTTGTACTGGGATGACATCGAATAACCGTATGCTCCTGCATCCAAAATCGCGATAAGATCGCCGGCAGCGACTGACGGGAGTGCCCGGTCGGCTGCAAAGATATCTCCGGTCTCACAGATGGGGCCGGTGATCGTGTAGGTCCCGTCTGCGGGCTTGTCCGCTTTGTTTGCTACGACGACCTCGTGCCAGGAGTCGTACATCGCCGGACGGATCAGGAGATTGAATCCTGCATCGACGTTTACAAAGGTCTTGTGGACCTTTTTCACGGAGTTGACGCGGGTTAAGAGGATCGTCGACTCGCCGACCATCCATCTGCCGGGCTCGACCCAGAATGCGGGTGAGATGCCGGCCTTTTTGCATCCTTCAAGGAATACCGGCATAACGGCGGCCGCATACTCCTCGGGGGTCGGGGCTTTGTCGACGGTTCCTTCGCGGTGATACGGGATGCCGAGTCCTCCGCCGAAGTCGATAAACTCGAGCTTGACGCCGATCTTCGTGACCTCGCCGGCAACTTTCATGATGACGCCGCAGGCGATCGCGAAAGGTTCGACTTCGAGGATCTGGGAACCGATGTGACAGTGCATCCCGACAGGGATCACATACTCCATGGAAAGGGCTTCGCGGTATGCTTCCAGGATCATCTCGGCAGGGATGCCGAACTTACTGTTTTTGATACCGGTGGCGATCTTCGGGTGGGTCGGCACTTCGATTGCCGGATTGACCCGGAATCCGATCTTCGCGGTTTTCTTGAGCTCTTTTGTGATCGCATCGATCTGACGGAGTTCGTCGACCGAGTCGACCGAGATCATGATGTCTTTTTCGATCGCTGCGCGAAGGTCGGCTTTTGTCTTCGAACTGCCGTTAAAGAGAAGGATCCCGGCAGGAATCCCTGCTTCGAGAGCGGCACGCATCTCGCCGAGCGAGAAGACGTCTGCGCCTGCCCCTTCGCGTGCAAGCGACTGGATGATGATCGGATTTTCGTTTGCCTTTGCGGCATAGAGAAGCTGGACATTGTCGGTGTACTTCTTCAGCGCTGCTTCATAGCGTCTGAAGTTTCCGGTCACGTGGTTTTCGTTCGTGACGTACAGCGGGGTCCCGAACTTTTCCGCAAGAGAGACGCAGTCTGCGCCCCCGCAGAAAAGGTGACCGCCGCTCACCGAGAGTGATTCGGGAAGGTTCATGTTATCCTCTGATGCCGCATTTGTTCATGCGGTCAATTGCTTCATTGATTCTGTCGACGGGACGGGTAATGGCAAAGCGGATATAGCCTGCTCCGGATGCACCGAATCCGGTTCCCGGGGTTACGACGATTCCTGCTTCATTGATCATTTTTGCAACGAATTCGACCGAGTCGGGCACCTTCATCCACACGTAGAAGGATGCTTTCGGGGAAGTTACCTCGAAACCGAGCGACCGAAGGCCGGATACGAGTGCGTCGCGGCGTTCCTGATACACGGCACATGCCTGCTTGACACAGTCCTGGGGGCCTGTGAGGGCAACGATCGCTGCACGCTGGATCGCATCGAATACACCGGAATCGATGTTGGTCTTGACTCTGCCGAATGCTTCGATAAGTCCTGCATTTCCAACACACATGCCGATACGCCAGCCGGTCATGTTGTAGGTTTTGGAAAGCGAGTGGGTCTCAAGTCCGACGTCCATGGCGCCTTTTGCCTCGAGGAAGGAGGGAGACTTGTAGCCGTCGAAGGTGATCTCCGAGTAGGCGTTGTCGTGAACGACGATGATGTCGTTGTCTTTGGCGAAATCAACGGTCTCTTCGAAGAAGTCCATTGAGGCCACGGCTCCGGTCGGGTTGTTCGGGTAGCCGATGAACATGAGTTTTGCATTTTTCAAAACATCCTTTGGAATAGCGGCATAGTCCGGGAGGAAGTTGTTCTTCTCGAGAAGGGGCATCGGGTGGCATTTTCCCTCGGCAAAGAGCGTAGAGGTTTTGTAGACCGGGTATCCGGGGTCGGATACGAGGACGTGGTCCCCTGGATTGACGAATGCTTCGGGGATGTGGGCGATACCCTCTTTGGATCCGATCAGGGCAAGGACCTCTTTTTTCGGGTCGAGCTTCACACCGAAACGTCTGTCATACCACTCGGCGACCGCTTGTCGGTATTCGAGCATTCCTAAGTAGTCTGGATAATGATGTGTTGCAGGATCCCTGGCGGCTTCACATAACGCATCAACAATATGCTTCGGCGTCGGTAAATCCGGGTCCCCCACACCAAGATCGATTAAATCAACACCCTCGGCACGCTTCTGTGCCTTCAATGCATCTATCTGGGCAAACAGATAGGGAGGTAAATTGTCAAGCCGTTTTGCGTACATCGCAGTATTGTTGAACGTGCAAATAAATTAAGACGTTTGTCGGGGGGGATTGAGCAAGTCGATAGACTTGCGACTGCGGGCTGCCCCAAAGGGGCGGCCTCAGCGGAGGCGGGGTGAGCCGCAAGGCTCGCCCTCAGCGGAGCAAGGCTGAGCGAAGCGAAGACTTGCGACTGCGGGGTGGTGGCTCAGTACATCGACTGAGGTTTTCCATCTCATGTTTTTCACCGGCGGGCATCACACGAAATGCACGAAAAACACACAAAAGCACGAAAAATAGAGAGATCGGTTGTTAGGTTGTTGTTCATAGATCCCTCCCCCGTCCCCCAACACCAAAAAGCACAAATTCGCAAACCNNTTCGGTTTGCTCGGCTAAGGTCGTCCGCTTTCAGCGTCCAACCCGCCAACGAAATGCACGAAAAGGGGGACAGGGGTGGAAGATTTGGAGAGTGTTACACGCGACTCATAGAGAGGGTAAGGCTGGGTGGGGACACAAGAGAAAGCCCACCGCGAATAAGCCCAAATGGGCTTTGCCCATTTGAGGCGGCACGCAAGCCTTCGGCTTGCACGC
>LSQX01203851.1_pt2 | contig 27069 bp, 24 predicted proteins | sample 654561 | NCBI WGS metagenome assembly LSQX01 (sample SAMN04489861, study PRJNA283612) | anaerobic digester metagenome | isolation source: 4 biogas reactors fed with cattle manure at either 37C or 55C with and... | place: Denmark: Kongens Lyngby | collected 2014
TCCCTGGAGTTCATCCGCGACAAGTCCATCGCCGTCGTCGCACGCATCGCGGACCGCGCCGCCCAGTACAAGTCCCTGGTCATGGCCGGCCGTTCCCACAACGTCGCGGCGCAGGCCACGACCCTGGGCAAGCGTTTCGCCACGGCGGCCGACGAGATGCTCGTCGCCATCGAGCGCACCGAGAACCTCCTGGACCGTTACCCGCTGCGCGGCATCAAGGGCCCGATGGGCACCGCGCAGGACATGCTCGACCTCATGGACGGCGACCAGAACAAGCTCGCCGCCCTGGAGACTTCCATCGCCGACCACCTCGGCTTCTCCCGCATCTTCGACTCCGTCGGTCAGGTGTACCCGCGTTCCCTGGACTTCGACGCCGTGTCCGCGCTGGTGCAGCTGGGTTCCGGCCCGTCCTCGCTGTCGCACACGATCCGCCTCATGGCCGGCACGGAGACCGTGACGGAGGGCTTCAAGGAGGGCCAGGTCGGCTCCTCCGCGATGCCGCACAAGATGAACGCCCGTTCCTGTGAGCGCGTCGGTGGTCTGCAGGTCATCCTGCGTGGCTACCTGACCATGACCGCGGATCTGGCCGGCCAGCAGTGGAACGAGGGTGACGTGTTCTGCTCCGTCATCCGTCGTGTGGCGCTGCCGGACGCGTTCTTCGCCATTGACGGCATGTTCGAGACCTTCCTCACCGTCCTCGACGAGTTCGGCGCCTTCCCGGCGATGATCAACCGTGAGCTGGAGCGTTACCTGCCGTTCCTGGCGACCACCCGCATCCTCATGGCGGCGGTCCGCGCGGGCGTCGGCCGTGAGACGGCGCACGAGGTCATCAAGGAGAACGCCGTCGCCGTGGCGCTGAACATGCGCGAGAACGGCGGTGACCAGGATCTCATCGAGCGTCTCGCCGCGGATGAGCGTCTGCCCATGTCGCAGGAGGATCTCGACGCCGCCCTGGCCGACCGTCACGCCTTCATCGGCGCGGCGGAGTCCCAGGTCGACCACGTGCTGCGTCGTGTCCAGGTGCTTGTCGACGCCCATCCCGAGGCGGCCCAGTACAAGCCCGGGGAGATTCTGTAATAGACTCCCCTGTCATGCGTCCTGAGCTGTCCGACTACAACCACATCTCCGCCGGCAAGGTCCGCGAGATCTACGAGGTTGATGACAACACCCTGCTGATGGTGGTCTCCGACCGTATCTCGGCCTACGACCACATGCTCGAGCCGGAGATCCCCGACAAGGGGCGGGTGCTCACGGCGATGAGCGTGTTCTTCTTCAACGCCATCGACTTCCCGAACCACCTCGCCGGCCCCATCGACGACCCGCGGATCCCGGAGGAGGTGCTGGGTCGGGCGCTGATCGTGAAGAAGCTGAAGATGCTGCCGTTCGAGTGCGTCGCCCGTGGCTACCTCACCGGCTCCGGTCTGAAGGAGTACCAGGCGGACGGCACCGTCTGCGGCATCGAGCTGCCGGAGGGTCTCGTGGAGTCCTCGAAGCTGCCGGAGCCGATCTTCACCCCGGCGACCAAGGCGGAGCAGGGTGACCACGACGAGAACGTGAGCTTCGAGGTGGTCGTCGAGAAGCTGGGCGAGAAGCGTGCCAACGAGCTGCGCGATGCCACGCTGCGCATCTACTCGGAGGCCGCCGCGCTGGCCGAGGAGAAGGGCATCATCCTGGCGGACACGAAGTTCGAGTTCGGCCTCGACGAGGACGGCACCCTGGTGCTGGCCGACGAGGTCCTCACCCCGGACTCCTCCCGCTACTGGCCGGCCGACTCCTATGAGGAGGGCAAGGTCCAGCCGAGCTTCGACAAGCAGTACGTGCGCAACTGGCTGACCTCCCCGAAGTCGGGGTGGGACCAGTCCGACGACACCCCGCCGCCGGTGCTGCCGGGCTCCGTCGTCGAGGCGACCCGGGAGCGCTACATCGAGGCGTACGAGCGTCTGTCGGGTGAGAAGTTCTGCACCTGGGTCGGCCAGTGCGTGTAACCCTCTCTTAGACCCCGGGCATCTGCCCGGGGTCTTTCTCATGGGCGGAGGCCTGTCACGGGCGTCCCCGCCGGCGGCACTAGGATCGGTGGGCATGACTGTGACGCCCCCGATCGCCCCGCGCCATCCCGTGGTCCGTGAGTTCCACGGCCGCACGTTCACCGACAACTACGAGTGGATGCGCGACAAGGAGTCCCCGGAGACCATCGCGTACCTCGAGGCGGAGAACGAGTACACGAAGCAGCAGACCGCCGACCTGGAGGATCTCACGGAGGAGGTCTACCAGGAGATGAAGGGCCGCATCAAGGAGACGGACATGTCCGTCCCGCAGCGGGCCGGCGACTGGTGGTACTACGGCCGCACCATCGAGGGGCAGAGCTACGGCCTGAGCTGCCGCATCCCCGTGGCGGAGGGCCAGGACCCGTGGACCCCGCCGGTCATCCCGGAGGAAGGCCGCCCTGAGGGGGAGCAGGTCCTGCTGGACCTCAACGAGCTGGCGGAGGGTCACGAGTTCTTCTCGGTCGGCGCCTCCTCGGTGACCACGTCGGGGCGTTACCTCGCGTACTCCGTGGACACGACCGGTGATGAGCGTTTCACCCTGCGCATCAAGGACCTGGAGACCGGGGAGCTGCTGCCGGACGTCCTGGAGAACATCTACTACGGCGCCACCTGGGCGGGGGAGGAGTACCTCTTCTACCAGCGTGTCGACGACGCCTGGCGCCCCGACACCGTGTGGCGGCACCGCATCGGCACCGACCCGGCGGAGGACGTGTGCGTCTTCCGTGAGGAGGACGAGCAGTTCTTCACCGGCGTCGGCGCGACCCGCTGCGAGCAGTGGCTCATCATCGAGGCGGCCTCCAAGATCACCTCGGAGACGCGTGTCCTGCGCATGGACGACCCGGAGGGGGAGTTCCAGGTGCTGTGGCCGCGGGAGAAGGGCATCGAGTACTCCGTCGACCACGCCGTCATCGACGGCGAGAGCCGCTGGATCGTCACGCACAACGCGGCGGGCCCGAACTTCGAGGTGGGCGAGTGCGGCGTCGGGGAGCTCCCGCACCTGCGGGACCTCAACGTCCTCATCCCGCACCGCGGGGACTGGCGCATCGAGGGGGTGGACACGTTCCGGGACTTCATCATCGCCGCTTACCGACGCGGCGCCATCGGCCGCCTCGCCGTCATGGTCCTGCCGGAGTCCGGGTACGGCCACTTCACGGAGCTGGAGTTCGAGGACGAGCTCTACACCGCGGCGTGCCTGGGGAACCCGGAGTGGGACGCCCCGGTGGTCCGGGTCTCCTACGGTTCCTTCACCACCCCGGCGCAGCTCTTCGACTACCGTGTCGCCACCGGTGAGTTCACCCTGCTCAAGCAGCAGGAGATCCGCGGCGGCTACGACCCGGCGGACTACACCGCCTACCGCCTGTGGGTGACAGCCTCCGACGGGGCGGAGATCCCCGTGTCGCTGGTCCACCGCGCGGACCTCGACCTGCAGAGGCCGCAGCCGACGCTGCTGTACGCCTACGGCTCCTACGAGTCGAGCATCGACCCGGGCTTCTCCGTCGCCCGCCTGTCGCTCATGGACCGCGGCATGATCTTCGCCGTCGCGCATGTCCGGGGCGGCGGTGAGATGGGCCGCGCCTGGTACGACACCGGCAAGCAGCTGAGCAAGAAGAACACGTTCACCGACTTCATCGCGGTGGCCGACGACCTCATCGCCCGCGGCTTCACCGCCCCGGACCGACTGGTCGCGGAGGGCGGTTCCGCCGGCGGCATGCTCATGGGCGCGATCGCGAACATGGCCCCGGAGCGCTTCGCCGGCATCCAGGCNNCACGACACCCGGGTCCTCTACGTCGAGCCCGCCAAGTGGATCGCCGCGCTGCGGGCCACGGCGACCGGCGGGGAGTTCCTGCTCAAGACGGAGATGTCCGCCGGCCACGGGGGCGTGTCGGGCCGGTACGCACGCTGGCGGCAGACGGCCTTCGAGTACGCGTGGACGCTGCGGGCCTCCGGGGCGGTGCAGACAACGGGGGCCGGTTCGGCAGGACAGCCGGGCCCCGACGTGCGATAATCCCCCTTATGCGCGGCCGCCTCCTGGTATCCATTTCCAGTATCTTCAGTGACACACGGGGAGCAGTGGCGGGCATGGTCAAGTCCCTCGACGCCGAGGGGATCCCGGTGTCGCTGCTGGTCGCGCCGCATATCGACGGTAACTGGCACCTCGCCAAGGATGCCCGCACCCGGGACTGGCTGCGGGGGCAGCAGGAGGCCGGGCGGGTGCTCATCCTCAACGGTTTCGACCAGGCGGTGCAGGGCCGGCGCGCCGAGTTCGCGAACCTCGGGGCCCACGAGGCCCGTCTCCGCGTTGCCGGTGCCACCCGCCAGATGCGGAAGATCGGCTTCGAGACCGACATCTTCGCCCCGCCCCGCTGGCGCATGTCGCCCGGCACCCTCGAGGTGCTGCCGGAGTTCGGCTTCTCCCTCGCCGCCAGCACCCGGGGCCTCCACATGCTCGAGGACGACACGTTCGTCCAGTGCCGCAACCTCTCCGTCGGTGAGGGTTTCGGCGCGGCGAAGTGGTGGCGTCGGAACGTGATCAAGGCCGCCGAGCGGGGTGCCGCCCGGGGCAACATCATCCGCCTGTCCGTCTCGGGACGCAACCTCCTGGAGAAGAAGGTCGCCGCGGACGTGCTGCGGGCCGCGTCAGCCGCGGTGGCCGCCGGCGCGGAGCCGGGCGACTACCGCGACTTCGCCTCCTAACGGCGGGCGTGCGCCGGGCGACCGGTCTCGTAGGAGTGGTCCGGGCGACCCTGCTGGTAGGAGTGCTCCGGACGGCCCTTCTTCTGCGGCTTCCCGTTCACCGGCAGGGAGAAGCCGACCTTGACCGGGTCGTGGTCGGAGGAGCGGAAGTAGTTGTCCTCGTGGAAGTCGACCACGTTGTACAGGCGGCGGGAGTACTCGTAGAGGATCGGCTCATCGGCGTTGATGTTCCAGATCCGGGCGTCCCGGACCAGCTCCATGGCGGCGGCGTTGCCGAGGGCGTGGTCGAGGGAGCCGAGCAGGCCTCCGAACTGGTAGGAGGTGTGCTCCGGGTCGTACTGGGCGGCGATGTTGGTGTAGCCGGCGTTCTCCAGGACGGTGACGGCGGTCTCGCGGGAGTAGGCGTTGATGTCGCCGAGGATGAACACCGGCAGCTCCGCCCAGTCGGCCTGGTCACCCAGGTGCTCGAGCAGGGCCTGGGACTGGTGGGCGCGGACGGTGGCGTTGTTGCCCTGGCCGTCGCCGGTGTCGGCGTCGCCCCGGGCGATGGAGCCCTTGGACTTGAAGTGGTTGACCACGGCGACGAAGGACTGGCCGCCGCCGACCGGCTGGAACTCCTGGGCCAGGGGCTGGCGGGCGGTGCCGGTGAAGCGGGCGTCGTCGAAGATGCGGGAGCCGCCGACGACCTCGACGGTGGCCGGGTTGTAGATGAAGCCGACGCGGATGACGTCCTCGTCGGTGCCGACCTGAGCCGGGGAGGCGACGAACGCCCAGCGCTCGGTGCCGGCGTCGGCGTTGAGGGCGTCGACGAGCAGGGACAGGGCCTCGTCGCGACGCGTGAGGTCACCGGTCAGCGCGAAGGTGTTCTCGATCTCCTCGAGGCCGAGGACGTCCACGTCGAGCTCGTTGATCGCGGCGACGATCTTGGTCTGCTGGTCGCGGAACGCGGACTCCGACCAGGCACCACGGACGGAGCAGCGGTTCGCGGCGACCGGGTTGCCGTACATGTCGTCGTAGGAGCGGCAGCCCGCCTCGTCCCGGCCCAGTGAGGTGAAGTAGTTGAGGACGTTGAAGGACGCGAGGGAGTAGTCACCGGCGACCGTGCCCATGGCGCCGATCTCGTCGGCGCGGGTGTCCTCCCAGGTGATCGGGAGCGCCGCGGCGGAGGTGTGGCCGGTGACCGGGGTCGTCGGCTGGAAACGCCAGTGGTTGTGGGAGAAGTCCACGGTCACCGGGTGCTGGAACTCGACGGCCGCACCGGTGCGGACCGACCTGTGCGGGGCACCGTCGACGGCGACGTAGGGCAACGGGGTGTGCTGGTCCCCGGTGAGGTAGTTGCGGGTGCGGCCGTCGTCGAGAAGCACGAGTCCGGAGAGCTGCGCCGCGGCAAGCTGCTGCACCGGGGACGCCGGATCGGTGTCGGGGGAGTGCACGTCGGTGGGCTGGCGGTGGGCGGTGGTGCCCGGCGCCAGTCCGATCTCGCCGTAGGTGTTGAGCGAGTAGTTGTCGGTCACGGTGTGCGCGCCGGTCGGCAGGACGAGCATGTGCTCGTAGGGCTCGCGGGCCTCCTCGCCGGCCGGCAGGTGGTCGATCTCGGTCGGGGTGACCGGGGCGAAGGTAGTGTCCGGGACGGTGACGGTGGCGCGGGAGAGCTGGGTGACGTCGTAACGCTCCTCGGCCTGGCCCGTGACCACGACGGAGTCGCCGATCTGCGGGAACTCGGCCCGGGCACCCAGGTAGACGAAGATCGCGTCGGAGGCGTCCCCGACCTGCTTCTCGACGCCGCCCGTCCCCGGCGTCTGGATGATGATGCCGTGACGGCCGCCTTCCGGGTAGACGGCGGTGACGACACCCTCGGTGGTGACCTGCTGACCCGCGAAAGGCGTGACGCGGCCCGTGCCCTGGATCTCGGCGATGGGGACGGTCTGCGCGACCGGGGGCTCCGGCTCGCCCGGCGTCTGTGAGTCCTGCGAGTTCTGCGGGGTCGGCGTGGAGCGGGCGAAGTCGAGGGCGTTGTTGTCGGTGTCCACGCCGGTGGTGACGCGCGCCGTGGAGGTGGCGTTGGTGGTGGACTGCGCCGGGGCGGTCTCGAAACGGGTGGCGGAGCCCCAGCCGACGAGGTCGACGGGGGTGCCGGTGGCGTCGAGAAGCTCCGCGATGGCGTTGGTGCCCGAGAAGTTGAAGGTGCCCACGGAGTCCGGCGTGGGGAGCTCGGCGGGGGAGTTGTTGCCGGCGGCGCCGCGGATGAGGAAGTGGCCGCCGGCCGGGATGATCCCCGACTGGATGGTGTGCAGGGTGCCGCGGTTGTCGGCGGCGGAACGCTGGTCGATGGCCCAGCCGGACAGGTCGATGTCGCGGTCGGTCGGGTTGTACAGCTCGACGAAGTCGTGGGAGTAGACGGAACCGGAGTTGCCGCCACCTCCGTAGACCTCGTTGATGACGACGTTGGAGGCGTCGGGGGCGGCGGTGGCGGTGGAGGGGACGAGGACGAGCGCGAGGCCGGTCACGGCGGCGGTCAGTCCTGCGGCGGGACGGAACATGTGGGGCCCTCTGGGAATGGATTCGGACGGTGGGAGGTTGCCACGTATGTGTAGATACACATACGTGCTCGCGACCACCTAACCGTTGTCCGTACCCCGTCGCATCCCGGGAACGGAGAATTCACCCGGGGTTCACTCTGCGGCGGGGAAGACGGGACGCGGAAATGTGTTTGCCGAGTATTAACCACGACGTTGACGCGCTATGCTGAGACCGACCAATTCCGGCGAAGATAAGGGAAAACTGTGGCCCGTGTTGTTGTGAATGTCATGCCGAAGGCGGAGATCCTCGACCCCCAGGGACAGGCTGTCCACCGCGCACTGGGACGCATCGGCGTCACCGGCGTCAGCGACGTACGTCAGGGCAAGCGTTTCGAGCTGGAGGTGGACGACTCCGTCACCACCGCCGACCTCGAGAAGCTCGCTGAGACGCTGCTCGCCAACACCGTGATCGAGGACTTCGAGGTCGTCGGCGTGGAGGTCGCCAAGTGACCGCGAAGATCGGAGTCATCACCTTCCCCGGCACCCTGGACGACGTCGACGCGGCCCGTGCCGTGCGCATCGCCGGTGCCGAGGTGGTCAACCTCTGGCACGCCGACGAGGACCTGAAGGGCATCGACGCCGTCGTCGTCCCGGGCGGCTTCTCCTACGGCGACTACCTGCGTTCGGGCGCCATCTCCGCCATCGCCCCCGTCATGCGTGCCGTCGTCGACGCCGCCGGCAAGGGCATGCCCGTCCTGGGCATCTGCAACGGCTTCCAGGTCCTCACCGAGGCCCGCCTGCTGCCCGGCGCCCTGACCCGTAACGAGGGTCTGCACTTCCACTGCACCGACACCTACCTGGAGGTCGTCAACGCCGACACCGCGTGGACCTCCCACTACGAGGCCGGCCAGAGGATCCTCGTCCCCGCCAAGCACGGTGAGGGCCGCTTCCAGGCCGCCCCGGACACCATCGAGATGCTCGAGGGCGAGGGCCGCGTGGTCTTCCGCTACACCGACAACTACAACGGGTCCCTCAACGCGATCGCCGGCATCACCAACGAGACCGGCCGCGTCGTGGGCCTCATGCCGCACCCCGAGCACGCCGTCGAGGTCCTCACCGGCCCGTCCACGGACGGTCTGGGGATGTTCCTGTCCGCCATCGGCACGATCGCAGCCTAGGAGGGCTTGAATAAATGACCGTTCACAACGACACCGTCGACGCCGCCCTGGAGACCCCGGAGCTCGAGCAGCCCTGGGAGGAGCTCGGCCTCAAGGAGGACGAGTACGAGAAGATCAAGGGCATCCTCGGCCGCCGTCCCACGGACGCCGAGCTGACCACGTACTCCGTCATGTGGTCGGAGCACTGCTCCTACAAGTCCTCCAAGGTGCACCTGCGCTACTTCGGTGAGACCACCACCCCGGAGATGGCCTCCAAGATCCTCGCGGGCATCGGCGAGAACGCCGGCGTGGTCGACATCGGAGGCGGCGACGCCGTCACCTTCCGTGTCGAGTCCCACAACTCCCCGTCCTTCGTCGAGCCGTACCAGGGTGCCGCCACCGGCATCGGCGGCATCGTCCGCGACATCATGGCCATGGGCGCCCGCCCGATCGCCGTCATGGACCAGCTGCGCTTCGGTCCGGCCGACGCCGCCGACACCAGCCGTGTCCTGCCCGGCGTCGTCGCCGGCATCGGCGGCTACGGCAACTCCCTCGGCCTGCCGAACATCGGCGGCGAGACCATCTTCGACGAGGCCTACCTGGGCAACCCGCTGGTCAACGCACTGTGCGTGGGCACCCTGAAGGTGGAGGACCTCAAGCTGGCCTTCGCCTCCGGCGCGGGCAACAAGGTCATGCTCTTCGGTTCCCGCACCGGCCTCGACGGCATCGGTGGCGTCTCCGTCCTCGGTTCCGCGAACTTCGAGGAGGGCGAGGAGCGCAAGCTGCCGGCCGTCCAGGTCGGCGACCCCTTCGCCGAGAAGGTGCTCATCGAGTGCTGCCTCGAGCTCTACGACGCCGGCGTGGTCGTCGGCATCCAGGACCTCGGCGGTGGCGGCCTCGCGTGTGCCACCTCCGAGCTGGCCGCCGCCGGTGACGGCGGCATGCGTGTCAACCTCGACAACGTGCCGCTGCGCGCCGAGAACATGACCGCCGCCGAGATCCTCGCCTCCGAGTCCCAGGAGCGTATGTGCGCGATCGTGACCCCGGAGAACGTCGAGAAGTTCAAGGCGATCTGCGACAAGTGGGAGGTCACCTGCGCCGAGATCGGTGAGGTCACCGACGAGCCGGACCGTCTCCTCGTGGTCCACAACGGTGAGGTCGTCATGGACGCCCCGCCGTCCACCATCGACGAGGGCCCGGTCTACCAGCGCCCGTACGCCCGCCCGGAGTGGCAGGACGAGCTCCAGCAGTACGTCCCGGTGGAGCGCCCGGAGGACCTCAAGCAGGCCCTCATCGACATGGTCTCCTCCCCGCACCTGTGCTCCCGTGACTTCATCACCGAGCAGTTCGACCGCTACGTCCGCGGCAACACCGTCAAGGCGAAGTACTCCGACGCCGGTGTCCTGCGCATCAACGAGGAGACCAGCCGCGGCGTCGCCGTCTCCGCCGACGCCTCCGGCCGCTACACCAAGCTGGACCCGAACACCGGTACCCGCCTGGCGCTGGCCGAGGCCTACCGCAACGTCGCCGTCACCGGCGCCCGCCCGGTGGCCGTGACCAACTGCCTCAACTACGGCTCCCCGGAGAACCCGGACGTCATGTGGCAGTTCCGCGAGTCCGTCCACGGCCTCGCCGACGGCGCCAAGGAGCTGAACATCCCGGTCTCCGGCGGCAACGTCTCCTTCTACAACCAGACCGGTGACACCCCGATCCTGCCGACCCCGGTCGTCGGTGTCCTCGGCGTCATCGAGGACGTCCACGACGCCATCGCCCACGACCTGGGCACCGTCGAGGAGAAGGAGGTGCTCATCCTCCTGGGTGAGACCTTCGACGAGTTCGGCGGCTCCATCTGGCAGAAGATCTCCGGTGGCGGCCTCAACGGCATGCCGCCGAAGGTCGACCTGGCCAACGAGGAGCGCCTGGCCGACTTCTTCGTGGGCAACCGCGACGTCACCGCCTCGCACGACCTCTCCGAGGGTGGCCTGGCCCAGGCCGTCGTCGAGATGGCCTTCCGTGCACCGGGTGGCGTGGCGCTGGACCTGTCCGGCGTCCACGAGGACGAGTTCGTGGCACTGTTCTCCGAGTCCGCCTCCCGCGCCCTGGTCGCCACGACCGCGGACAAGGTCGACGCCGTCCTGGCCCGCGCCGCCGAGTTCGGTGTGCCGGCCGTGCGCATCGGTGAGACCACCGAGGCCCGCGAGCTCACCTTCGGCGACGTCACCGTCGACCTGGATGAGCTGAAGGACGCCTGGAAGGCGACCCTGCCGAACCTCTTCGGTCACGCAGTGGGCGCCAACGCGGTCGTCGAGTAGCACCGCACCTGTCGATGCCCCGTGCCACGGCACGGGGCATCGTTGTTTCCTGAGGCTCTGGTGTGTGAGGTCAGGCGGGTGTACCGTGGCCTACGTGGCCGTAAGTTACGGTTGCGTAGGAGGTCTCCGTCGCATGTCCGACACCATCACCCTGAGCAGATCGGTGCTCAACCGCGGTCCCCGGCCCGTCACCCGTGGCTGGTTCCACTTCTTCGCGGCCGTCGCCTCGGTGGTGGCCGGTTCCGTCCTGTCCACCTTCGCCTGGATGACGGTGAGCTGGTGGCAGGCCCTCGGGGTGACCCTCTACGCCGTCGGGGTGGTAGTGCTGTTCGGGGTGTCCGCCGCCTACCACCTGGGGCACTGGCGCAGCGCGCGGACGGTGCAGTGGTGGCGACGCGCCGACCACGCCACCATCGCCCTGTTCATCGCCGCCACCTACACGCCGCTGTGCCTCATCGTGCTGCCGCCCGGGCAGGCCGCCTGGATGCTGGGCATAGCCTGGGCGGGGGCGCTGGCGGGGGTCGCGCTCAACCTCCTGTGGATCACGCACCCGCGGTGGCTGGCGGTCACGGTGTACCTGGTCCTCGGCTGGCTCATCGTGCCGCTGATCCCCCAGCTGTGGGCGGGGGCGGGGCCGACCGTCGTGTGGCTGCTGGCGGCCGGCGGCGTGGTCTACTCGCTCGGGGCCCTCATGTACGGACTGCGCTGGCCCGGCCGGGAGGCGCGCGTGCTGGGCTACCACGAGCACTTCCACATCGCGACGATCATCGCCGCCGCGGTGCACCAGGTCGCGGTGTGGATGGTGGTCGTCGGTGCCTAGAGCGGGATCGGCCCGTCCCTGACGATCTCCCGCATCACCAGGGTCGACGTGATTCTGGCGACTCCCGGCAGCTCGCTGAGGTGCTCATCGCGGATGCGCTGGTAGTCGGCCAGGTCGCGGGCGACGACGCGCACCAGGAAGTCCGGGTCGCCGAACAGCCGTTCCGCGGACAGGACCTGGGGGAGCGCGGCCAGGCCGTCCTCCAGGGTGGCGACGGTGGCGCGGTCCTCCCGCTCGAGGGTGATGAAGGCGATCACCTGGATGCCGTAGCCCACCGCCGCCGGGTCGAGGCGCGTGTGGAAGCCGGTGATCACGCCCCCGTTCTCCAGCGCCCGCAGCCGCCGCAGGCAGGTGCTTGACGACGCCCCCGTATGATGCGCCAGTTCTGCGGCGGTGATGCGTGCATTGTTCTGGATCAGTGACAGAATCATGCGGTCAATGTCGTCCATACGCCGGATTCTGTCACACGTGCAGTCCCGGCGTCCCCCGGTGAATGAAAAGTTCAGGAGTATCGGCCGCGGCGCCGGACGGGCACGATACCGGGCATGGACATCACGGACCTCCTGAGCTTCTGGGCGGTCAGCCTCCTGCTGATCGTCACCCCGGGCCCCGACTGGGCGTTCGTGCTCGGGCACGCTTTCCGACGCCGCCCCCTCGCCCCGCCCCTTCTCGGCATCGGCCTGGGCTACCTCGGCCTGACCACCGTGGTGGCCGGCGGCCTCGGGGCGCTCGTGGCCCGTCACCCCGCGCTGCTCACGCTCGTCACCGTCGCCGGTGTCCTGGTGCTCCTGCGTCTCGGCTGGCAGATGATGCGTGCGGCGCTGGCCGGGCCCGTCACGGTGGAGGTGGACACTGCGGACCCGGCTGTCCCGGAGGGGCCGGCCGGCGGGGGAGTGGCGACGCTGACGCGCCCGCAGGTGGGCGTCGAGAAGCACGCGGTGGTCACCGGGGCCGCGGTGAGTGGCCTCAACCCCAAGGGGCTCATGCTGTTCATCGCGCTGCTGCCCCAGTTCGTGGGTGCGGAGGCGACGTGGCCGGTGTGGACGCAGATGTTCGTCCTCGGACTGGTGTTCATCGCCTCGGCGACCGTGTTCTACGCGCTGCTCGGCGTTTTCGCCGGGCGGGTGCTGGCGGGCTCGGAGCGGGCCTCCCGGATCCTCACCGGCGTGGCCGGCGGGGCGATGATGTGTGTCGCGGCAGGGATGCTCGCGCAGCACCTCCTCTGATGGGGGTAGTTGAGTAGGGGCATTCATCGGGAGTCTGTTCCGCGCCTCCCGATGAATGCCCCTGCTCGGATACCCTCCTAATCGACGTGCGCCGGCGTCGACGGAGACACCAGCGGCATCGGCGCGTACTCGGCACGCAGCTCGCGCAGCTTCCGGGCGTGCTCGGAGAGGCGGACGTCCTCGGTGGTGCGCGGGACGAACTGGCGGGCGGGCAGGGCGTTGCCGTCGGCGTCCGTCGCCAGGTAGGTGACGGTGGCGTGGATGGCGGTCTGCAGGTGCTCGCGTCCGCCGCGGGGGTTGCCGGAGCGCACGTGCACGGACATCTGCATGGAACGGGAGTCGGTGCGCATCATGCGGGCGTCGACCTCGATGAGGTCGCCGATGGCGATGGGGCGGTAGAAACGGATGCCGCCGGCGTAGACCGCGACGGTGTGCTCGCCCGACCATTCCATGGTGCAGGCCGCACCGGCCTCGTCGATCCACTCCATGGCGGTGCCGCCGTGGACCTTGCCGCCCCAGTTGATGTCGGTCGGCTTGGCCAGGAAACGGTGGATGAGGCGCGGGGCCTCGGAGGGGCCGTCGTAGGTCTGCTGGCCCATCTCGGCCTCGATGGCCTTACGCAGGTCGATGCGGGACAGGGCGGCGTCGAGGACGCGGCGCTCCTCGTCGTTCTCCGGGACGAACTCCGGCACGGCCTGGGTCTTGCCGGTGGCGGTGTCCTTGGCCACGAAGATGACCAGGCAGTCGCAGGCGCGGGTGAACACGCCCTCACGCGGGTCCGCGGAGAACACCTCGTTGACGATGTGCATGGAGGAGCGGCCGGTCATCGCGATGCGGGAGCGGACCTCGACCATGTGCCCGGAGGGGATGGGGCGGTTGAAGTGGATGTGGCCGACGTAGGCGGTGACGCAGTAGGTCCCCGACCACTGGACCGCGCAGGCGTAGGCCGCCTTGTCGATCCACTCCAGGACACGTCCACCGCTGACACCCTGATTGCCGGCCATGAGGACATCGGTGGGGGCGGCGAGGAATCGGAGGGTGACCTTGGGGGACTTGTGGTTGTTCGACATGCGGACAAGCTTTCTCTAGGCGAACTTTCAGGGGTTCAGCGTTACCTTACTAGACTCGGTCTATGCTGCCTTGCGAAGTTCTGGAGTGGGTCCGCGACCCGGAGGGCGTCGAGAAGCCCCCGCGTGCGGTGCTCGCCGATGCCGTCCGACAGACCGCCCGCGCCCTGGCCGCGAACGCACCGGGGAGGACCGTGGAGGTCCGTGTCCCGCCGTTCGTGGCGGTGCAGTGCATCGCCGGTCCCGCGCACACGCGCGGCACCCCGCCCAACGTCTTCGAGACGGATCCCCTCACCTGGCTCCGGCTGGCCACCGGGACACTGCTTGTCGACGACGCCCTCGCCCGCGGCCTCGTCGACGCCTCCGGCCCGCGGGTCGCTGAGGTGGGGGAGCTTCTGCCGGTCATTAGTCTGTGACGCTGTGACGGACTACAGTGGTGGGCGTGGTAATTAAGGACCGTTCCCGGACCGATTCTGCCCCTCTTGCCCCGCTCGATGACCGCGGCGAGACCGAGCCGCGCGAGGAGTGCGGCGTCTTCGGCGTGTGGGCGCCAGGCGAGGAAGTCGCCAAGCTGACCTATTTCGGGCTCTTCGCCCTGCAGCACCGCGGCCAGGAGGCCGCGGGCATCGCCGTCGGTGACGGTGAGAGGATCGTCGTGTTCAAGGACATGGGACTCGTCTCCCAGGTCTTCGACGAGTCGATCCTCAGCTCCCTGCACGGTGACATCGCCCTCGGACACACCCGCTATTCCACCGCCGGTGGCAAGAAGTGGGAGAACGTCCAGCCGATGTTCCGCACCTCCCCCGACGGCACCGACGTCGCCCTCGGGCACAACGGCAACCTGGTCAATCCGGTGGAGCTGCGCCAGGAGGCTGTCGAGCGTGGCCTCGGCGAGTTCGCCGGCGACGGCGAGGCGGCCACCTCTGACACCGCCGTCATCACGGCGCTGCTGGCCGACTCTGTCCGCGACGGCCGGACCGTGTTCGAGTCCGCCCGCGAGCTCCTCCCGCGGATCAAGGGCGCCTACTGCCTGACCTTCACCGACGGTCGCACCCTCTACGCCGCCCGCGACCCGCACGGCGTGCGCCCCCTCGTCCTCGGTCGCCTCGAGCGCGGCTGGGTCGTCGCCTCCGAGACGTGTGCCCTCGACATCGTCGGCGCCGCCTTCGTCCGCGAGATCGAGCCCGGTGAGCTCGTCGCCATCGACGCCGGTGGCGTGCGCACCGAGCGTTTCGCGGAGACCCAGCACAAGGGCTGCATCTTCGAGTACGTCTACCTGGCGCGCCCGGACACCGTGATCCGCAACCGCCCGGTCAACGCGACCCGCATCGAGATCGGGCGCCGCCTGGCCCGTGAGCATCCCGCCGAGGGTGACCTGGTCATCCCGGTGCCGGACTCCGGCACCCCGGCCGCCGTGGGCTACGCCCGCGAGTCCGGCATCCCCTTCGGTCAGGGCCTGGTGAAGAACGCCTACGTCGGCCGCACCTTCATCCAGCCCTCGCAGACGCTGCGCCAGCTGGGCATCCGCCTCAAGCTGAACCCGCTCAAGCAGGTCATCGCCGGCAAGCGGCTCATCGTGGTCGATGACTCGATCGTCCGCGGCAACACGCAGCGCGCGCTCATCCGCATGCTGCGCGAGGCCGGGGCGGCGGAGGTCCACGTCCGGATCGCCTCCCCGCCGGTGAAGTGGCCGTGCTTCTACGGCATCGACTTCGCCAGCCCCGGTGAACTCATCGCGAACGCGATCGCCGGCGACGCCCCCAACGGCACCGCCGCGCTGACTGAGTCGATCCGCAGCGCCATCGGCGCGGACTCCCTCGGCTTCGTCACCATCGACGAGATGGTCGAGGCCACCGAGCAGTCCCGTGACCAGCTCTGCGTCGCCTGCTTCGACGGGAAGTACCCGCTCGGCCTGCCCTCGGGCAACGCCAACGCGGACCTCGTCGCCCGGATGCAGAGCCTCTAGAACTCCTTACACAGAAAGAAGAATCCATGACCGACAACCAGGGTGCCTCCTACGCCGCCGCCGGAGTCGACATCGAAGCCGGTGACCGCGCCGTGGAGCTCTTCGCCCCGCTGGCCAAGCGCGCCACCCGGCCGGAGGTCCGCGGCGGACTCGGCGGCTTCGCCGGTCTCTTCGCACTCGGCAAGTACAAGGAGCCGCTCCTGGCCGCCGGCTCCGACGGCGTGGGCACCAAGCTCGCCGTCGCCCAGGCCATGGACAAGCACGACACCATCGGCATCGACCTCGTCGCCATGTGCGTCGACGACCTCGTGGTCTGCGGCGCCGAGCCGCTGTTCCTGCAGGACTACATCGCCGTGGGCAAGGTCGTCCCCGAGCACGTTGCGCAGATCGTCGCCGGCATCGCCGAGGGCTGCGTCCAGGCCGGCTGCGCCCTCCTCGGCGGCGAGACCGCCGAGCACCCCGGCGTGATGGAGCCTGGCCACTACGACGTCTCCGCCACCGCGGTCGGCGTCGTCGAGGCCGATGAGCTGCTCGGCCCCCACCTGGTCCGTTCCGGTGACGTCATCATCGGCATGGCCTCCTCCGGCCTGCACTCCAACGGCTACTCCCTGGCCCGCCACGTCCTCCTGGAGAAGGCCGGCCTGCCGCTCGACGGCTACATGGAGGAGCTCGGCCGCACCCTCGGCGAGGAGCTGCTCGAGCCGACCCGCATCTACGCCAAGGACTGCCTGGCGCTGGCCGCCGAGTGCACCGTCCGTACCTTCTGCCACGTCACGGGCGGTGGCCTGGCCGGCAACATGGAGCGCATCATCCCCGAGGGCCTCGTCGCCGAGATGAACCGCGCCACCTGGACCCCGGGCCAGATCTTCCGCACCATCGCCGACCTGGGCAAGGTGTCCCGCGAGGAGATGGAGAAGACCTTCAACATGGGTGTCGGCATGGTCGCCATCGTGTCCCCGGAGGACCGCGACCGCGCACTCGCCATGCTCACCGCCCGTCACATCGACGCATGGGAGCTCGGCACCGTCCGCACCGCCGCGGAGGGTGAGGAGAAGCGCGCCGTGCTCCACGGCGAGCACCCTGGCTACTGAGCCGCCTGAACAGCACAAACGGCGCGGCGCCTGCCCCGTGAGGGGAAAGCGCCGCGCCGTCGGTGTTCATGAGGGGCGGGAGAGTGCCGCCCGGCCGTCAGGACTAGCGGCCGGAGTAGGACGCGCGCTGCGGGTCCTCATCCTCATCAGACCAGTCCGCGTATTCGGCGTACTGATCGTCGTAGTCGTCGTCTCCAGTGTCATCGTAGGAACGGCGAGGACTCTGCGAAGCAAGTTCGCGCTGGAGCGAGTCCAGATCCATTTCGGGCGTGTTGTACTTGAGCTGGCGTGCAACCTTGGTCTGCTTTGCCTTTGCGCGACCGCGTCCCATGGCCTGACCCCCTTGAGGTATTGAGGGCTATCCAGGGAATTCGGATGCCCCATCGGCTTTACGTCTGTGTGTATTCCTGAAGAACACAATAGCGCGTATGGCCGGAAAATGCCTCACCGGGCCGCTGAGCACGGGAAATGGGTCATAAATAGAGAAAAACGCAAGATCACTGTGACGAATCCGGGGGTAGCCGGGGGTAGGGTTGCTAATCCGGCAAAGTGGTCGTTCACCTACCACGGAGACGGTTGATCGCCGCCCGTCCGGCCTGCTCCCCCTGCTCCTCCGGCAGCGACGCGGGGTCCACCATGACGGCGACGTCGCCGACGCGGAGGTCCTGCCCGGTCAGCGCGCTGCGCTTGATGAGCCCCAGGGCGATGGGCCCGAAATCACAGTCGTCGACGACCGTGCCGATGCGCCCGAGGGCGCGGCCCCCGGCCGGACCGGAGATGTCGGAACCCGGGGTGGGGTTCTCCGGGGCCGAACCGTCGAGCTGGAGCATGACCAGCACCCGGGGGGAACGTCCGAGGTTCTCCACGCGGGCGACCGTCTCCTGTCCGCGGTAGCAGCCCTTCTCCAGGTGGACCGCCCCCGCCCGGTCGCCGCGCCCGATGAAGGACGGCACCTCGTGGGGGATGGACTTCTCGTCCAGGTCGGCGGCGCGCTCCGGCTCGAGGGCGCGCACCCGCTCCGCGGTGAAGGCCATGAGGCCGGCCGGCTCCACGCCCGCCGCCCTGAGCTCGGCCACCACGGCCTTGAGTTCGGAGCGGGGAACCAGCAGGTCACGGCGTTCAACAGCTGACCAATCCACCTTGCGGGAGGCCACCACGGCGGCCGGCAGCGCCACGTCGCCCGCGGCCCCGAGGAGGGTGAGCACCGCGAGTTCCGCCTCCGTCACCTCCACCTGCGACCAGAAGACCATCTTCTGCAGGAAGGACAGGAAGGAGTCGAGCTGGGCGGACGGGACGTCGAGAAGCACGCCCTCGGCGGTGCGGACGATGTCCGCGTGGTGGAGGACACGCCCCTGCATGTCCAGGTCGAGGGCGCTCGCCCCGAAGCCCTCGGCGGTGTCGAGGAACTTCTGCGAGAGCAGGTTGTTGAGGAACTCCTCGGTGTCCGGCCCGGTCACCTGCACGACGCGGCGGTGCGAGCGGTCGACGACCACCACCCCCGAGTGTGCACGACGCTGCTCCCCGAGCGGATCGCCGTAGTGCCAGGCGACACCGGTGGCGTCGATGAGGGCCTCGGTGTCCTGCAGTGGGGCGGCACCGGGGAGGTCGAGCAGGGGGGAACGGTACGTAGTCGATGTCACACACCCGATGGTAGTCCGCGTGACGGGGCATAATGCAAGGATATGGACTCCTCCACACCGCTGATCTACATCGTCGAGCCCTACGGCGGCTCCATCCGCCGCCACAACGCGGCACTCCCGCACATCTACTGGGACGACGCCGCCGTCACCCGCGGCGACGGTGTCTTCGAGACGCTCCTCATCCGGGACGGACACCCCGCCAACCTGCAGCGTCACCTCGACCGCTTCCAGTCCTCGGCACGCCTCCTGGAACTGCCGGAACCCAACGTCGCGGACTGGATCGACGCCACCCGGCAGGCGGTGGAGGAGTGGTCGCAGCGCACCGACGCCGACGCGAAATGCGTCTGGACCTACACCCGCGGCCGCGAGTCCACCGGCCACCCGAGCGCCTGGCTGACCATCACCCCCCTCGGGGAGACGGTGCTCAGGCAGCGCCGTAAGGGAGTCAAGGTGATGACCAGCCCCCGCGGCTTCACCATCGACACCTCCCTGCCCGGCGTCGAGGAGGCCACCGAGGGCGGTGCCCCGGAGCCGGCCCCGTGGCTGACCGTCGGAGCGAAGACCCTCAACTACGCCGCGAACATGGCGGCGCTGCGTTACGCGTGTTCACAGGGCCTCGACGACGTCATCTACGTCGACCCCGCGACCGGCCGCGTGCTCGAGGGGGCGACGTCCACGGTCATCGTCGCGCGTCCGGGCCGCAAGCTGCGCACCCCGACGCCCGGCGGCGACATCCTCCCCGGCACCACGCAGGCCGCACTCTTCGAGTACGCCGAGGAGCAGGGCTGGCGCTGCAAGGAGAAGGACATGACCGTCGAGAGCCTTCTCGACGCCGAGTCCGTCTGGCTCGTCTCCTCCGTCCGGGTGGCCGTCCGTGTCACGGAGCTGGACGGCCGGGTGCTCCCGGCACCCGCCAACGAGGACGAGGTGCGGGAGCTCATCAACGCGGCGCTGGGCGCGGAGTAGGAACTAGCCCGCGACGCGCGTGAGCTGCGCGGACATGCGCGGGTGCATCTCGCCGTCGATGAGACGCTCGTCGACCCAGCCGAGATCGTTGTTCGGCAGGAGGCCGTAGAGGCGCTTGCCGGCGCCGAGGGTGGTGGAGCAGCTCGAGGTGACCATGGTGGAGGCGGTCTCGACCTGCCAGGCACGCTCGTTGATCGGCTCCCCGTAGAAGATCTCGGCGACACCCGTGGAGTGGGTGCACACGAACTCGATCTCGTCCTGCAGGGAGATGCGCCAGAAACCGGACTCCCGGTGGTCCGGGCCGACCGGGTTGCCCTCGGAGTCCAGCTTCCAGATGCGCGACTCGTAGGTGAGGTAGTTCTCGCCGTCGTGGGCGAAGATCAGCTGCTGGCCGAAGGCGTACTGGCCCTCGCCCGGCATGTCGGCCTGGCCCTCGCCGCGCCACACGCCGACGAGCGGCAGCAGCGCCAGCAGGCCGTCGTGGATGTTGGGGCCGTGGCGGAGGTTGGCGGTGTCGTCGGGGATGGGCAGCTCGCCGAGGTCCAGCGGCGGGATGTTGCGGTGGGCGGTGTTCTTCGACTGCTCGGCGGCCAGGTTCACGGCATCGCTGCCGCTGAGGCCCTGCTGCTCGGGGTGGCCGGCAGGGCCGGCAGTGCCGGAAGCGCCGGTGGTACCGGCTGCGGCGGCAGCATCGCCAGGGGTGTCGGACGGGGTGTTCATCGGCTGATCAGTCATGCGCTACAGCCTAGTATCCGGCGGGCTAGGCTGATTCATCATGCGCGTCCTCATGATCGCCAACCCCTACTCGACCAGTCAGAGCGCCGACCTGTTCCGCCGGATCATCCCGCTGCTGCGCACCGTCGAGGGACTCCGTCTCACAGGACGTTTCACCCACCACCCCGGCCATGCGGAGGAGATCTGCCGCGGCCTGACCAGGCGCGACTGGGACGTGGTGCTCGTCGTCGGCGGGGACGGCACGGTCAACGAGGCACTCAACGGGCTGCTCGGGAAGGTGGGGGAGGGGCATCCCGACCCCCGGGAACTGCCGGCCCTGGCCGTCATCCCGACCGGCTCGGCGAACGTCTTCGCCCGGGCGCTCGGCTTCCCGCCGGGTCCGGTGGATGCGGCGCGGATGCTGGCCCGGCTCATCCGCGCGGACCTGCGCCGCACCATCTGCCTGGGCACGTGGAACGACCGCTGGTTCGCGGTCAACGCGGGCTTCGGGATGGACGCCGACGTCGTCGCCCGCGTCGACGAGGCCCGCACCCTCGGCTTCGCCGCCACCCCGCTGCGCTACCTCGCGGTCTGCCTGCTCGTGTGGACGCGTGCCCAACGCCGACCCCCGCATATCGACGTCCACGCGCGTGCCGACGACGGCCGCACCCTCGACCTGCGCGGCGTCCCCCTCTTCGTGGCCTCCAACACGAACCCGTGGACCTTCCTCGGCCCGCTGCCGGTGGTGACCAACCCGCGCAACTCCTTCGACCAGGGGCTGGGACTGTTCGGGCTGACCAGCCTGCAGGGGGCGCGGGGCGTGGCGAGCATGCTGCATCTTGTCGGCTTCGGGCACCGCAGCTTCTTCGAGGACTGGATCCGGGGGCGGACCGTGCAGTTCGACGACGCCGCGGACGTCGTCCTCGAGTGCCCCGCGCCGCAGCGTTTCCAGGCGGACGGGGAGTACGAGGGGGAGTTCGCGCGGGCGGAGCTGGGTAGCCGGCGGGACGCGATCGAGGTGTTCGCGCCACGGCGGGCCTACCCGGTGACCTCACGCACGTGGCGGCAGGTGGTCCGCGACGTGTTCCGCGTGCACTAGTCCTCCGGGGTGGCCACCTCGATGGGGGACAGCGCCGACATGCGGACCGGCACGTTGAAGCGCTGGGCCTCGAAGAAGACGGAGCCGCCGGACATGTTGACGGTGCTGGCGCGGCCCGCGAGCGGCAGCCTCCGGGTGTCGAGCGTCAGGGTGAAGGCGTCGAGGATCTCCCGGGCCTCGGCGGGGGTCTGGTCGGCGGGGGCGTCGACAAGCTCGCGGGGAGTCATGTGGAACTCGTTGCCCACCAGGCGCAGGTCCACCACCACGGTGGAGGGCTCCCGCTTGTTGAAGGGCGTGCCCGTGAGCTGCGCCTCGGCGGCGTTCCCGCCAGCGGGGGAGATGTCGTAGGGGTTGGAGATGTCCAGGTCCGTCATGTCGAGGAGCCGCCCCAGCGCCACCCCGTCGAGCCGGATGGTCCGGCTGTAGGAGCGGGCGGCGGAACCGGTGAGGTCACCGTTGAGGATCTGTTCCCGGGTGACCGCGACCTCACTGATGCGGGTCGTGGCGTTGACCATTCCCAGCTCCGCGACGTCCACGTCGAGCGCGTGCACGTCCACGGAGGGGAGTTCGCCGGTGACCAGCGAGGCGAGGAAGGGGAAGCCGCCGACGTTGACCCGCGGGCTGACGTCGAGACGCGCGGCCTCCTCGACCTTCTGCGAGATCGTGCGCTCGAAGCGGGCGGCGGCGAGGCTGTCGACCAGCCAGCCGGCGCCCAGCAGCACTGCGACCGTGGTGACGGCGATGACCAGGAGACGGGGAACGTACACCTCTATATATGTACCAGCGTTACGCTGGGGGCCATGAAGATCGAGACCTGTGACCTGCCCACTTCCCCCGCCCGTCTCGCGGCCGTGCGCGACGTGCTCGCCGAGGCCTCCCGCGCGGACGGCGTCGACGCCTTCTCCGAGCAGTTCCTCCTCGGACTGGCCGACCCCCGCGCCGGGCACCGTCACCTCCTGGCGGTCGACGGCGACGAGGTGCTGGGTCTCGCCGCCTGCGACGGCGCCTCCTGCGAGCTCGTCGTCGCCCCTGCTTATCGACGCCGCGGGGTCGGCACCGCCCTCCTCGGCGCCGTCGACGGGGCCGACGTGTGGGCCCACGGGAATCTGCCCGCCGCGCAGGCGCTCGCCCGGGGGCAGGGCCGGGAGATGACGCGTCGCCTGCTGGTCATGGCGGTGGAGGGGGAGCAGCTGCGGGCGGTCGCCCGTTATGAGGCGCGTGACGACGTCGAGGCCCTCGACCTCGCGGAGTCCGTGCGGCGTCACGGACGCGACGCCGTGGAGGAGGCGTGGCTGGAGGCCAACAACGAGGCCTTCTCCTGGCATCCGGAGCAGGGCGGCTGGGACCGGGCGCGTCTGTCCCGGGCACAGGAGACGGACTGGTTCGCGGAGGAGGACGTGCTCCTCCTCTGGGGCGCGGAGGCGCCGGGGGAGCCGCGGCTGGCGGGATTCCACTGGACGAAGTGGCACACCGAGGAGACCCCGGCCTTCGGTGAGGTCTATGTCGTGGGTCTGGCGTCCGCGTTCCGGGGCCGCGGCCTGGGGGATCCGCTACTGCGCCTGGGACTGCAGCACCTGGCGGACAAGGGGGCGGACCGCGTGATCCTTTACGTGGAGGCCGACAACGAGCCTGCCGTGCGGGTCTACGAGGCGCTCGGGTTCCATGTCGCGGAAGAGCACGCGGTGTGGAGTGAACCTGGGGAATAGGAGAACGGCGGCGCCCAGGGGGTGCGGGAGGCGTGTTTCCTGAGAACGCAGGGCACGCTGGGAATTGACTGTGATCTGCACCGCTCATTCAGAATGCCGTGACCCCGCTAACAAAGCCCCCGGTCAGAGGGTGGAAGTTTGGCAAATGCTCTTCAACTGTTAACGATCTGTTCACGGAAGTGGACCACTGCGGTTAACGTCCGGCCCTTAGTTTAGGTTGACGTGAGCAACAACCCGTCTGTGTTCGGTGTGAAAACGCTGTGATTGACGGGGTGACGCACTTGACTGGTTTCACGCGTTGCTCGGACCACCACACTGACTGATCTGCACCGGAAAGGCTTTCCCGTGATCCGTAACTTCAAGCGCACCGCTGCCATCTTCGGCGTCGTCGCCGTCGGCTCCGCCGCTCTCGTCGCCTGCGGCGACTCCGACAACGGCACCGACTCCACCGCCACCACCGCCGCTGAGGGCACCGCTGCCGGTTCCGCTGAGGGCCTGTCCGGCACCACCGGTCAGCTCGTCGGCGAGGGTGCATCCTCCCAGCAGAACGCCATGGACTACTTCGGCCAGAAGTACGGCGAGACCGTCTCCGGCGCGTCCCTGGCCTACACCGCCTCCGGTTCCGGCTCCGGCCGCACCAACTTCGTCGGTGGCCAGGTCGCCTTCGCAGGCTCTGACTCCCCGCTGAAGGAGGACCAGGTCGAGGGTGCCGCACAGCGTTGCGGTGGCAACGAGGCATGGCACCTGCCGTTCGTCATCGGCCCGGTCGCCATCGCCTACAACCTCGAGGGCGTCGAGAACCTGAACCTGCACGTCGACACCGTCGCCAAGATCTTCAAGGGCGACATCACCAAGTGGAACGACGCTGAGATCGCCGCCGAGAACGAGGGCGTCGACCTCCCGGACACCGACATCTCCGTCGTCTACCGCTCCGACGAGTCCGGCACCACCGACAACTTCCAGAAGTTCCTCGGTGCCGCCACCGACATCTGGGAGACCGAGGGCCAGGTCTTCCCGACCGCCGTCGGCGAGGGCGCCAACGGCTCCAACGGTGTCGCCTCCCAGGTCACCGCCATCGACGGCGGCATCACCTACGTTGAGGCCGGCTTCGCCACCCAGCAGGGCCTGGGCGTCGCCAACCTCGACTTCGGCAACGGTCCGGTCGAGCTGAACACCGAGTCCGTGGGCGTCGCCCTGGACAACCTGGAGTTCACCTCCGAGGGCCACGACATGGTCGTCGACACCGAGGCTCTCTTCGCCTCCGACGCCGCAGGTTCCTACCCGCTCATCCTCACCACCTACGAGATCGTCTGCTCCGCAGGCTACGACGAGTCCACCTCCGCCATGGTCAAGGACTTCCTGACCGTCGCGCTGGACAACCAGGACGAGGGTCTGGCTGAGCTCGGCTACATCCCGGTCACCGGCACTCACGCAGAGCGCCTGGCCGCCGCAGTCGAGGCCATCCAGTAGCAACAACCGGACGCCGATCCGGGTGATGCATGTCACCCGGTGACGCGACCGCACCGCAATAAAGTTTATGCGGTTGAACATGAAGCAGCCCCCGTTCGCGTTCCCGCATTCGGGGGCGCTGTCACGTTCCGAATCCGTGTGACGCGGAACAGCAGAACCGGAACAGAACGCACGTGTTCGAAGCGTGACAGCACCCCAGTAGTTTCATCACTATCTCTCCAAAGGATCTGTGCCACATGGCAAGCAATCGACCGACCACAGAGGCCCAGGTGACCGAGGCAGGACAGTCCCTCGGCACCGGCCCCGCGGTCCTTCCCGGCACCGCACAGCCAGCCACCCCGGGTCATACGGGCATCAAGGCCGGCGGCAGCGTCAAGCGCCCCGGTGACCGCATCTTCGAATTCCTCTCCACCGCCTCCGCGACCTTCATCACGGTCCTCATCGGAGCGATCGGCGCCTTCCTCATCTGGCGCGCCGTCCCCTCCCTGAACCGCAACGCGGAGGGCTACCTCGGCTTCTTCACCTACACCGGTCCGTGGAACACCGCAAACACCGAGGCGATGCTCTTCGGCATCCCGAACCTCTTCGCGGTGACCGTCCTCATCTCCGTCGTGGCGCTGCTCATCGCCATGCCGGTGGCGCTCGGTATCGCGATCTTCCTGTCCAACTACGCCCCCAAGAGGGCCGTCAAGCCGCTGGGCTACCTCGTCGACATGCTCGCCGCGGTCCCGTCGATCGTCTACGGCCTGTGGGGCTGGCAGGTGCTCGGCCCCTTCCTGTCGGACTTCTACAACTGGTTCCACGGCTGGGCCGGCGGCTTCTTCCTCTTCGCCACCTACTCCAACTCCCCGTCCTTCGCGACGGGCCGCAACATCCTCACCGGTGGCATCGTCCTGGCCGTGATGATCCTCCCGGTCATCGCAGCCACCGCCCGCGAGGTCTTCGTGCAGACCCCGCGCGGCCAGATCGAGGCCGCCCTGGCGCTCGGCGCCACCCGCTGGGAGGTCGTCCGCATGACCGTGCTGCCGTTCGGTCTGTCCGGCTACATCTCCGGCTCCATGCTGGGCCTCGGCCGTGCGCTGGGTGAGACCATGGCTCTCTACATGGTCGTCTCCCCGTCCTCGGCATTCCGTTTCTCCCTGTTCGACGGCGGCACGACCTTTGCAACCGCGATCGCCAACGCCGCCCCGGAGTTCAACGACGACATTCGCGCCGGCGCCTACATCGCCGCCGGTCTGGTGCTCTTCCTGCTGACCTTCGTCGTCAACTCCATCGCCCGCGCCATCGTGGCCAAGAAGTAGAAGGCGGAGGACAACACCATGACCAACAACGTCAACACCATCGACCCGGCCTCGACCAAGCTCGTCGGCCAGTCCGCGTTCACGCACATCTCGCAGTCCCGGAAGACCACCAACACGCTGGCCACCATCCTGGTGTACGGCACCATGCTCATCGCACTCATCCCCCTGGTGTGGGTGCTGTGGACCGTCGTCTCCCGTGGCATCGGCCCGCTCCTCAACCTCGACTGGTGGACCAGCTCCCAGCAGGGCACGCTCTACCACTCCGCAGGTGGTGGTGCGCTCCACGCGATCGTCGGTACGCTCATGCAGGCCGGCATCGCCTCGCTGCTCTCCATCCCGATCGGCATCTTCACGGCCATCTACCTGGTCGAGTACGCGGGCGGCAACCGCCTGGGCCGCATCACGACCTTCATGGTGGACATTCTCACCGGTGTCCCCTCCATCGTCGCCGCGCTGTTCATCTTCACCACCTGGATCACCCTCTTCGGCTTCCAGCGTTCCGGCATGGCCGTGGCCCTGTCGCTCGTCCTGCTGATGGTGCCGGTCGTCGTCCGCAACACCGAGGAGATGCTCCGCGTGGTCCCGATGGACCTGCGTGAGGCCTCCTACGCACTGGGTGTGCCGAAGTGGAAGACCATCGCCAAGATCGTCCTCCCGACGGCGCTGTCCGGCATCGTCACCGGCGTCATGCTGGCCATCGCCCGCGTCATGGGTGAGTCCGCACCGGTCCTCATCCTCGTGGGCTCCACCCAGGCGATGAACATGGACCCGCTGACCGGTCCGCAGTCCTCGCTGCCGCTCATGATGCTCGACATGTTCAAGGCGGGTACCTCCCCGGCCGTCCTGGACAAGCTGTGGGGCGCCGCCCTCACCCTGGTCCTCATCATCGCGGTGCTCAACATCGCCGCCCGTGTCATCTCCGCCAAGTTCTCGGTCAAGCAGTAGCTTCGGCCCGTCGAAAAGCAAGAAACAAGGAGTTACTGATGTCCAAGCTCGAACTGAACGACGTCAACATCTACTACGGTGACTTCCACGCCGTGCAGAACGTCAACCTGCAGATCCCGGCCCAGGCCGTGACCGCCTTCATCGGCCCGTCCGGCTGCGGCAAGTCCACCGTCCTCCGTACCCTCAACCGCATGCACGAGGTCATCCCGGGCGCCTACGTCAAGGGACAGATCCTCCTCGACGGTGAGGACATCTACGGCCCGAAGGTCGACCCGGTCTCCGTCCGCAACACCATCGGCATGGTCTTCCAGAAGGCCAACCCGTTCCCGA
>LSQX01277063.1_pt1 | contig 27067 bp, 24 predicted proteins | sample 654561 | NCBI WGS metagenome assembly LSQX01 (sample SAMN04489861, study PRJNA283612) | anaerobic digester metagenome | isolation source: 4 biogas reactors fed with cattle manure at either 37C or 55C with and... | place: Denmark: Kongens Lyngby | collected 2014
CTGTGGGAGAGAGAAATCCACGAAGGACTGAGGGCGAAAAAAGTCAGTGTTCCTTTGGGTGTCATCGGATTCATCTACGAATCTCGACCGAATGTCTCAGCGGAGGCGGGAGGCCTTTGCTTTAAGGCCGGCAACAGTGTCATCTTAAAAGGGGGAAGGGAAGCCTTCCACAGCAATCAGGCTATCGTAAAGTCCATGCGTGAAAGTCTGAAAGAGTCGGGATTTCCTGAGGATTTGATTCAGCTGGTCACCGATAATTCTCGAAAAGTTACACGAGAATTGATGGAAGCGAGCGACTGGGTGGATGTACTGATCCCCAGAGGGGGACCCGGCCTGATCAAGAGTGTGTTAGAGAATGCACGCGTACCTGTCATTGAAACCGGCATAGGAAACTGCCATCTCTACGTCGATTCGGAGGCAGACCTTGAAAAAGCGATTCCCATCCTAATAAATGCAAAGATGCAGCGTCCATCGGTCTGCAATGCGGTGGAAACCCTGCTGGTACACAAAGATGTTGCCCAGCAATTTCTCCCCACAGCGCAAAAGGCACTGGAGGGAGTGGAGCTTCGAGGGTGCAAACTGACGAAACAGATACTTCCCGACGTACTTGAAGCGACGGAGAGCGATTACGCCACAGAGTTTGCTGATTTGATCCTCGCCATCAAAGTGGTGGAAGATCTCGATGAGGCGATTGAGCATATCGCAACATTTGGCACGGGTCACTCCGATGCGATTCTTACGAAAAACAATGAGAAAGCGGACATTTTCAAGAAGGAAGTCGATTCATCCGTTGTTTATGTCAACGCTTCCACACGCTTTACAGACGGCGGAGAATTTGGCTTTGGCGGGGAGATCGGCATATCCACGCAGAAACTCCATGCTAGAGGCCCCATGGGACTTGAGGAGCTGACATCAAGCAAATATGTTTTAGAAGGCGATGGCCACATCCGATCGTAGTATGGGAATGTAAGAACGTTTTTAGTATGAAGAAGGAGCGAGAACAAGAGGTCTCGCTCCTTTTAAAGAGAAATAAAAAAGGCTAGGTTCCTAGCCGTTTTCTATGTCCATGTCTGTTCTAGGAAAGCTTATTTAAAGCTTTGGCCATACGAGCGACTTTACGACGGGCAGTGTTTGAATGGATCGTTCCCTTCGATGCCGTCTTCTGGACGATCTTCTGCGCGTCGACAAACTTCTGCTCGGCCAGTTCACGGTCGTTCGTGGCGAGAGCTTCATTGAAACGGCGCACAGAGGTTCTCATCTTTGATTTGGCAGCTTTGTTGCGCTCCGTCTTCTTTCGAATAACGAGGATGCGCTTCTTCGCCGACTTAATATTTGCCAAGCGTTTCACCTCCTTTATGCTGTAACAGAATCATGTTATCATGAATTACCCTCAAATGGCAAGGATTAATTGAATTTTGAGCCACTTAATTTATCATTAAATACATTATATCAGTTGCTGACTTGTATCCGTACTGTTTTTGATGAGTCGGTTGGCTAAACGTTCTTAGAAGATTTTTCTCGAATCTTTTTCTTTGTCTCATGCCGACATCTGTGTTCTATTGATAAGAATCATTGAAGAAAATCCCCTTGGCAGGAAGCATGCTGTCCCGACAAGGGGCGATACTATGAAGTCAAAAACCTTCTATTTCTACTAAGGGTTTTATTCCCTCTTAGAAAAATTGTTTTAAAATACTCGTCGTTTTTGAAGCAAGAAATAGGCGGCCAGCAACATCGCAAGTCCAGCGACAAGATACAGTACTTGTTGGCTACTTCCTGTAGAAGGAAGTTTTTTCACGACGTACGTGTTGGTAATAACGAGGTCGTTTTCTACTTTCTTGTATTCTTTTGGTACAAAATCTTTTTCGCTTTTTTGATCAAATTCCATCACAGTGAAAATATAGGCTTTTCCACTTGCATCAGTCTCTTTTAAAGTTATTCCAAGTGACGGATGTGATTCCATCGAGTTTCTTGATTTCTGCTCCTGGGACAGCCTCCAGTTTGCCTCCCTCAATATGTCGATAGAGTTTAAACCAGATGACCGGCTTATCTTTAGGAGCATCTTTCCAAACTTTATTAGCAGTGACAAATCCGTTGCTAGGAATTACATCAGGTAATTTGGAGTACATAGCAGTGACTGCAATGCTTTCGGTGATGGGCAGCATGTCTGCTTTATCCCAGTCTGTAAAGGAATAACCTACGTTAGCATTGACGAGGGGCTTTGCAAGATCTCCAATGATCTTACCGGCTTTGGGATTGACAAAGAACTTAGTGACTGCCCCGGCTTCAAACGGTCCATGGTCTCCCTTTAAGAGATCAACACGATTGTATCTAAGGGGAGGATCAACGAGATTGATATTAAGTGATTTGGCATAACTCAATGTAAATATTGTGGGAGCATGTACCTCAGCTGAGCCTGCAAGCAATGCAGGGTTCCATCCGGAGTGATGCCAATCAATAACTGCCGTAACAACCGAAAAATGGATCTCGAAAACGGTGGCCTTTTAACACTTTTAAGGCATCGTTACCACTTAGAATGATATGCTATCACTTTTCAAAAGTCACGAATACACCTTATCAGAATTTTGCGGGTCTTAAGGGTTAGTGGGATGACATAAGGGCGATACTTGGTTGTGAGATTCATATAGGAGAAAATATTCCAGAAGATCTTCTGACATACCTACCTCTCCTAGTGATGTTTGTATATGCCATGAGACAACGAGAAATCTTTCGTAAAATCAGCACCTTTATCGCTCTTGATCGGCTTTATGCCAAGATTCGTCGCATCATCATCCTAAGGCTCTCCCTCTAAATCATACGATACCCCACGAATGTAGAAGTGAAGAATATGTTCAACATATGTGTCTTGATTAATCAGAGCTTTTTAGACAGTTTCGCCCTGAAAAATCAACTGAGCCTTAGGGGAAAGTTGACATAAGACAACTAATATATCTCTGGAAAGTTGTTTTTTCAAGAGAGCCAAAGTATCATCTTCTTTAAAACTCCCCTAGATGACAAAGGCAGACAATAGAGCCTGCAAGATGAGGTATATATTTAATTTTTGAATGGAAATTCGGTGTCCACTAAGTTGCTTACCTTGCCGGAATATTGGTCTTTTTTGGTTCGACAGAATCTTACCACTTGCTACTGCATGGCGAGGGAAAAAGTTTTACGTATGGTAATGAAGAAAGTTCTGCTCAGAACATGACACGGGAGATGAGAGGGTTCTAATTTTTTTCCAATTGATTTGACAATGGCAAATATACTTAGACAGTGTACAATGTTATTAAGATCCGGCTCGATAGTAGGGATAGATATCCATAAGGAGAAAAAATGGAGAAATATTTGAGCGTTCGAATGAAAGAGGGTGTAAAGATACCCGGACTTTTTGAAATCTACACGATGGCGCTTGAAAGACAACGGGCTGGCCAAGACATCGTACACATGGAAATTGGTAGGCCAGATTTTGACACGCCGAAGAGAATTAAAGAAGCTGCTAAAAAGGCACTTGACGATGGTATCGTGTATTACTCCGAACCAGCGGGGATATTACCTCTGCGAGAGGCGATCACGAAGTATACAAAGCGTATGACAGGATTGGATTATGATCCAATGACGCAGGTAGTGGTAACCATTGGGGCAAGTGAAGCCCTAGATGCCATTTGGGCAGCGTTTCTCGATCGAGACGATGAGATTATTATCCCAAGTCCGTTTTACGGCGCATACACTAAAGGGCTCGACTATGCAGACAAGAAGTATGCCTTGGTTCCCATCCTAAAAGAAGGAGGAAAGGTCGAGTACAATCGAAAAGATTTTGAAGCTGCATTGACACCCAATACGAAGTTACTTCTGATCAATTCGCCAAACAATCCCAGCGGATACGTCATGACAGATCAAGATTTGCAGATGATTGCAGACTTTGCGAAAGAACATGATTTAATCGTCATCTCTGATGACTGCTATGACAACTATGTTTTTGAAGGAGAATTTAAGAGTATTGCGGCTCTTCCAGGGATGAAAGAACGAACATTGATCGTCAACTCTACATCGAAAACGTTTTCCATGACGGGTTGGAGAGTCGGATATGTCATGGGAAATCCGTTATTCATTGATGCGATTTTGAAAATACATGCTCAAACAGTTGTCTGTCCCTCCATTTTTGCTCAAGTAGGTTCCGTGGTGGCGTATGACGAAGAGATTCCAGAAGTCAAGGAAATGTTTCACGCGTTCTTAGAAAGAAAAGAGTACATCGCGGAGTTCTTAAAGACAATAGAAAGGATATCTTACGTCGAGCCAAAAGGGGCGTTTTACATCTTTATGGACATTGGCAATACAGGGATGAACGGATTTGAGTTTTGCCAGAAACTTCTAGAAGAAAAGGGTGTCACTCTTTCACCAGGGAGTAACTTTGGATTGGAGTGGGAAAACTACGTCAGAATTTCCTATGCTTGCTCCTTAGAAGATGTAAAAAAAGCCATGAAGAGATTAAAAGAGTTTATTGAAGAAAATGCCTAGATAAAAAGAAGCTGATAAGATATTCCATTACTTATCAAATGTTATGTGTAGATGTGTCACAGTAATTGCAGTCACTGGTGTTATTGAATCAATGGCAAACTTCGTGGGAGAAGGGAGAGCTAAAGGAAATGAAGCTAATTGACAAAATCATCGACTTTCGTCGGGAATTGCACGCAAATCCAGAGGCATCGATGAAAGAAGTGCAAACGCGGCGTCGCATTAAGGAATTTTTGCAAGCGAATGCTCCAGGGGTAAAAATTGTAGAGAAGGACCGATGGCTTTATGGTCTACATGATGAAGGGGCGAAGGAAACGTATCTGTTCCGCGCTGATTTTGATGCAATTCTTCATGAGGACGGCAGCATATTCCACGGATGCGGACACGATGGGCACACCGCGATTCTTGCCGGGCTGGCCTCAAAGCTGGATGGGGAAACATTAGGGCGCAATATCGTCTTTTTGTTTCAACATGCTGAGGAAACGGGAGAGGGTGCGATTGAAACCGTGCCTGTGATTGAAGAGGCGGAAGTGGATAAAGCCTTTGCTCTGCATGGTATGTCAGGGCTGGAGCTAGGAAAGATCTCTTTTCGCGCAGGCACGAACTTCTGTGCATCCACAGGTTTTTTGATCCAGATGAAAGGGCTACAGAGCCACGCATCAGAGCCTGAAAAAGGCAACAATCCCGCCTATCTTATGGCGGCGCTGACCCAGCTCATCGAACCGCTAAAAGAGTTCAACGGCTTCACGCCAAGGACTTGGAACGGGATAGAGTTCAAGAACTTAGTGATGGCCACGCTCGTCTATCAGCGTTTAGGAGAGAAGGCGTTCGGCGTTTCTCCTTCCACTGCGGAAATGGGCTTGACGTTAAGAGCATACTATGAAGCAGAAATTGATCAATTGATTGTAGCCATCGAAGAGTTTGTCAAGACAGAAGCTGAGAAGAAAGGGCTCACGGTTGATTTTGAGCAGCTCGAGCGTTTTCCCGAGACGGCTAGTGACGAAGCATTAGTTGAAAAGATACAGCCTCTTATGGATCAGTGGGGATTTCGTTGGGCACTTCAAGAGGAAGCCATGCGCGGATCAGAGGACTTTGGACACATTGCGAAATTAGTCCCCTCAATCTATTTCTTGTTAGGATTAGGGGAAGACTCGCCTCCCATGCATAATGTCGCATTTGAGTTTAAAGATGAGGTCATTCCGATCGGCTTAGATCTATTTGAGAAAATTGCTCGATACGGCGTGTAATGGTTTTTACATTTCCTTTTTAAGCAGAGAGCGCACTCTCTGCTTTTTTTGTTTCTTCTTACTTTCATTTGTATAGATGAACGCTTTTTTACATCAATTCGAGGAATCTCTCCGCGGCGATGCTCATGGGAAGGGATGGATTGTAGAGTAGACACAGCTCTCTGGCGGGGGGCATCTGTGTCACGTGTATTTGAGGCAGACCGGCTTCTCGAACAATCTGACCAGGGGCGTATCCTATGCCAAACCCCTTGGCGACAAGATCGACCAGTAGGTCGATACTGATGACCTCTACACTTGGCTTCCAGTTGAGGCGGTGTTTTTCAAATGTGTTCTCTAATTCTTGGCGGGTACTAGTGTGAAGGCCAAGGCTGACCCACGGGTAAGATAGGAGTTCTTTTAACGTGTGTTTTTTCTCAGCGAGATAAGCGTAGTCCTCTCCCGTGAAGAAGATCTCCTCCATAGCAAGAATAGGTTTGGCAATCAAGCCGGCAGGATGAAGATCGCTGAGGGAAGCAAAACCGATGTCCACAGTCCCTCGATGGAGTTCTTCTATGATACTCGGTGAGGGGCGGTTGACAAGGCTCAGATGGATGGAAGGATATTTTTTTCGATAGGTCGCGAAAATGTCTAGTAGAAAATGCCGGCAGAGTGTGTCGCTGGCGCCGATGGTCAGGGAGCCTCTTTTCGCCTGCGTGACTTCTTCAATGATCTCCTCAGCTCTTCGGATCCGCCCAAAGGCCTGTTCCAGCTCTCCTTGGAGCAATTTTCCTTCTTCTGTAAGATATACGCGGCGACCTCTTCGAGAGAAGAGGAGGACGCCCAGTGCATCTTCAAGCGATTTAACGGCTTGAGAAATGGAGCTCTGCGTGACAAAGAGTTCTCTTGCTGCGCGAGTGAAGTTTTCATATTGAGCGGCCGCAAAAAAGAATCTATATTTCTCCAGGCTATTCATTAGCTCTCCTTATGATAAGTATTAATAAATACCATATTTGATTATAACGCAAGAGACCGTACAATAGTAGATGAGGAGGGCACATGTTTACTATTTATCTGGAAAAAAAAGAAGGCTTTCGCGTTCAGGCGCAGAAAACAAAGCGAGAGCTTCAAACACAGTTGAGCTTTGCGATAGAAGAGATTCGCATCATCCAAATGTATTACTTACAAACTGAATTACACGACGATATTGTCAAGAGCATCTTTTGGGACCCGAGCTATGGCGAGGTGTCTTTTTCTTTTGACGTACCGGAGGGGTATCAAGCCCTTCGGGTGGAACCCCAGAGTGGTCAATTCGATCAACGCGCACATTGGGCGCAAAAATGTCTGCAAGTCTACGGTGTAAAAGACACTGTCGGCGTCGCCGTCATTTACCTTGTCAAAGGGGTTGACAAGCAGCAATGGGAAGCAATTCGTGATCGCTTGATCAATCCTGTGGAGACAAGAGAGATCGCGCTAGATGCTTTCCCCTCAAGAAAGAAACGAAGCGAAAAGGACAGAACCTTTGATACCTTTACACTTGAAAACGCCGATCTATCAAGTCTTCTAAAAGAGTTAGATCTGGCTCTGTCTGTAGAGGACATGGAAGAAGTCCGCAAATATTTTCTCGAGGAAGGCAGGACGCCCAATTGGAGCGAGCTGAAATTCCTGGAGACGTTTTGGAGCGACCACTGCCGCCACACGACCTTTCACACGGAGCTAGAGAGTGTCGACGTGAGTGACAGCGGGATTGAAAGTGCCAAAAAAGATTTGGCGCTGTATGAGCGCATGAGAAAAGAATGGGGGAATCGTCCGCCCACACTGATGGATCTAGCTGTTTTCAGCGTACGTCGTCAGAAGAAAAACGGTCGGTTAACAGATCTTGAAGAAAGTGAAGAAATCAACGCCGCAAGCATTTATCGCAAGGCAGGTGGCGAAGACATCCTGTTGATGTTTAAAAATGAGACACACAATCATCCGACGGAGATTGAACCCTTTGGGGGCGCTGCCACATGTTTAGGAGGCGCTATTCGAGACCCCCTGTCCGGACGAAGCCATGTCTATCAGGCGATGCGCCTGACAGGAGCCAGAGATCCTCGAGATATGAAGACACTCGAAGGAAAACTCCCTCAGATGACACTGTGCCGCCGCGCGGCGGAAGGATACAGTTCCTACGGAAATCAGATCGGTGTCGCCACCGGATGTGTCCAAGAATTCTATCATCCGGGATTTGAAGCCAAGAGAATGGAAGCGGGATTTGTTATTGCCGCTGCCAAAAAAAGTCATGTTACCCGAGGAACGCCTGAGCCGGGCGATCTTCTGCTTCTGTTGGGCGGCCCGACCGGTAGAGACGGGATCGGAGGCGCATCGGGCTCATCCAAGAGCCACGATGAATCGGTGGTGGAGGATGCCGCCAGCGAAGTCCAAAAGGGGAATGCGCCGGAAGAGAGAAAGCTGATGCGCTTTTTCCGCGACGAACACATCGGTCCGAAGATCATTCGCTGCAATGATCTTGGCGCCGGTGGCGTCGGGGTGGCGTTTGGCGAGATTGCTCCGGGGCTCTGTGTGGAGCTTGACCATGTGCCGGTGAAATACGAAGATATCTATCCGTGGGAAGTTCTCCTCAGCGAATCGCAGGAACGCATGGCCGTCGTCATCCGCTCCGAATCACTTCCTCTTTTTGAAAAGACAGCCCAAAAGGAAAATCTGACACTGACCGTTATTGGAAAAGTGACGGAAGAACCTCGCTTCGTCGTCACCCATCAGGGCAAAAAAGTCGTGGATCTGAGCAGAGACTTTTTATCGAGTAGCGGTGCCGTGCGCAAGGCAAGCGCAAAGGCGGAGCCGATAGATTTTTCTGCTTATCCTTACAAGGGCAAAAATAATGACATCAACACGCTGCGGTATGCTTCGCTGCAGGGACTCAGCGAGATGTTCGATTCGACCGCAGGCGCGCTAAACGTATTAGCCCCCTTTGGAGGAAAAGAAAAGAAGACACCGGTCGAGGGGATGGTTTCTATTATTCCCATCGGTGACAACAGAGAAGACGTCAGCATCGCCACATGGGGATATGATCCGCATCTTGCACAGTGGAGCCCTTATCACGGAGCACAGTCGGCGGTACTCTTAAGTCTTCTTCGTGCACTGACCTTGGGCTCTGATATTCAAGGGATCCGCTTTACATTCCAGGAGTATTTCGAACGACTCGGAGACGATCCACTGCGTTGGGGCAAGCCGTTGATGGCGCTTCTTGGCGCGAATTCTGTCCTTGAGACCTTTGGACTGGCTTCGATCGGTGGAAAGGACTCGATGAGTGGGTCGTACTTATGGGAAGGCGGGGAGCTCCGTGTGCCACCGTCTTTGATCTCCTTTGCGGTCAATACGGCACGCCTCAGTGATGTCATCAGTCCTGAGTGGAAGCAGACAGACAGCTACCTGTACCTTCTGACGATGCCCAAAAATGCAGATTACACCTTCAAGATGGAAGAGGTAAAAGAGAGAGCCAAAGCTTTCTTGAGAATAAGAAATGAAGGAATACTAAGTGCTTCGGTCGTCGAGAGTTCTCTAAAAGAAACGCTTCTTCGAAGTGCGTTTGGAAACAGAATCGGTGCGACGGTACGAGATGTCGACGACGCATACGGCTCCATCCTCATAGAGAGTCAAAAAGAACTTGATCACAAGGAGCTGGTCCTACTTGGGCAGACAAATGACTCCAACGTGCTTACCTTTGACGGTGAAGATCTTCCGCTCGATCAGGCATTGGCCGCTCGTGAGGCCGTTTTATCTGACATCTACGAAAAGAGTACGCAAAAAGCAGAGCCGGGGGCCTTTGATCAGACGAATGCGCCGGTCGAAGCCGTCTCGAAAGAACGAGTGCGTGTCCTTTTTCCGATCTTCCCCGGAACCAATGATGAAGACAGTGTCATCTTTGCGTTTGAAGAAGCAGGGGCAGAGGTGGAGCGATGGGTCTTTTGCGACCAAGAGATGGACGACGCAGTAAATGAGTTGGCGCAGAGGATGGAAACATGCGACATCCTTGCTTTAAGCGGAGGCTATAGTTCACCAGGAGAACCTGACGCAAGCGCAACGTTTATCGCCTGCGTATTCAGACAAAAGCCCGTGAGAGAAGCATTTCAAGCGCTTCTCGATCGTGAGGGCCTCGTTTTTGGATTGAACAATGGCTTCCAGGCACTGTTAAAAATGGGTGTTTTCCACGATGGCAAGATTCAAGATCCGCAGGAAGTCTCCATGGGTCTGACGGACAACGCCATCGGACGCCATCAGGCGATGTATACCAGCGTACAGTCTCGCACCGACAGAGGCCCATGGCTTGCCGGAGCGAAAGAAGGGGACATCTATCAAGTGCCTGTATCGATGGGAGAAGGAAGGTTTTTCGCAACGGAAGAAGATATAAGGCTTCTAAAAGAGCGAAAGCAGATTGCAACACAGTATCTTGAGAATCCCAGCTCTTCGATGGAAAATGTCGAAGGATTACTCAGCCCGTGTGGTAAAATTATAGGCAGGATGGCTATGGACGATCGTCTGCAAGAAGGTGCAGGCGTCAACATCCTTCAGAAAAAGCATCTTGATATCTTTTCTTCCGCTGTCGCCCATATGAAAGGAAAAAAATGAAAATCGCGCTGATTATGGGAAGCCAAAGTGACTATGACGTGGTCAAACCGGCCTTGGAGATCTGTAAACATTTCGGAGTTTCCGTTGTGACAAGGGTGCTGAGCGCCCATCGCACGACAGATGAAGCGCTGGCTTTTGCACGAGAGGCAAAGGAAAACGGCTTCCGCGTCATTCTCGCTGCTGCAGGCAAAGCAGCACATCTTCCGGGGGTGCTGGCCTCTGTCACGGAGCTCCCTGTCGTAGGGATTCCGGTGCAGACATCGATGATGGGGGGGCTTGATTCGCTCCTAAGTATCGTGCAGATGCCCTCCGGTGTGCCTGTCGCCAGTGTCGGAGTGAACGCCGCAGCCAATGCTGCGCTCCTAGCCATGCGCATTTTGGCGCTGTCGGACGAAGAATTGGCAACGAAATACAGAAACTATGTAAAACAACAGGAGGAGAACGTCAGGCAGCAGGATCGGGATGTTTCCGAAGCAACGCGCCTGTACGAATAGAGCAAATATGGACAAACTCAGAGAAGAATGTGGCCTGGTAGGCATCAGCTCTAATGAGTATCAGCCTATGGGCATGAAGATCTTTGACGGACTGATGAGCGTACAACATAGAGGACAGGAAGCTGCCGGCATCGCCGTTTATCATGAAGGGCTGATGACGTATTACAAGAATACAGGACTGGCATCGGAAGTGTTCAATCAGGAAAACTTGCGACCGTTAAACGGATCTATTGGCATTGGCCATGTGCGCTACAGCACGACCGGCTCGCAGGAGCGAAAGAATGCGCAGCCACTGGTGGTGGACTTCAAAGGCGGATCCATGGCGCTGGTTCACAACGGAAATCTCATTAACGCCGTGAAAATCCGAGAAGAATTGATTGAAGAAGGCCACAGCTTTACCACGACGATCGACTCGGAAGTCATCGTGCGACTTCTTTCAAAAAAGTATAAAAACGACGGCCTGAAGGCGCTGATAGAGACCTTAAAAAGAATTAAAGGTGGCTTTGCGCTGATTCTGATTCTTGATGGGAAAATGTACGGTGTCAGAGATCCCCATGCCCTTCGTCCGCTGGTGATGGGAAGGACAAAAGACAACGAAATTGTGTTTGCTTCCGAGACCTGCACGCTCGATCTTCTGGAGGCGGAGTACATCAAGGATCTTGAAAAAGGGGAGATCGTGGAAGTAACGGGATCGGATTACCGCAGTATCATCTATGATGACACGAAGCGTCGAGCGGTCTGTTCCTTCGAGTACGTGTATTTTTCCCGCCCTGATTCCCGTCAGGAGGGAAGAAGTGTTTACGAAGCAAGGGTTCGTATGGGGGAACTTCTCGCCAAAAAAGACACAGGCGATTACGACCTGGTGGCGCCCGTTCCTGACAGCGGCATTCCTGCGGCTGTCGGGTATGCAAAGGCTGCGGGCTTGCCGTATACGCACACATTGATCAAGAACAAATACATTGGGCGCACCTTCATGGATCCGACACAGGAGGGAAGAGAGAGAATGCTTCGCCTAAAGCTTGGGATCATCGAAGAGATGGTAAAAGACAAACGCATTCTCTTAGTGGACGATTCGATTGTTCGCGGTACGACGATGAGAAGACTGGTGGAGAGATTAAAAGAAGCCGGGGCGAAGGAAGTGCATGTGCGAAGCTGTTCGCCTCCCGTCAAATACTCTTGTTACTTCGGCATTGATACGCCATTGAAGAAACTGCTGATCGGCGCCAACTACGAAGTAGATATGATCGCCAAACACATTAGAGCGGACTCACTCAAGTATTTAGACAACGAGGACTTGATTGAAGCCATCGGGATTCCAAAGGATGAGCTCTGTCGAGCCTGCTTTGACGGAGAGTATCCGATGGAGGTCCCGAGAGTTCAGAGCCGCTACGTATTTGAGAAATTCTAAGAACAGGAGGCAAACAGTGAAAGTCAGCTATGCTCAGGCGGGCGTCGATGTTCGCCGGGGGCAGGAAGCCGTAGAAAAAATGAAAGCGGCGGTAGAAGCCACCTATACCCCTGAGGTTCTTACGGAACTCGGCAGTTTTGCCGGGTTTTTCCGCGTCCCGGAAGGGTACAACGAGCCGGTACTTGTCAGTGGGACAGACGGCGTAGGGACGAAAATTCTTCTGGCAAAAGAACTGGGGGACTTTTCAGGTCTCGGCCAGGACTTAGTGGCTATGTGTGTCAATGACATCTTATGTCACGGTGCCAAGCCGCTGTTTTTTCTCGATTATCTTGCAAGCGCCAGGCTCGAACCGGATGTCGTAGTTTCGCTCGTTGAGAGCATTGCAAAAGCCTGCAAATCAGTGGGATGCGCTCTCATCGGAGGAGAAAGTGCAGAGATGCCCGGCATCTATGCGCCAGGAGATATCGACATGGCGGGTTTTTGCGTCGGCATTGTGGAGCGAGAAAAGAGCATTGACGGTAGAGACATCCGTGCGGGCGATCGCCTGATCGGCCTTTCTTCTAGCGGAGTCCACTCCAACGGCTATTCGCTGATCCGAAAACTCTTTTTGGAACTCTATCCAGACGAGATCACACCGTTTGCCGAAGAACTCCTGCGACCGACACATTTATACCTTGAACCGCTTGAAGCGCTGTGGAGTCAATTGAAAGTCAAGGGCATTGCGCACATTACCGGAGGAGGTTTTTTCGAGAACATTCCGCGTATGCTGCCCAAACACCTGACGTTTGATGTCGATACAGCCAGTTGGCCTCGCACGCCTCTGTTTAAAAAGATCGCTCAGTTGAGCGCACTGGATGAAGAGGAACTTTTCTCCACCTTCAACATGGGCATAGGCATGGTCATAGCACTTTCGCCCGAGGATGTTGACTTGGCGCATCGGATTCTTAAAGAGTCGGGATGGGAAGCCTATACCATCGGACAGGTCGTAGAGGGGACTGAGCCGTGCCTGCGCTAGGACGCATCGCCATCTTTGCCTCAGGCAGCGGATCGACCTTTGCGTATCTGGTGGATGAAGGTCGTGAGTGGTTTGAAGTTGTTGCGCTATTTTGCAATCGCCCAAATGCGGGCGTGATCGAAAAAGCTGCCGCTCGTCACGTGCCGGTGGTTCTTATCGAGCAAGACGGAGCATGGAAGAAAACACTCGAGGGTCTAGACCCGGACCTTGTGTGCTTGGCCGGATATTTAAAACCTTTCCCAGAAGATCTCGTGGATCGTTTTCGAGGCAAGGTTCTCAATGTTCATCCTGCGCTTCTTCCAAAATTTGGAGGAAAAGGATTCTATGGCCACTATGTGCATGAGGCTGTTATTGCAAGTGGAGAGAAGCTCAGCGGTGCCAGCGTACACCTTGTCGACGAAGGCATTGATACAGGAATGATTCTCGCTCAGTCCAGTGTGGACGTACGAGAGGGGATGGATGCAGAAGCATTAGCACAAGCCGTGCAAGCGGTGGAAAAACCACTATACTTAGAGACAATCAGGAAAGTTTTGGAGGAACAGCGTGAGAGCACTAATTAGCGTCTATGATAAGACAGGGATCGTTCCCCTGGCGAAAGAACTTCTCGAACAAGGGTATGAACTCCTTTCCACGGGAGGAAGCCTGAAGGTACTGCAGGAAGCCGGCTGCGCCGTGACGCCCGTGGAGGAAGTGACGGGTTTTCCCGAACTGCTCGGTGGAAGGGTGAAGACACTTCATCCGGCCATTCATGCGGGTCTTCTTGCCAGAAAAAGTGACCCTGAACATCTGCGTCAGATTCAGGAGCAGGGGATTGAGCCGATCGACCTGGTCGTGTGCAACTTGTATCCTTTTGAAGAGGGTCTAAAAAAAGAACTGCCTTTAGATGAGATGATCGAACTGATCGACATCGGCGGCCCCACCATGATCCGAAGCGCTGCCAAAAACTATCTGTCTGTCTTTGTCCTGTGCTCAAGTGATCAATACGAAGAATTCATCACGCGATTAAAAGAAGATCGAGCCGATGCCGAGTACAGAAAAAGTCTGGCGGCAGCTGCCTTTTCACACTGTGCAGGATATGATGCGCGCATTGCTACATATTTGAATCCCGATCTGTTCCCTGAACATCTGCACATGAGTTTCAAGAGAACAGAGATGCTGCGCTACGGGGAGAATCCACATCAGAGCGCCGCTTTTTATACGGATTCACTTTCTCCCGGACTTCTCAGTAACGCAAAGCTGTTGGGAGGAAAGCCTCTCTCCTACAACAATCTGCGCGATGCCGATGCTGCCATTGGATTGGCGTATTCGTTTGACGAGGGTGTCTGTATCGCGGTCAAGCACTGTACACCCTGCGGGGCAGGTAGAGCCGCTACTGCCCTTGAAGCCTATGAATTAGCGTACAGCTGCGATCCGGTGTCTATTTTTGGAGGGATCGTCGCCTTGAATATGGAAGTCGATGCACCCACAGCGCAGAAGATGTCCGAGATCTTCCTCGAGGTCGTTGCCGCACCCGGATTTACAGATGAAGCTTTGGAGATTCTCACGAGAAAGAAAAACCTTCGGGTCCTCGAGGTGCACGGAAGACCATCTGAAAAACCGATGATTACCTCCGTTGACGGAGGCATCCTCCTTCAGTCACCTGACATGGAGCTTGTTGAAAAGTTAGAAGTAGTGAGTGAACGCCAACCTTCAGAAGAAGAGCTAGAAGGCCTGCTCTTTGCCTTCCAGGTCGTCAAATTTGCTAAGAGCAACGCGATTGTCGTGTCGGACGGGAAAAAGACAGCAGGGATCGGCGCCGGCAATGTCAATCGCATTGACGCTACCCGCATTGCGTTAGAACGAGGACAGGGAGGGACACTTCTCGCCTCAGACGCATTCTTCCCATTTGATGACGTCGTGGAAGAAGCGGCCAGGATGGGGATCCGAGCGATTATTCAGCCGGGTGGCTCCATTCAAGATCAGGCAAGTATCGATGCCTGCAATCGCCACGGCATTGCGCTTGTGTTTACCGGCATGAGACACTTCAGGCACTGATATGAATGTGCTAATCGTCGGCAGTGGCGGCCGCGAACATGTCCTCGCCACCGTAATCAAAGACAGTGCGTATGCTAAAGAGGTCTTCGTATCTCCTGGAAATCCCGGCATGAAAAACGTGGCAACGGTTGTGCCGGCGCAGGGTGTTGATGAGCTTCTTGCGCTGATAAAAAAAGAATCTGTTGAACTGGTCGTCATCGGTCCTGAACAGCCTCTTGTCGACGGACTGGCCGATCAGCTCCGAGCGGAGGGAATCTCGGTCTTTGGCCCCGGGAAAGAGGGGGCTATGCTCGAGGGCAGCAAGGCCTTTGCCAAGGAATTTATGGAGGAGTTTTCGATCCCGACAGCCCAAGTAGAGCTCGCCTTTTCTCTTGATGAAGCGCGTGAGATTTTGCAAAAATGGGAAGGGCTTCCGGTGTTAAAAGCGGACGGATTGGCAGCGGGGAAGGGCGTATTCCTTCCAGAGAGTCTTGAAGAGACGGACGCGATTTTGTTGGATCTGTTCGTGCATGAACAACTTGGCTCAGCGGCAAAATGTCTTCTATTTGAAGAGCGACTATATGGACCGGAAATCTCCTTCTTTATGCTGCGAAATGAAAAAGGATATACGTATCTCGGTTCCGCCCGAGACCATAAACGCGCCTATGATGGAGACCTAGGCCCAAATACAGGTGGCATGGGAACGGTTTCGCCGGCAGAAGAACTTTCACCTGATGAGAAAAAGGACTTGGAAGATATTCTAGAAAAAACGCATCAGGGACTCTTGTCGAGCAACATCGATTTTCGCGGCGTCCTCTTTATCGGCGTCATGCGCACAGAGGATGGGCTGAAGGTGCTTGAGTACAATGTGCGTTTTGGAGATCCTGAGACGCAGAGTCTCTTGCCAAGAGTTCAAGAAGATCTCTTGATGTTACTTAAAAAAACGGCAGATGGAGAAGAGCTTCCTGAAAAAGTGCATTACAAGTACCCTGCTGGTCTGTGCGTATGTATCGCATCGGAAGGATATCCCATCTCTCCTGCGACTCCGCAAAAAGTCACTCTTCTTCCGATGGAGGAGGATGTCCTTCTTTTTCACGCCGGGACAAAAGAAATCGACGGAAATCTCATGGCTACGGGCGGGCGAGTGTTTTCCCTTGTAGCCTTCGGGGAAGATGTTGTTCAGGCGCGTGCTCGGGTATATAAAAATATAGTTCATGTTCAATTTCCAGGTATGTGGTATAGAAAGGATATATAAATGGTTCGACACGAAAGTGAGACAAAAGCCATTGATATGAGTGCACCGGGAGCAGCCGGTTCCTCCATGAAGGCGCTGATTGGGCCGGAAGAAGGATGGAAGGATCATGTGATGCGTCAAGTGGAATTAGCTCCTGATGGCAGCAGTCCTCACCATCAGCATCCTTGGCCTCATATTAATTATGTCCTCGAGGGCGAAGGAGCGCTTTTATTAGGGGATCAGGAGACACCGATTCGCGCCGGTGATACGGCGTTTGTCCCTTCGGACACCCTGCATCAATACAGAAACAAAGGCGATAAGCCCCTAAAATTTCTCTGTATTGTGCCAAAAGAAGGCCATATTCTGTGAAGGTGAGTTTTTTGCGCCACGGACAAACGCAGGCAAATGCCGAGCGAGTCTTACAGGGTATGGTAGATACGTCGATAAACGATAGAGGGAAAGAACAGGCGAGAGCGGCGGCGCAACAGACGAAGGATCTGTCCTTTGACTGCGTCTACTGCTCGCCGCTTCTTCGTGCATGTCAGACAGCAGAGATTGTATTGCAGGGAAAAGATGTCCCGATTCATTATGATCAGCGGCTGCGGGAGCGCAGTTTTGGCGAGTTCGAGTTACGGCCATTTTCTGAACTGATGGATGCAGGATATGACTGGGAGCGATCGTATCAAGATGATGATTACTCCTTGTTTGGGATTGAACCGCTTGGCTCCGTGCGAGAGCGCATCTATGAGTTTTTAGACGAACTCAAGCGAAAGGATCACCGACACGTGTTGATCGTTTCCCATGGAGCCGTGTCGATGCTTTTTCGACAGTATTTTTTGGGAGAACATACGAATTGGTCGGAGCATCGATTGGAAAACTGTCAATTTCTTGACTTTGAACTACAGGAGTGAGGGTTGTTTTGAGAAATATTGCCTTTTATTTGACGCCAAAAAACGAAGTAGTCTTTGAATATAAGGATGCCAGTCTTCGTCAGATCATTGAGAAGATGGAACACCACAATCACTCACAAATACCGATTCTTGATGCGGCTGGGAAATATGTCAGCTCAATCAGTGAGGGAGATATATTAGATAAGCTGCTGACGATGGATCCCATATCAAAAAGAGAAGCCGAAAAAATCAAAATCTGCCAGATCGAGTGTAAAAACACCATCGACCCTGTGCTGATTACCGCCGATTTTTCCGACCTGTTTCTTTTGATCATTGAGCAGAACTTTGTGCCCGTGGTCGATGATCAGGGGATTTTCATCGGCATCATCACCCGCAGAGACATTCTCTCTAGCCTCTCGCCTCTGGTTGAGGCGTCGGGAGATTACTAGTTGATACGATAGAATTAGGTTATCATGCAAACGCTTACTCTCTGGTTGGTCCTTCTGGTGTTACAGTTTACGCTCTGCCTCATCAGCTATAAGCTCTTTGGCATTACGGGCTTGTATGTCTGGGTTGGGGCAGCCGTTCTCATCGCCAATATCCAGGTGCTCAAAAATGTCGAACTCCTGGGTCTTTCGGCGACGCTGGGAAATGCCATTTACGGAAGCATCAACCTTTCGACGGATCTGCTCAATGAAAAGTATGGGAAAAACACATCGAAAAGAGCCGTATATCTCGGTTTCTTTTCCCTTGTGTCTTTTACACTGATTATGCAGGTGGTTCTTCGCGTACCACCTTCACTCAATGACTTCGCGCAGGCGCCGATGGAGACGCTGTTTTCCTTTTTGCCAAGGCTTAGCGCAGGATCACTGATTGCCTTTTTGATCAGTCAACTCAGCGACGTCCATCTCTTTGAGCTGATTCGCAAATTCTTTCCGAGTCGTGGCATGCTGTGGATCCGCAACAACGGAAGTACGCTGATCAGTCAGCTGATCGACAGTGTGATTTTTGTGCTGATTGCCTTCTGGGGCATTTACCCGGCAGAAGTGCTCTGGCAAATTGTACTGAGCACCTATTTGATTAAAGCACTGAGCGCATTGATCGACACGCCGTTTGTCTATCTCATGCGCAGCATGAACCCTATTTGGGAGTTAGGAGCGAAGATTGCTAAGTGATGCGATTATCCGCCGGTATCTGAGAAATCTCATTTTGGCAGTTGCGCTGATCGTAAGTGTCCTCGCTTTCGTGTGGGTGAATTTCCTCTACACACGCTTTACTCTTGACACGCAAAAATTTGCAGAACTGCAGGAGGAAGCGATCACGACGCTGGTGGAGCAGCGGGCAGGACGCGTTCTTTTAGAAGGAGACCGCTCTTATCAGCAGGAATATGAAGAATTAAAAGGAGAACTGAGGAGTCTTTCCACTTCGCTGCGAAGCTCCGTCTTTGATATTTACTATACACACAGCGCCGATCCGGAGACACTCCATGAGAGACTAGAAGAGCTGATCGATCAGCTCGAAGCGGCGAGTGGCTTTGATCTGTATGTCAGTGATACCGAATACAACGTCACGTATGGCGATAAGCCCGAAGCGCCTCTAGACTTAGAGTCCTACGGATACACGCAAGATGCCCAAATGCTCTATTATACAGAGTCTCTGCGGTATCCTAGCGGATCGATTGTGGTCTCCACTGACAGTGATGCAGAAGTTCGGCAGCGCATGGTGACAAATCTATCCAAGTACCTAGAGCTCGACCCTTCGATTCTTGTCTTCGATGAAGCGGGGATGAATCTCAATGCGCATGCGCAGCCCAAGAATCTGATACAACTGGCGCAGAGTACCGATCAGTTTCACCGTGTCGAAACGTCTGAGCTCTCAGGATTTACGTTTGGTTATGCCATGAGCCGCGATGATCTGGATCTGATGATTGCCAATCGCAAGATTCTCTTCTCCGGTTTTCTACAAAATCACCTCTGGGAGCTTGCCGGCTTTTTTGTCATTCTATTTGTAGCCGCTTGGATTGTCTATCACCTCTTTTCCCGCTCACTGCGAAAAGATCAGGCGGCTATGAGTACCATTTTACTTGAAGCCTATGAAGGGAAGACCCAGCTCACACAGGAACCCCTGTTTCGCTATTACAGTCTGACGCCCACATTGAACAGCATCTTTCAGGATGTTCGAGAAAAAGAAGAGGCGCTGCGGATGAGCAATGAAGAACTCCGGCTGAATATAAAGAGGCAACAGGTGCGACTCTTGAGTTTGGAGCGTCGGATTCAAAGTATCAGTGGAGACAGCAAATTTACTGAAGGGGTAATCCTCGGATTGCGACAGGAAGAATTCTCGCTCCTTGATCTGATTCGAAAAACCCATGAAGAAATCGACCCTACCGCTCCCGTAGAGCTAAGAGGAGAGGCTTTTCTCCTCGAAAGTGATCCGGATCTACTAGAAGGCATCCTCAGAGACTTCTTTTCGCTTACCGATAGCGAAGAGCGCCGCTATGTGGTGGAGATTTTGCGCTTTGAAAATCAGCTGCAGATTTATTTCTCTCTCACCGGCACCGATGTCATCGATCAAAATGTCCTCGAGCACTTGAAACATCTTGCTAGAAATCTAGAAGGCACGCTCCTTCGGGATATGCCTACAAGTGAAGGACTGCACTTATCTCTGCGTTTCCCACTTGGAGATTAGACAATGAATGGAACACACATGAAACTCGATACGCTCAATCAACAGCAGAAAGAGGCCGTCCTCGCTAAAGCGGGACCCTTACTCATCCTTGCGGGTGCCGGCTCCGGAAAGACGCGCACATTGACGACCCGCATAGCCCATCTTGTGCTAGAAAGAGACGTGGCGCCTTGGCGTATTATGGCGATCACGTTTACAAATAAAGCCGCCCGTGAAATGAAAGAGAGACTCGAAGAGCTCCTGGGAGATCAGGTCCATGAACTGTGGATCGGGACATTTCACGCCCTCTCTCTTCGCATTCTTCGAAGGGAAGGGCATCGAATCGGCATCCCTTCTTCGATCATGGTATATGATACAGCGGATCAGCTGACGCTCTTAAAAGACTGCCTGGATGAACTGGATATGAACAAAGAAATGTTCCCTCCCAAGGCGGTCCGCGCCGTCTTCTCGGCACTCAAGAGCAAATTGGTTCGCTTAAGTGATTACACAAAACACCTCGACAGCGAATACCACGAACTGTTTCTTCTCTATGAAAAGAAACTCCGGGATTTCTCCGCGCTTGACTTCGACAATATCCTCATCCGCCTCGTCGAACTCTTTGAACTCCATGAAGAGGTCCGCGCTCAGTATGCTTCTCGCTTCGAGGAGATTCTCGTGGATGAATACCAGGACACAAACCCTGTCCAGTACCATCTGCTGAGCCTCCTGACAAAGGAGAAGAAGAATCTGGTGGTCGTGGGAGACGCTGACCAGAGTATCTATGGCTGGCGTGGCGCGGATATCAGAAATATCCTTGAATTTCAATCGGACTTTCCCCAAGCGCAAGTAATTCTTCTAGAGAGAAATTATCGAAGCACGTCTACCATCCTCGATGCGGCCAATGCCGTCATCGAAAACAATCTCGGCCGACCTCCTAAAGAACTCTGGACAGAAGAGGGCAGTGGAGACAAAATACATCTATTTGAAGCGCACGACGATGCAGCTGAAGCCGACTATGTGGTGCGCACCATCAAAGGGGCGCTCGAGCGAGGGCAGAGTCTGCGTGACATTGCCGTTCTCTATCGCACCCATTCGCTGTCGCGCCGATTTGAAGAAGCCCTTCGAAAAGGGCGCCTAGCCTATCAACTGGTCGGTGGGCTCAAGTTCTACGACCGAAGAGAAATCAAAGATATGTTGGCTTATCTTCGGGTCTTGCAAAACCCTGCAGATGAGATCTCACTTCTTCGCGCCTCCGGTATCCCCAAGCGGGGAATAGGCCCCGGCACGATTGAACGATGGCGTCTTTTTGCCTACAAGAACCACCTCAGCATGTATGAAGCGATGGAGGTGGGGGTGAAAGAGGGAGAGTTTAAAGGCGCCATGGCCAAGACCCTGACGTCCTTCCACCAGCTTTTTGAAACTCATCGAGAACTCCTAGGCCAAGAGCGCATGGCGACGGTCCTAGAGAGCCTATATGAAAAAAGCGGCTACAAGCAGCTTCTTGAGAAAAGCCGAAGCATTGAAGAGAGGACAAGGGCGGAGAACATCGGAGAACTCATCAGCGACTTAGAAGAGTTTGAAGAAAATCAGGGAGGCTCCCTGGAGGAATACCTACAGAATGTCTCGCTGATTGCAGAGGTCGATACATTAGAAGAGGGGCCGAAAGTCACACTGATGACACTCCACAGCGCCAAAGGGCTGGAATACGAACGGATTTTTCTTGTGGGAATGGACGAGAACATTTTCCCCTCGTATCTTAGCTTAGAAGACGACGAGTTGGAGGAAGAAAGGCGTCTGTGTTATGTCGGGATTACCCGCGCCAGAAAACAGCTCCACCTGACACGCGCTGATCATCGCTTTCGCTTCGGAAGACTGGAGATGATGAAGCCGTCGCGCTTCTTGGAAGAAATTCCATCAGAATGCCTCTACAGAGAAAAGTCCAAAGAGAGTGCGTCGATGACCCATTCCATGGCGATTCCAAAGGCGAGAACCGACGCCGGAGACTATACGCCCGGAGAAAAGGTATACCATACGGTTTTTGGCTCCGGCACTGTCATCCATTACAATGACAAGACAAAGGTGGTCCAGGTGGCTTTTCCGCAAGAGGGCGTGAAAAATCTGCATGCGCAGTTTGCCCCTTTACGAAAAAGCAAGGCGTCCAAGGAAGCCGACCCTTTATAAAAAAGAACAAAGACGCTTACACGGAAAGGAGAGGCCGGTGTGACGATCCGGCAACATCTGATGACCGACAGATATAAAGAACTTCTTGAGCAGCTTCATCATCACAACTATCTCTATCATACGCTCGATGCACCTGTGATCTCGGACAGAGAATATGATCTGTTAATGGAAGAGCTTCTGGCATTTGAGGCAAAACATCCGGATCAGGTGGATCCTAATTCCCCCAGCAGCAAAGTCGGTGGTGCGCTTCTTTCCTCGCTTCCGCGCGTGCGCCATAGGGTGCCACTGCAGAGTTTGGATAATTCGTATTCGACGGAGGATGTGCGTGCATTTGATCGGCGCAATCGCACTACAGGACAGAACCCTTCATATGTCGTCGAGTGCAAAATTGACGGTTTGAGCGTGGCATTGACCTATGAAGAGGGCCGCTTTGTACAAGGGTTGACTCGAGGAGACGGCACAGAGGGCGAGGATGTCACCGCTAATTTACGTACGGTGGTGGATCTGCCTCTGGTTTTATCCGCCCCTAGAAATTTGACAGTGCGCGGAGAAGTGTATTTTCCGAAGGAGGATTTCGCGCGCCTGAATGCTCAGCGAGAAACAGAAGGCATGGCGACATTTGCCAACCCTAGAAATGCCGCCGCCGGATCGCTTCGTCAGCTCGATAGCCGCCTGACGGCGAAGAGGAAATTGCGCATTTTTGTCTTTGAGGTGCTCGCCTCCGATGTCAGTTATGAAACCCATGAAGAGAAGCTTGAAGAGTTGAAAAAACTCGGCTTTCCTGTGGGACAATATCAGGTAGCTAAGAACATTGAAGAAGCGCTTCAGGTGGTGGAAATGTATGGCGAGATGCGCCATCAGCTGCCCTTTGAGATGGACGGCGCCGTGATCAAAGTAAATGAAGCATCGATCCGCGAAGAACTTGCCGAGACGAGCAAAGCTCCTCGCTGGGCGGTTGCATACAAATATGCACCGGAGCAAGAAGAAAGCGATGTCCTTGGCGTTCGGTGGACGGTGGGCAGAACGGGCGTGGTGACGCCGACAGCCCTTTTGACACCGGTAGAGCTGGCCGGTTCTGTCGTGGCAAGAGCGAGCCTGCATAACGAAGAATATATCCGGGAAAAAGACATTCGCCTGCACGACCGCGTGTTAGTGGAAAAAGCCGGCGATATCATCCCGCAGATTGTCAGGGTGCTTTTTGAGAAGAGATCGAAAGATTCCCAGCCGCTGGAGATTCCTGAAAACTGTCCGGCATGTGATAGCCATCTTGTGCGTCTGGAAGAAGAGGCGGCGATCCGCTGTGTCAACGCGCAGTGTCCTGCAAAACTCCAACGCGCTTTGGAGCACTTCGTCTCAAGAGAGGCGATGAATATTGAAGGGCTGGGAGAAAAGAATTTGACGTTTCTCATCAGCCAAGGAATGATTAAAAAAAGCACCGACATTTATCACTTACAACAATATGAAGATGAGTTGAAAGCGATGAAAGGGTGGGGAGAACGCAGCGTTGACAAACTGCTTGAGCAGATTGAAGGCTCAAAGGAGCGAGATCTCTCGAGGTTTATCAACGCGCTTGGGATAGAGAATGTGGGGCGGGTGGCTGCAGGCGATCTGGCGCGTCGGATGCAGACACTCGAGAAGCTTCGAAGCGCTACCGAAGCCGATCTCTTGGAGATCGAAGGGTTCGGGCCTCGCACCGTAGATTCTGTGTTACAGTTTCTGCACAACGAAGAAAATGAAGCACTCCTAGATGAATTTACCCGTCTGGGTATCCCTAAGGCGATGATGCCTAGTGAACCGGCTAAGCAGGACTTTTCCGGAAAGACCTTTGTCATCACCGGAACCCTTCCGCAAAAAAGACGCGACATCACAGAGACACTCGAGTCGCGCGGTGCAAAGGTCAGCAGCTCTGTCAGTGCAAAAACGGACTACGTGCTGGCAGGAGAAGAGGCGGGAAGCAAACTCCAACGAGCACAGGAACTGGGAGTGCAAGTACTAAACTGGGAGGAGTTCCTCCGACTGATCGGGGAAGTGTTATGAAAATAGGGAAACTCAATTCCCATCAACTGCATCACTCTGTCTTGAGTGTCCTCAATGAAGGGAACGAACACGCGCAAGCGAAAGTGGGCGAAGACGTAGCTTATTATGAGTGTGACACAAAATATCTCGCCTTCAGCACCGATCCGATTACGGGCGCCACTAAGGAAATCGGCTCCCTCGCTGTGCTGGTTTCTTGCAATGATGTTGCGGCGGGCGGGGCGATCCCACGAGGGATTTTAATGACTCTCCTTTTGCCTCCAAACACGACGATTGAGGAGATTGAAGAGATTGCCAGAGATGCCGCGCAGGAAGCCAAAAAGATCGGCGTCGAGATCTTGGGAGGTCACACAGAGGTGACCACCGCTGTCACAAGGCCTGTCATCAGCAGCACCGTCTTTGGCACCTGCGACAAGGTGCTCCCGGGAGTACAGGTAGGCGATGCGATTGTCTTGACAAAAAAGATCGCCATGGAAGCGACAGGGATTTTACTAAGAGAGCGGGCAGATGAGCTGGCGCATTTGAGCGAAGAAGAGCGCCGAGAAGGTCTTCAACTGGCTGAGCAGCTCAGTGTCCTAGAAGAGGCAAAAGTGGCCATCAAATACGGAGTCAATCGCATGCACGACGTCACTGAAGGCGGCCTTCTTGGCGCGTTGAGTGAAATGGTGATCGGCCGAGATATCGGCTTTTCGATTGAGCTAGATGCTGCCCCGTTAGCTACAGTGACGAAAAAGATCGCCGAGCACTTCGGCCTCGACGTCTATCAACTGATCTCCTCAGGGGCAATGATCATCTCTCTTGAAGAAGAACGAGCGCAAGGACTATTGAATGCGCTACATGATGAGGGCATAGAAGCCAGTGTGATCGGGACGTTTACGGAGGAAACTGACATGCGCATCAACTGGGGCGGAGAGAGAATCCATCGAGAACTCAAAGAGGTCGATGAGATCTACCGCGTGATGGGATAGATATGAGAGAGATAGAATTTATCTGCGGATTTACACAGAACCCGGAAGGGTCCGTCTTGGCGCGATTTGGTCGCACCGTCGTACTATGTACGGTCAAAGCCGAAGAAGGCGTGCCAAATTTCATTGAGGGTGAAGAAGGGTGGCTGACAGCGGAATACTCGATGCTTCCCGGCTCTACTTATGTGAGAAAGAAAAGGCGCACCGCCGCAGGTGAGTTGGATGGAAGAACCGTCGAGATCAGTCGACTGATCGGCCGCTCAATACGCAGCTGCATTGATCTTAGCAAACTGGGACGACAGACTCTCTATGTCGATTGTGATGTGCTGCAGGCAGACGGAGGAACCCGCACGGCCGCCATCAGCGGCGCTGCACTCGCCCTTCGACTGGCTGTCGACCGACTGCTCGACAATGGATTTCTTGAAGACGACCCCTTTACAGGCTTTGTCGGCGCGGTGAGCGTGGGGAAGGTGGACGGGCGTATCGTCTGTGACCTGAGCTATGATCAGGACGTCCGCGCCACGGTTGACTTCAACGTCATCATGACGCAAGAAGGGGAGTTTGTAGAAGTACAGGGGACCGGAGAGGGAGGAACTTTCTCGGAAGAAGAACTGATCCGGATGCTGGCATCAGCCCGGAAGGGGATTGAAGAGATACTGCTCAAACAGGAGGAAAGCCTTGAAGCCTATCGTCGTAGCTACACACAATCCTGGTAAGATGAAGGAATTCAAATACATTTTGCGCCACTGGAATGTTCAGCTGATGAGCTTAGAAGACCTAGGACTTGATGAGTTGGATATTCACGAAGACGGTGAGACATTTTTAGATAATGCCCGCATCAAAGTAGAGACGCTACGTCAGTTTACGTACGATCCGATCATCAGCGATGATTCGGGGCTGTGCATTCACGCCCTTGATAATCGACCGGGCATCCATTCATCCCGCTTTGGCGGTCGAGCTCCTTTTTCTGTCAAGCGGAAGCTCCTATTGCGGGAGATGGAGGACAGAGCAGATAGAACGGCACATTTTACCTGTGCTGTCACCTTGCTGATCGATGACAAACTGTACTCAGCAGAAGGCGCCGTCTACGGAGAAATAGCAAAGGAAGACATAGGGGATCAGGGCTTTGGCTATGATAGCATCTTCTACTATCCTCCTGCGGACAAGACCTTCGGGCAAATGGAAATGGAAGAAAAACACTCCGTGTCGCACCGCTATGAGGCGCTAAAAGCCCTTGAGGACATTCTTCGACGTGAAGATCCTGATTTTTTCAGATAGCCACGGGCAGACGGACAGAATGCGCCGATGGATTGAACAAGAACAACCCGATCATCTCATACATCTGGGTGATTTCTATGATGATCTTCCCTCGGCTCTTCGCGTCCCGGGCAATTGTGATCCCTATAAGCTAGGAGCCAGAGTGAAAGTGGTGACGCTGGCGGGAGTCAGGATATTTCTCACTCACGGTCATAAACACGGAGTGAAGTTGAGCTTGAATGAGCTGATCCGATCGGCATCAGAGGCAGAAGCTCGTGTAGTCCTTTTTGGTCACACGCACGTTCCCTACGTGGCAGAGCACGATGGGATGATCCTTATGAACCCGGGAAGCGCAGTGAGAATAGGTCTGTGCGTGGAGATCGCAGAGGAGATAAAGGTTCGTTTTCTAGGTGATGAGGGAATAGAAAAGGCGCTCTGCTTTCCTCTATCATGAACGAGAACGCTGTTTTTGTGGTTGACGAAGGGCATCTTTTCTTGTAGAATGTTGTTCATGCTCCGGGGTGTAGCGCAGTTTGGTAGCGCATCTGGTT
>LSQX01151807.1_pt3 | contig 27066 bp, 24 predicted proteins | sample 654561 | NCBI WGS metagenome assembly LSQX01 (sample SAMN04489861, study PRJNA283612) | anaerobic digester metagenome | isolation source: 4 biogas reactors fed with cattle manure at either 37C or 55C with and... | place: Denmark: Kongens Lyngby | collected 2014
CGGCCCACAGATGCTGCAACCTTGCCTTTGATCGCGCCCGTCTGAAATCCTCTAAAGCTCTAGAATATTCGGCTTTGTTTTTTCTCTCGGTTAACATTTAGCTCCTGCTAGTAAGTGTTCGATGAAGCATAAAAAAATAATTGGCCAACACTAACAGTTTATCTTACCGAGTAATGATTGCCTTGACAATCATTACTGGAAAAAACACCTTAATTGAATACGTATTTAATCTCATTGATTAGTTTTTACTGAAGCAGTATACGCATAACAATTTTCAAAGTTCAACGCGGTCACCCACAAATCATAACGATAAGAAGCGCATTGGAGAGGGTGGCAAACCTTAAGCTAAACCAAAAATAAGCCGGCTTTTGCTTGTACAGTATATTTTACCTGTAACATTCATGCTATAATTTGAAGAACAAAATACAAAACGCTGGGTGATGACTTTGATGGACTTATTAAACCAACAACGGGATGCAATTGACCGTGGCTGATGACAAAAGAGCGCTACAACCAACCCGCTTACCGGCTTTAGACTATCTGGTCATCGGGCACGTGACAGCAGACTTAACGTCTCTTGGCGTTCGTTTGGGGGGCACAGCAGCCTTTTCTGGATTAACCGCACAAGCCTTAGGCCTGAAAACAGGCATAATTACAGCGTGTTCGCCAGAATTAGATATCAGCCTCGTCAATCCTCTTATAAAGTACATAAAAAACAGCTCGAAATCAACCACTTTTGAAAACATTTCCAACGGCGTTCACCGGGTTCAGCACCTTTATCATCGGGCTGAACCGCTCACAAAGGATGATATACCCCAGTTTGATCCTGATCCAGATATCGTTCACCTCGGCCCTGTAGCCAATGAAGTGGATTGGGAAATCCTATCCCGGTTTCCACACAGTCTGAAATGCCTGACGCCGCAGGGTTGGATGCGCGGGACAGACCCTGATCAGAAAGTGGTTTATCAGCATTGGGAAGGTTTTGAAAACATCCTGCCACAGGCAGACGTCGCCGTCATCAGCCATGAAGATGTACGCATGGAAGAGAGCTTGATTGAAGAAATGGCCAGCGCTATTCCTGTTTTTGTCGTCACCGAAAATTTCCGCGGAGCGCGGGTTTATTGGCACAATGATGTCCGTTTTATTAAGGCGCCTGAGGTAAAATATGAGGACGATACAGGTGCAGGAGATATTTTTGCAACTGCTTTCTTTTACCGGTATCTTTTTACGAAAGACCCCTGGGAAGCTGGACGATTTGCAGTCACGCTTGCCTCCTGTTCGGTAACGCGCCAGCATTTGAATAGTATTCCCACCGCGGATGAAATCCTTCAAGCGAAAATGCAACTCATCGGGTAAATAAGGATTCAGTTATGACCTTAGGCAAAATTTATACGATTGTTAATCAAAAAGGCGGCGTTGGTAAAACAACTACAGCAATCAACCTGGGGGCTTATTTGGGCAATTTTGGGCAAAAAGTCTTGATTATTGATATCGACCCGCAATCCAACGCTACTTCTTGTTTAGGAATCAACAAACATGATATTGATAGTGGAACCTATAATGTGTTGATTGGTGCTCAACCCATTCTTCCTCAAATTTTGCATAATCCTCGTTTTAAATTATCCTTATTGCCTTCTTCACCTGCGCTGGCTGGGGCTGAAATAGAACTGATTGACGTCCAAAATCGGGAATATTCTCTAAAAAATATACTTGAACCGATTAAATATCGCTATGACTATATCCTGATCGATTGTCCTCCATCGTTAGGCCTGCTGACGGTAAATGGACTTGTCGCCGCGATCGATGGTGTATTAATTCCAGTGCAATGTGAATTCCTGGCATTAGAAGGTTTAGGGCAGTTAACCAGAACCATTAATCTGGTGAAGACCTCACTATATAAAGAATTGGAAATCCGCGGCGTCATCCTGACCATGTTTGATGGTCGAACCAACCTGGCTTCGGACGTCGTTGAAGAGGTCAGGCGATATTTTGGAGATCAAGTTTTTAATACAATTATTCCACGTTCTATTCGTCTGGCTGAAGCCCCATCTTATGGCCAGCCTATATCAATTTACGCGCCTGAATCCACCGGCGGCCAAGCCTACAAGGCGCTCGCTAAAGAATTGTTAGCTGCAGACAACATACACAAAACGATCATTCAGGAGGTAACCTAATGGCACGTAGACCCGGTCTGGGAAAAGGGTTGGACGCGTTAATTCCCTCAGGTGAAGACAAAAGTGCTGAAAGTCCGACCCTCGCTGGTGACAGCATCCAGCACATTCCCGTCGAAAGTATCCTCCCCAACCCCCATCAACCGCGCAGCATTATTAATGATGAAGCTTTAAATGAATTAGCTGCGTCTATTCTTGAGCATGGGATCTTGCAGCCATTGATCGTCTCCAAGCAACCTGATCAAGATGCCTATACCCTGGTTGCCGGTGAGCGCCGTTGGCGAGCAGCAAAACTTGCCGGGCTCGTCCTGGTGCCTGTCATTGAACGCACGGTCACAGAACAAGACCAATTAGAACTGGCCCTAATCGAAAACCTGCAGCGCAGCGACCTTTCACCCCTTGAAACTGCCGAGGCTTACCGCCATTTGGTTGAAGATTTCTCCCTGACCCATGAACAGGTTGCTGAACGAGTGGGAAAAAGCCGAACCAGCGTCACCAATACTTTGCGTTTGTTAAACCTTCCTGAACAAGTCAGGAAATCGCTTGCTGAGAACTTGATCAGTGAAGGACATGCCCGGGCACTCCTTGGGTTATCAACTGAAGCCGCCCAATATTCGGTTTTAAGTGTTATTCTGCGAGAAAACTTAAACGTCCGCCAAACCGAGGCTTTGGTAAAGAAAATGAGCGGCGAAAAGCCGCTCGCCAGGCCCAAACCTGCTCCTTCACCCGAAGTTAGCGAGCTGGAAAGCCGGCTTAGAAGTCACTTCGGAACAAAAGTAGCGCTCAATGACGGAAGGAATGGTGGAAGACTGGTGATTTATTATTATTCCAACGAAGAACTCAACGCAATTTTAGACAAAATCCTGAACGAATAACCCGATGATCTTATTTCACAACGCAACTGTCCATGCATCGGAATACACTGGTGCCACGGCGCTTGTGATCGCCCATGGCCGTTTTCTTGCCATTGGTAAAGATGCTGATATTCTCGATGCTTTTTCCTCGCGCGCTAAACCATTTAATTTAAATGGCAAAACTATTTTTCCGGGTCTTATCGACGCGCACATCCATCTCCGCAATTTGGCAGAAAGCATGTCAATGGTTGATTGCGAGACAGCCACCCGGCAAGAATGTCTCTCCCGGGTGAAGAATCTTGCTGATCGGCTACCTAAGGATGCCTGGATCAGAGGGCATGGCTGGAATCATAATCAATGGGTAGAAGGTTTCGGCAATGCCGGTCTGCTGGATGAGGTTTGTGGTGGCAGGCCTGCTTATCTGACCGCTAAATCTTTACATGCATCCTGGGCAAATAGCCAAGCATTGGCTTTGGCGGGAATTGACGCACAAACACCAGACCCACCCGGGGGGATCATTCAACGGGACGCTACCGGTCAGCCAACCGGCATCCTCCTGGAGGCCGGTGCTAAAAAGCTGGTCGAAGAGCTTCTCCCCAAGCTCAGTGCCCAGGATATTCTTAACAATATTCGAGCTTTAATACCCGAACTCTGGGAAGCCGGCCTGGTAGGCGTTCACGATTTTGATGATTTCACCTGTTGGACAGCCCTGCAAGCGCTCAAGCAGACAACAAGCACTCCGTTGCGGGTCCATAAACAAATCCCTTTTTCACATCTGGATACTTTTATTGCTGCAGGTTTGCGCACAGGCTTTGGTGACAATCATTTAAATTTGGGTGGTGTTAAGCTATTTGTGGACGGCGCCCTGGGCCCGCAAACTGCGGCCCTGTTCCAGCCGTATGAAGGATCACAGGTTACAGGCGACCTCTTGTTGACTGAAGATGAACTTTTTGAAATAGGCGCCTACTCAGTAAGCCATGGTATCTCCCTGGCCGTCCATGCTATTGGTGACTTGGCGAACCACACTGTTTTGAATGCTTTTGAAAGAATCAGAATCTACGAAGAAGAGCACCATTTACCGCATTTGCCTTATCGAATTGAACACGTTCAGATTATTGATCCTGAAGATCTGCCCCGTTTCAAAAAATTAGGTGTGATTGCCTCTGTGCAACCCATCCATGCCCCTTCCGATATGGTCATGGCAGACCGTTTCCTGGGTAGTCGGGCAGATCATGCCTATGCTTACCGATCACTCCTGAATTCTGGCGCAACTTTAGTCATGGGCTCTGATGCACCGGTGGAACCTTATCACCCCTTTTACGGATTGCATGCTGCGGTAACTCGATGTCAACTGGACGGTGAACCTGGAGAAGCGGGATGGCATCCTGAACAGCGTTTATCACTTTCAGACGCTCTATTGGGTTTCACGTATGCGCCTTCTTCAGTTGCAGGATTTAGCGATCAGCTTGGCAAAATCTCACCCGGCTATCAAGCTGATTTTCTTCTCCTCAACGAGGGTCCTTTTAAAATTTCCCCACATGCACTGGGATCAATCCAGCCTCTGGCCACCTTCATCGCGGGCGACTGTGTGTATAACACCACAGAACATCTTTTTGAAACACAGGGTAGCGAGTAAAATACTTCAAATGAGCCGGCTTACGCTATAATAAATCTGCATCAAATCGGTGATTAAAACAGTGTCAGGACGTTTCAAATGCTCGAATCGAATAATCAAATCCTCAAACGGATTAAATTTATCAGAAAAAGCAAACGGTTCAGTGTTCATGATTGCGCCTCTATTCTGGGTATATCAAAAGAAGCTTATCTCAATATTGAAAATGGAACTCAGCCGATCACTTTGCCAGAGCTTGAATTGTTGGCGCTCTACTTTTGCGAAGCGCCCTCTGTCATCATTTTCGCCGATCAGATGCCCAACAAAAACCTCGCCTTTCTTGATGAAAACCTGAGCCTGCACTACAAAAGGATTCGAGAAAAGATGTTACGGGCCCAGATTATCCAGGCAAGAGAAAAACTCGCCCTGACCTTAACAGATGTTCAAAAAGCCACGCACATCTCCATAGAAACGTTGACCTCATATGACGAGGGAACCTCGTTAATGCCCATTGATGATCTGATTAAAATCACCTGCTTTTTAGGCATCCCTTCGGAAGCTCTCCATGAGCCGCTCTGGACCAGTCAGCCTGACCTTGAAAGTGAAACGGCCGGCGATAACTGGCATCCCGAGTATCAAAGTCCAGATTCTCTGGTGCAACTGGATGATCAGGATGCTTACATAGATATCCTTGATGCCTTTGGGAGGATCCCTAAAGAAGACCAGGCTTATATCGTAAAGTATTTAATTGAAAAACTTCGGGCTATGTGAGCCACAATCATCAAAGCAATTATTTTTTGTTTTCCACAAAGTGATGATGTCCTATGCCAGCTTTCCAGACATTCACACAACAGGATACATCAATAACCAACGCAACCCATGCTGATCAAAGGGCCATTAGCCACTTCCTCAGCAATTGCTCCCGTATCCATCATCATTTAGATTGGCTTTCTACATCAGAGTGGATCGGCAAACAACCTTTTCTTCTTGAAAAACACCAGCAACAGATTGAAGCAATCCTTCTGGCTACACCCGAGGTTCCAGAAGTGGCATGGATTCGCCTGTTTGGTATCAGGGATCTCGAGTTACTTAAGCCCACATGGGAACAAATGCTGCATAAGGCCATAACCATTCTTAATCCATTGAGAGCAAAAACACTGGCAGCACTCGGTACCAATGAGGTTTTTTCTTCTCTGCTCATCGGATCAGGTTTCAGGCATACTAATGATGTTGTTATCCTCGAGAATAACAATCCTGCCGAACTCCCCGTCTACACTTCAGCACAGATTGAGATCCGTCAGATGTGTGTCAATGACTTGCCAGAAGTCACTCACCTTGATCAAAGCACCTTTGCCCCAATCTGGCAAAACTCTTTAGACAGCCTTAAAAAGGCCTATCAGCTCAAAGAGGTCGCCACAGTGGCAGTTAATCAGCAGCAAATCGTTGGTTATCAGATCAGCACCGTTTTTAGCAAACATAGCCATCTGGCCCGCCTTGCAGTCCATCCGGATCACCAGGGACAGAAAATCGCCTCACTGCTGGTGAATGATCTGTTCATGCGATTAACTGAGAAGCATATTTGTCAGGCAACAGTTAACACCCAGGCTGACAATCACCCTTCGTTAGCGGTTTATTTTAAATTTGGGTTTCAAAAAACTGGAAAGGTAATCCCTGTCTATCAATATGACCTATAACTCAATAAGTCGACGCAGAATGTTCAGATGACTTTCTGGACATTCTCTTCGATTTGTGGGAAAATCATACCATTCATTATCCAATGGAGTTCTTTATGGCCACAAAACAAACAAGGCGTCAAATATTAAAAATCAAACATATCAAGCAAAAACGAAAAAAGAACAAGCGCGCGCTATTAATCGCGCTTGGGGTTGTCTTGCTAATCAGCCTGGCAATCATTTTGCCCAATTTACTGCGAGCCAAACCAAACTATAAGAGCAGCAGCACTGGGTTCACACTTGGAAACCCTGATGCCCCGATCAGCGTGGTGAATTTTTCGAGTTTTTATTGTGGCTATTGTGAACTTTTTTCCCAGACTGACGAACCCGAATTTATTAAAAACTATGTGGACACGGGCGATGTTTTTTATCGCTATGTCAACCTGGCTTTTTCAAACGATGAAGAAACCCTGAATGCAGGAAAGGCCGCCTACTGTGCCGCGGAACAAAACCTCTTTTTTAATATGAAACCAAGTTTTTATTCAGCCTCGCGTGAACAGGACGGTTTTTCAATCTCTAACATAATTCGCATGGCGGAAGCAGCAGGTGTGGATCGTGAGCAGTTTGAAATCTGTCTTTTGGAAAACGAAACCCTGGAGAAAGCGCTGTCTGATGATATCCTTTTTGCTCAATCCATCGGTCTGACTGGAACGCCAAGTTTTTTGGTGAATGACCAGTTGGTTTTTTCTAACCAATTAATCCCCCTGGTAGAATCACTGTTGGAACAATAGTTCCAAAACTACGCGAAAGTTATTTGTATATCTCAAACAACATATAAAAACTGAAACGCTTTACCCGCCAAAAAACCGTTCCAGAATCAGCATAATTAACGGTGTAACCAACAATCCCGGCAGAAAACTACCTGTCCGGATTTTTTTAACCTTCAACAAGCTGCTGAGGGAAACCGAGATTAAAACCAAACCGCCCACAGCCGTCATTTCTGTGATCATTGCAGGGGAAAAGAATTGACTGAACAATCCGGACATAAGTGAGATTCCACCCTGGTAAATCAGAATGCTTAGTGCAGAAAAGCCCACACCAATGCCCAGAGAAGAAGCGAAAGCGATCGAAGCAAATCCATCTAAAATTGCTTTGATGGTTAGCATTTCATAATTTCCGGTTACCCCATCCTGAATTGCTCCTAAAATCGCGATCGGTCCGATAACAAAAACCAGTGACGCGGTAACAAAACCTTCAACAAATTTTGATGATGTTCCCTGCTGGGGTCTGCCCCGATTGACCAGTTGATTTAAGATTTCTCCAAGTTTTGCCAGGTGTTCCTCTACCTGCCACCATTCCCCCAACAAAGCCCCAATTAACAATCCACCCAAGGGAACCAGAGGATTCGCTGTTTCTAAAAAAGACATTATGCCATAGGCCAGTGTGAATAAACCCAGGCCAGACACCACTGTTTCTCGTAGTTGTGTCGAAAGGCGGGTGCCAATCAAGATTCCAAAAATAGAACCAAGCACAATGGTAGCGACATTAATCAATGTACCAATCATTACTCAATCTTCTTTTGCTAATTGTATGTCGCCCCCGGAAGTAACCGTTTCATAGACCTCAACGATAAATAGCAAAGACGATAACCGATTGAGATAGGCGATTAACACCGTTTTTTGGATCAACCCGGCTTCCAACATCTCAACTGCCCGGCGTTCAGCACGCCTGACAATGGTGCGCGCCAGGTCGATAGCTCCGCTCGCCGGAGAATCGCCTGGAATGATAAATTCCCTGGGCAAATCTATGCCTTCTTCAAGATTTTGAATCTGTGCTTCAAGCCAGGACAAATGCTCTTGTTTGATTTGGTCGAATTTATTTGCGGTCTCTGGAGATGCTGACAATTCTGACATTAATAAATACAGGTGTTTTTGAATTTCAAGCAATATCGTTTGAGATTTAGAGGTTACGCTTAATGCACGAGCCAACCCAATTGCAGCGTTAGCCTCATCAACACTCCCCACAGATTCGATGCGCAATGACGCTTTGGATATTCTGCCTTTACCTAAATATCCTGTTGCACCTTGATCACCTTCAGCAGTATAAAAAGAAGCCATTGCCCCTCACTCATTCTTCAATCATGACCGATGTTTCTTCCGTAGAAACAATGGTCTCATCACGACCAGCGAGGATATACCACTCGTGAACATTGTAAAACCGATCGCTGGGTTCGAACACGGGGCCAAGGACGATACCATTGACATCGGTGCTGATTGCATAGGTATAAGTTGAATAAAATAAAGGCAATGACGGCATTTCTTTCATAAATAAAACCTGAAAATTTCGATAAAGCCGTTCACGTTCGCCAATATCAACCGTCATCCGAGCTTGTTCTAAAAACTCGCTGGCTGAGCGATTGTCCCATTCGGCATAATTCTGTCCAGAAACAACCTGTGCCTGACCCCAAAATGGGTAGGGGTCGGGGTCTGGTGATCGCATCAGATTGATATCAACCAAGGCCGTTTCATATTCACGTGCTTCAAGGTCAGCCAGAAGCTGCTCGTACGGTTTGGCAATCAGCTCAACCTGAAGACCGAGGGTTCCCCAATCGGATTTAATCAACGCTGCAATTTGGCTGTGTTTTTCGGTAGAAGGGTGTAAAAGTGTAACCGCGACCTCTTTGCCGCTTTCTGTGCGGTATCGTTCTGTTTCATCATCGAAATTTACCCCAGCTTCTGTGAACAGACGCTGGGCTTCATCCAGGTCAAAATTAATGTTTTCCAAATTGGTGTAATACGCCCAGGTGCCGGGCATAATCGGACCATTGGCAAGAACAGCCTGGCCCTGAAGCACCTGCTCTACCATACGCGTCCGATTGAGTGCATGCATTAATGCCTGTCGAAAGTCTGGGTTCTGGAGGAAATCAACCTCCGGGTTATCCAGATTCAGATAAACAATCGACATAAGTGGTTCGCGGACGGTGAATTGAGAAAGCGCGGGCTCTTTTAATACCTCGCTCAAAATAGACTGATGCACATTCCCAATCCCTTCAACCTCGCCACGCCGGTAGGCGTCCAGTGCCGCTTGAGAATTCGGATAATAACGAAAAATAAACTCATCCAGGTACGGACGATCCAGAAAGTATGCGTCAAAAGCTTCCAGCACCACACCAACAATTTGATCGTTTTCAACCAACAGACGTTGGTATCGAAACGGGCCAGTACCAATCGGCGCCAGATTAAATGGATGATCGATCATTGCCTCCAGGCTCAGCCCACCAAGCAAATGTTCGGGGAGGATGCCAAATGTTAAATAATCTAGAAAAGGCGCAAAGGGTTCGGGGAGGAGAAACTGCATTTGCGTCTCAGATAATAACACGACCTCAACTTGTGCCCAGAAATTTCGCAAATCTTCAGGGATCAAAGAATGCTCTGATTTGAGAAGGTCAACAGTGAAGAGCACGTCATTGCTATTAAAAACTTCGCCGTCGTGCCAGTACACTTCATCCCGCAAACTGAAATTGTAAACTGTGCCATCAAAGGAGACACCCCAAGATTCAGCTAAATCTGCCTGAGGTAAACCTTGTGAATCAAAACGGACCAGGCCGTTAAATAAAAGTCGGCTCACATCCTGGTCAGGCGGGTTGTGAACACTGAGAAATGGGTTTAACCGCATGAAATCACCAATTAATGCTTCAGTGTAGATACCACCTGAAATTGGTGATGGCGTAGAAGTCATTTCTTCATCGCTATCAATTTGCTGAAGAATCAACAAAATCCCGACAATCAACCCGGTAATAAGAATAATTAGCAACTGCCAACGATATTTCTTCATGATATTAATTTAAAATGGGCAACCTCGTTTTGGTCAGTTGCCCGGTTCTTCATGGTTGAGGTTGAAAATTAAAAACAAAAACTTCCACAATGGACGTGGTTTATTGACCGAACATAACCGTTAACATGGTCAGGATAAAAAAAGCCACGCTGAGAATAATGGTTATCCAGAACAAGGTTTTCTCGACACCACGCCTTTTTGTATAAACGCCGCCTACGTCACCGCCACCGGTCAGCCCACCCAAACCAACGCCTTTACTCTGCAGGATGATGCTCGCAACAAGCGCTATAGACGTTATAATTAAAGCTATGCTAAAATAGTTTTCCACACGTGCCTCCTTTAACAGGCATGATTATACCCATAATTCAAAATAATCGTCAACCCAATGAACGAAACCAAGTTTGCAATCCACATTCACACCCACTACTCCGATGGCAATGCTTCTCATGAAGAGCTGGTAAAAATCGCAGCGAAAGCGGGGTTGCATGGGATCATCACCACAGATCATAACATCTGGCTGGATGGTTTGGAAGGGTATTATGGCCAGGGTAAACAGAAGGTCATGCTGCTTGTTGGCGAAGAGATCCATGATCGCACCCTCGATCCACCAGGAAACCACTTACTTGCCATTAATGCACGCAAAGAATTATCTCGATTTAGCGATTCCCCTCAGCAATTAATCGATCAAATACAGCACAGTGGTGGACTTTCTTTCCTGGCTCACCCTGTTGAAGACCCATTGGAAGAATTCAACCAAAAGGACTTTTCATGGCGCGATTGGGATATTCATGGCTTTACCGGGATTGAGCTTTGGAACCACATGAGTGAATTCAAAAGCGTCAGTTCCGGTTATTTTTCAGCCGCGGTGAATGCCCTGTTCCCCAAACAGATGTCGCTTGGACCATTGGAGCGAACGCTCTCGCTCTGGGATCAATTGATTGCTTCACGAATGCAGAAAATCGTCGCAATTGGTGGTGTTGACGCCCATCAACTCCAGTACAAATTGGGTCCGTTTTCGATTTGGATCTACCCATACCTCCATCATTTTAAAAGTGTGACCACGCACATCATCAACTCCAAGCCGCTCAGCGGATCATTTCCTGATGACCGGAATATGCTCATACGCTCACTCGAACAGGGACATTGTTTTGTCGCTTATGACTTACCGGCGCCAACCGATGGCTTCATGTTCTCAGCTAACAATGAAGAGGGTCGTTTTATTATGGGGGACGCGGTGAAAATTCAAAATGGTCTGACCTTTCAAATTTGCTTACCCAGGCAAACGCTATGCCGATTATTGAAAGACGGAAAAATCCTTAAGGAGTGGACAGATCACAATGTGTGCACCCATATCACAACAGACCCGGGTGTCTATCGAGTGGAAGCCTTCATTCCTTATAAGGGGAAAATGCGCGGTTGGATCTTCAGCAACCCCATCTATGCGTGGCTTTAGCCTTTGATCACAATCAAGGGCTTGATTAAGGCGACTTTTTTTGCTATGCCTGCACCGACAACGCTTTCAACAACCTGGTTCACATCTTTGTAGGCTTGTGGGGCTTCTTCTGCCAGCCCGGGTAGTGACCCAGCCCGAACATCAATTCCATCCTGCTCGAGCTGTTGCAATAAGGTCTCGCCCCAAATACTTCGTTTTGCTTGCGAACGGCTCAAGACACGGCCAGCTCCATGACAGCATGAACCAAAGGACCGTAACATGCTGGTTTCTGTGCCGGTTAGCACCCACGAACCCGTGCCCATCGAACCAGGCACCAGAACTGGTTGACCGATCTCTTGATACTCTGTGGGTAAACCCTCAGTTCCAGGCCCGAAAGCTCGGGTTGCCCCTTTTCGATGAACACAAACCATCTTTTGATCGCCGTTAACTTGATGTCGCTCAAATTTTCCGATGTTATGAGCAATATCATAGACCTGTCTTAATTGCCAACGATCGACCTTGCCAGCCAATACGGTTTCAAAAGCCTGACGCACATTGTTGGTCAAAATTTGACGGTTAAGAAAAGCATAATTGGCAGCACAGCGCATTGCAGCCAGGTAATCCTGGCCTTCATCTGATGTAATCGGAGCGCACACAAGCTGTTTGTCCGGAAGTTTGATGCCATATTTGGTAACAGCGCTTTGAAGGCGGCGTACATAATCGGTGCAAATCTGGTGACCGAAGCCGCGCGATCCCGTATGAATTTGCACAGCAAGTTCACCACGATAAAGCCCCATTGCCCCAGCAGCCACCTCATCGAACACCTCTGTGACAAGATCAACCTCAATAAAATGGTTTCCGCTTCCCAAGGTTCCCAGCTGATTTTTACCGCGTTCCATCGCCCGTGAGCTGACTTTCCCCGGGTCTGCCCCGGGTAAACAACCCTGGTCTTCAGTCCGTCGGAGGTCTTCCGCCGCGGTATAAACGTCATCCTTGGCCCAATTCGCGCCCCGCAAACAAACTTCAACCATCTCAGCGTTGGATAACTTCTTACGTCCACCAACGCCAACACCGCTTGGGCAAAGCTGGTCCACAACAGTTGCTAAATCGGATAGAAAAGGCGTCGCTTCTTCTAACGTTATTCGCGAAGATAATAAGCGAACGCCACAGTTGATATCATAACCAATTCCGCCGGGTGAAATCACACCGGTTTCAAGATCCGTTGCAGCGACACCACCAATTGGAAATCCATACCCCTGATGCATATCCGGCATGACCATAACCGCCTCAACCAGACCTGGTAAAGTGCTGGCATTGACCGCTTGTTCAATTGAGTTATCTTTCAGCGCGTCTTGAAGTAATGCCTGAGAGGCGAACACCCGCACTGGGACTCGCATATCAGAGCGAAAATCCTTTGGAATCTCCCATTCATAATCGCTGAGTTTGGTGAAAGTTTTTTCTGTAATTGTGCTCATTTGATGCCCTCCTAAACATCAAAAGTGATGGTGATTGAAAAGCCAGTGGCCGTTCTTTCCAGATTCAGGTCATGAAATGTAACAGCCTTGATATCTCGTTCCCAGGTCAGAATCCTTCGCCCGGTTGACTGAACTGAAATTTCATTTTGGCCATTTTCAAAAGAAAAATCGGATAAGGCTAAACCTTTCTCCTCAACGAAAAACAATAATTCGGTCAGGAAGTCAACAACTACCGTTTCATGGTTTCCATGAGGAATAGTGAAATTTTGATGCGTCGTAGATTGAGATGTTTCCAGCACTGCATCCATGAGGGCATATAGTCCCTCAGCAGCCTGCTTAAGCAAGCCTGGGAAGTCCCTCGCCCAAACCTGCAACGCGATATCTGCTGTGTGTTCAACCTCTTTATATCCGTTCAATGCCATACTTGAGTATAATTATACCGGATTGAGTACCATGAACACGAATTTTGACCGTTTGGAAGCAAGATTGCGCAGTCTCTTTGAGAAAAAGCTGCCAAAACTTTTCACAGGGCACCAACCACAGCTTCCACTGGTGGAGCAAATCATTGATTTAATGCGAAGTCATACGTTAGGGGATGATGAAGGAAGCCTTCACGCACCTGACAAATACATTATCAGTGTTTCACCAGAAGATCTGGACGAATGGCAGTTGCACCAAGACATCCTCGATGAACTCACCAATTCAATCCTCGAGATGGGAACGTCCTTGGGCTTGATCTTTTCAAAGGCCCCTCAGATTGAACTGGAACAACGATCACGGATTGCTATTGGCACTTATATGCTCACAGCTCATTTTTCCGCCTCTGATCCACATCTTTCGGATACGGCAGCATTGGATCATGACAGGGGAGATGTCAACAAATCAACCCCACCTGAAAACGCCATACTCATCATCGACGGGAAAACCACTTACCCATTAAACAAACCTGTGATCAATATTGGTCGTCATTCAAACAATGACCTGGTGCTCACCAATCCACATGTCTCGCGCCATCATGCCCAACTACGGGTGATTAAAAATCACTATGTTGTCTTTGATGTCGGCTCAATGGGTGGTTTATTCTTAAATAACCGGCGGGTCTCACAGGCTACTTTACATGCCGGCGATGTTTTACGGATTGGGGCAGTCAACCTTATTTACAACCAGGAACCTACCAGCACCTTCCAAACATCGGTGTTCCCTGTTGATGATTTGAACGAAAATCAGGGAGAGGGTTTTGAATGAATGCCGTTGTGGTGCTTGGACTGCGTATCTTTTTTTTGATCGTATTATATGGTTTTGTAGGGTGGATTAGCTTCATCATATTTAAAGACCTGCAAACACTTTTCGATCTTAAGCGTTCCCAGGTTGCTCCAATTGTCCTGAGCGTCATTGTCAACCAGGAATCTCTTGAAAAACAATACACAAAATCCGAGATTATCCTCGGGCGCGATCCAGATTGTGATCTAACCATCGCGGATGAAACCGTTTCTCTCAGACATTGCAAACTATATTATCATCACAAACAATGGTGGGTCCGTGATTTAGAATCAACCAACGGTTCATTTATCAACAACACATTCATCGAGTCACCTGTTGTGGTGATAGATGGTGATGAATTAAAACTAGGTAAAGTCCCCATCACCATACGATTTGATCAACAGGTAAGATAGGAGATCAAAATGCTTGCTGCCCCTGTATTAGCAGTTATTGGCGGGTCGGGGTTATATAATTTCAGCGACTTAAAGGATACCCAGACCATTGAAGTGGACACACCTTTTGGTCCACCCAGCTCACCAATTACAATTGGAAAATTGTCCGGAAAACCGGTTGCTTTCCTCGCACGTCACGGCATCGGTCACATCTACCCACCCAGCGAAGTCCCCTATCGTGCTAATATTTATGCACTTAAATCCTTAGGAGTCCGCCGGATTGTCAGCGTTAGCGCCTGTGGATCATTACGCGAATCCTATGCACCCGGCCACATTGTCATTCCCAATCAAATTTTTGATTTTACGCACCAACGCAAACGCTCCTTTTTTGAAACAGGGCTGGTTGCACACGTCAACGTTGCCGATCCATTTTGCGAAGCGCTGTCAGATGTCCTTGAAGAAGCAATCCAGGAAACGGGTGCAACTTACCATCGAGGGGCGACTTACATCACCATCGAGGGGCCACGCTTCTCGACCAAGGGCGAATCAAACCTCTATCGCTTGTGGGACATCGACATCATCGGAATGACAGCCTCACCGGAGGCGTTTCTCGCCCGTGAAGCAGAAATCTGTTATGCCACCATGGCCCATGTTACCGATTACGATGTCTGGCATACCACGCTAGAATCGGTCACTGTGGAGATGATTGTCCAAACACTTCTTAATAACCTCAGTGTTGCTCAGCAAGCAATTAAAAATATGGTCGCCAAGATTGATCCCAATGTACATTGCGGATGCGAGGATAGCTTAAAAGATGCGCTCATCACCAATCAAGACCATATTGACCCTGCAATGATCGAGAAACGGTCGTTGTTAATGAAAAAATATCTGGGATAATCGTGCTAAGGCTGTTCTCTCATCGGGATCAAGAGGTTCCTAACAAACACATTCAAAGCAGGTTAATGATTGTTGCGGGTGTGGTAATTTTAACTTATGGCCTGATCCTGACTCTAGCCCCTGCTATTCGTTACCATGCTGGTCTCGAACGCTTCCAATTCCAGCACTGGATTGGCATTCTCGCCTGGTTTCTGTCATTCTCAGTTTTACACCATCAAACTCAGCGACATCTACCCGAAAGTGATCCTTATCTCCTGCCGCTTGCTGCACTTCTGAGTGGGATTGGTTTGCTCACCATCTGGCGGCTTTTTCCCAGTCTCGGGTTGCGCCAAATGGCATGGCTGGTTTTAGCCTGTTTGCTTGGTTTGATTGTTGTAAATTTCCCACGATTATTACAGTTTTTACGACGTTATAAATATATCTGGTTGGTTCTCGGCCTGTTGCTAACTGGTTTAACCATCTTCCTGGGAACGAACCCTCAGGGTGAAGGATCAACTCGTTGGTTATATGTGTTTGGGATACACTTTCAACCCTCTGAACCCTTAAAATTGTTGTTGATTGCTTATCTCGCGGGTTTTTTCACAGATCAGCTTACAGTTCGTGGAAAACAATTTGAGGTGTTTCTGCCAACCCTGGTGGTAACTGGTCTTGCCTTAATGCTTTTAATTTTCCAGGGCGATTTGGGAACCGCCATCATTTTCATGCTCATCTACCTAGCCATGCTGTTCACCTCGGGTGGGAGCCTCTGGGTCTTCTGGTTAACACCTGTGTTGATCGCCATTGCAGGATTGGCTGGATACATGCTGACTGACATTGTCCAGCTGAGAATAGATGCATGGTTAAAACCCTTTAGCGATCCAACAGGCGCCACCTACCAGGTGGTTCAATCAATGATCGCCATTGCAGAAGGTAATTTAATTGGAACAGGAGCTGGCCTGGGCAGTCCGGGGTTGATTCCGGTCGCTGTTTCTGATTTTATTTTTTCAGCCCTGGCTGAAGAACTTGGCTTGTTGGGCATTGCTGCGGTTATTGTCCTGTTTATTCTCTTAATCTACCGCGGCATAAAAATCGCTGCCTCAACAAATAACTCTTTCTACCGACATCTGTCCTTAGGGCTGACTTTTTATTTTGGAATCCAGGGTATTTTGATTATCGGTGGAAACATCGGTTTGCTACCCCTCACAGGGGTAACACTCCCATTGCTTTCATACGGTGGATCATCATTGGTGGTATCTTTTTTGGGCGTTCTAACGCTGTTGACAATCAGCCACCAACCAGAGTCAGACAACCAAACCAAAACAATTCCCCTTCCGCGCTATGCGCTGATCGGCGTAATACTGGTTTTGTTTTTTATCATTGAAATTATCGGGGCAAGCCTGCTATCTTTTTGGTTTAGCCCGGCGTTAGTGGACAGACCAGAAAACCCACGCTGGATCATAGATGATCGGTTTGTACAACGGGGAGAGATCGTTGATCGTGACAACCAGACTATCATCACCAATACCGGCATTACAGGCAATTTCAGCCGCACAAGTGACCATATCCCCCTCTACCCGGTGATCGGGTATACCGATCCGGTCTTTGGTCAAACTGGGATCGAAGCCACCATGTTCAATTACCTAAGAGGAAAAATCGGTTACACATTTGCTACCCAATTTCGTCAGCGGCTGCTTTACAATCAACCGCCCAAAGGGTTGGATGTGCGTCTGACAATAGATTTGGGCCTTCAGCGGTCAGCTGACGATCTCCTTGAAGGTTATCAGGGTGCAATTGTAATTATGAACGCCGCCTCTGGTGAGATTTTAACCATGGCGTCTCACCCGTATTTTGATGCCGCATATTTACAAGAAGACTGGGATACGCTTCTTGTCGATGAAACTGCACCCTTGCTCAACCGCGCCACCCAGGGTTTATATCCCCCAGGGGCAACCCTGTTCCCATTCATAATTATCGATGATGCTTTGATAAGCACACAATTACAAGAACCTGAAGATCGATTAACAGTCAAGACCGCAGACCTCAATTGTGCCCTCAAGCCTCAAAAACCCCTTACCTGGCAAAGCATTATCGCCAATGGATGCCAAACGGCTCAAATGACGGTCGCCGCAGATGTCGGAAGCGACGCGCTCATCAATCTGTATGCTGATCTTGGCTTTTTTACCAGCCCCCAATTGCATCTTCCGGTTGCTGATGCAGCTGCGTCCAACACAATTGATCTAAACGCATTTTTTAGCGGAGAAGGAAACTTCAAGCTGAGCCCATTACAAATGACGATGGCTGTTAGTACGCTTTCTAACCAGGGCGTGTTGCCCGGCCCGCGAATCGTCAATGCCTATAATGACCCCGTTGAAGGGTGGAGCACTTTGCCAAAATTACAGGCCAATGTTGAAACATTTGACGCCGTTTCAATAAATCGGGTCAACAATCTGCTCAGACAATCAAATTATCCCTATTGGCAGGTTGTATCGACAGTTATGACAGAAGACCAGCAGCCAGTGACATGGTTTATTGCGGGTACTTCAGCAGATTGGCAAGGTCAACCCATTGCAACCGTCGTCGTCCTGGAACTTGATGCGCCTTCCCTGGCCGAATCTATCGGCAGGGCATTAATTGAAGAAGCTATTCAATTTTTAGGGCAGGCCCAGTAAGCTCCCGTTTCCTGGGTGCTCCTCGTAAAGGAGCTTATTCGATCACGCGAATAAAGTGGCGTTTGCCAACCTGCACAATCGTATTCGGATGAACGTATAAATAGGGATCATCAACAGAGTTACCGTCAATTTTTACCCCGTGTTGCTCAATGAGCCGACGAGCCTGGCTCTTGCTGCTCACCAAACCGCTATCCACTAAGATCTCCAGCAAGAAGGGTTCGCCAAGCGGTTTAAATTCAGCGATACGATCGGGAAGCTCCCCTTTTTGAAACAGGTTAATGAATTCCGTCCGTGCGTGTTGTGCCTGCGTTTCACCGAAAAATGCAGCGGTGATCTCCTCTGCGAGTTCCATCTTTGCATCGCGAGGATGAAGGTCACCTGTTTTTATTGCGCTTTCGAACGCCTCAATTTTTTCTACCGACCAGCGGGTAACCAGACGAGAATAACTCGGCATTGCGAAATCCGGCACACTCATCACCTTGCCAAACATATCCTCAGGAGTGGTGTTCAGCGGAATATGGNNATTGCCGAGAGATTTACTCATTTTCAATGTGCCGTCGGTTCCCGGAAGAATGGGCAAAATGATGCCAATGTTAGGCTTGACCTTTAAAAAAGTCATGATCTTTCGGGCTGCATTGACAATATTAAATACCTGGTCCGACCCACCAACCTGGACATCGGCTTCTAAGGCATAAGCGTCATAACCTTGCATAATGGCATAAAACAATTCATGAAAATAAATTGCCTCTTCACTTTCCCAACGTTTGCGAAAATTTTCGCGCGACAAGAACTGTTGTAAAGTGAAATTTGATGCAAGTTGAATCAAATCTTTAAAGGTCAGGCCGGTTAACCATTCAGCGTTGTAACGAATTTCCGTCTTTTCTTTATCCAAAATCCGAAAGGCTTGTTCAGCATAGGTTTCAGCGTTCTGCTTCGCCTCCTCAGGGGTGAGTTGTGGCCGCAATTTGTCTTTGTCCGAAGGGTCGCCAATCAACGCCGTATAAGTACCGATTAGAAAAATAGCCTGGTGTCCCAACTCTTGAAATTGGCGCAGCTTTCTCATTGTTACTGTGTGACCGATATGCAAATCAGATGTACGCGGATCGTAGCCGCAGTACACTCTTAACGGCCTTCCTTTCCGGTCAGCTTCAATTAAGCGCTCACGCAATTCATTTTTCATAACCTCGTACATCGCCGGGTCGCCATATTCAACGCCGCGCATCAAGTATGTGACCTGTTGATTGATATTCATACTCATCTCCTTACTGTCAAGCTGTTTTCTATCGTATTCATGCAAAACAAAACGCGCCCATCTCTCAAGGCGCGCCAGCGAGCCAAGATGGGGATATTGTGATCTTTATTTATAATACTCTACCGTTTGTTTTTGCATACAATGATTATATCGAAAAATACCAGATTATGACAATTTAATAGTGGGACTGACCCAAATTTCAGAAACAAAACCAGGTGAAAAGACAGGTTCGTAGACCTGTTAACCGTTAATTGACCAGAGAAATTAATCCTAAGGCGACAGATATGACCCAGTTGCGATTCGATTACATTGTGTGGATTCTCTTGCGATCTACATCATTTTATTCAACAATGCTGCGTCAGGTGGTTAATTTTTATTTTCCCCTAGCAGTTTTATACTGCAAGAATAGATCATAAACCATCAAGGACAGGGAAATTTAATTCAGTTCAATAAGTATTACTGTTATAATCATATTGGTGTTGTTATGAATGAACAGGTCCTCGTATTAAATGCGAACTTTCAACCCATCAATGTCACGTCGATGTATCGTGCCGTCAACCTGATGCTGACAGAAAAAGCAACCTTGGTTTTAAATGGTAGGGGCGTCATCCGATCGGTCTCGCAAACCTTCCCCATTCCCTCGGTTATTCGTCTTAATCGTATGGTCAAATTTCCCAGGCCGGTGGTCAAGCTAAATCGAAAGGAAGTTTTCCGCCGAGATCACTTTGTGTGCCAGTATTGCGGAAAACAGACCAGCGATTTGACGATTGATCATGTTATCCCACGCCATTTAGGCGGCAAAACTCGTTGGGGAAACGTTGTATCCGCATGTGGACGCTGCAACCATCTCAAAGGGGGACTGACGCCTGAACAATCTGGAATGCACCCCATCAAACGTCCCAAACGACCGCCCAACACTGCAGCCTACCTGTTTGGAAAACACCTGAACCAACAGCAGGACTGGGAGAACTTCCTCTTAGGGTGGTAAGTATATATTAACCTGCAAGAGGCTTTGGCTCAAATCCTATCTTCATTCGATTTGGACAACCACTTTTTTCATGTGTTCCGGCTGGGAATTTCCTAATGTGTTAAAAGTAAAAACAAAGCATGTCGTCAGGCAAGGTCAACTGGGCATTTAATGTTCAACCAGAATCAAAATTCCTCACCGGCTAAACTGGATTAACCGGTGAGGCGTGTATGTGCTGACCCTTCAACTTGGTTGATTATTTAAAAAGTGTTGGAAAAACCTTTTAGCACTTATTCGGCTTTCTTCTTTTATCTTAGCGAGGACTATTCTTCCTGTGCTTCTTCCCATTCGGTCTCAGGGTCAGTCTCGCCCGATGCTGCCCTGGCTTTAGCACCAGGTGGAAAAATTGTTTCCCGGTGTCGCCAGGCAATCAATCCTGCTGATGCCAGCGTGATGATCAGCATCAGCGTTTGGTTGGCATTTACACCGCCCACATAACTGGAATCGAGCCTGAGAAATTCTAATAAAAACCTGAAGAACGGATAGGTAACCAAATAGGATAAGAAAACATCGCCTTCTTTTAGTTTGTGGTGCATTTTTCGGTTTAGCCACAATAAAAGGCCCATGTTCAAAACATTAAAAATGGATTCGTATAAAAACAAGGGGTGATAGGTGGCAACATCTCTGAACTCGGGCAATCGGTGCTGGAGGTCAATCGTGATCGCCCAGGGGAGATTGGATGGACTGCCATAAACTTCTTGGTTGACAAAATTTCCCCAACGTCCAATTGACTGGGCTAAAGCCAGTCCAGGGGCGATGAGATCCGCCCATTGCAGGAAACTGAGCGCATGTTTTTTCGTGTAGAAAAACAGTGCTAAAGCGCCGCCAGCAACCGCACCTGGAATCCCCAATCCTCCCCTCCAAATTGCGATGGCATCCAAGGGATGGGTAAGGTAGTACCAGGCTGTGATTCCCTGTTCTACCATCGATGCTGGTGGGGTCAGAATATGCCAGATGCGAGCGCCAATCACCCCGCCGAGAACGAGCCAGGGTAAACTATCCCATACAACTTCGGGGTTCAATCCCCGCCGTTTTGCCTCATAGTAGCTCAATACCCCGGCAGCAATGACACCGACCATGATGATCATGCCATAATAATTTAATGTTAACGGCCCAATACGAATACCTTCAGCCATGTTTTTATTCCTCTCTATTGCGAATAATTTCCCCATTTGTCTTGGCCTGTTTTCTCACATAGAATATTCTCTGCAATGCGGTGAAATTGTTCAAGATTGATAAAATCCACAGTGAGATCCGGGGGAAACCAAAAATTAATCCGGGGATTAAAACAAAATACCTTTCCACGCGGGTAAATAAGCCGATTTTTGCTAAGTAATTCAACGATTCTGCTTTTGCTCGGATGTAAGAAACTAAAATCGACCCCATCGAAGCCAAGAAAACCAGCAATGCATCCTGCCAGGTTCCAGTTTGAATAAAATAGACCAGTAAACCAGCATATAAAGCAAATTCAGAATAGCGGTCAGAAACGGAATCAACAAACGAACCGTAGCGGCTGCTTTCATTTCGCAAACGTGCCATCGTTCCATCCAAAGCATCTAGGGGGGCCGTGATCATGGCAATAATCCCACCCCACATCAATTGGCCTGATGCAACCAATACGCCGCCAGCAATATTGCCTAACAATCCTGCCATAGTAATCACATTAGGGCGGATTCCCAAGCGATTTAAAAATGCGCCCAATCCATCCAGAACACCTTTACAAACATGGCGCAAGAAATCGGTAAAAGTTTTATTGTCTTCGTCGTTTGCTTGATTCATGGGTGTAAGTTTATCACACTGTTTGAAAAACAACGCTGCTTACATATCTTCATCTTCTTCAAGGTTAATCAGAATTTCCCGCTCACGTCCGCCCCGCTGTGTCGGCCCAATGATGCCCATCTCTTCAAGTTGATCAATTAAGCGCGCTGCTCTTGGATATCCCACACGCAATTGCCGCTGAAGAAACGAAGTACTCACACGGCCTTCTGCTTTAATCAGTTTAATCGCCTCATCAACCAGAAAATCGTCAACGTTTCCAAGCTCATCTTCTCCCACCTGGTCTTCCCACGGTGGCGCATCAGAATCGTCATAACGTTCAATTGCCGGCATGGGTTTATCTTTCAATTGTTTTTGCCACCAGCGAATAATCCGGTTGAGCTCCTTGTCGGTGACAATTGCGCCCTGGGCACGTTGCGGTAAGCCAAATTCAGGATGCATAAAGAGCATATCACCTTTGCCCAACAGGGTCTCAGCACCCCCCGTATCCAGAATAACTCGCGAATCTATGGAAGTTGCTACAGCAAATGAAATCCTGGTCGGAAAATTCGCTTTGATTAAGCCGGTGACCACATCGGTGCTCGGCCGTTGGGTCGCTAAGATTAAATGAATCCCCACAGCGCGCGCTTTTTGAGCCAAACGAATGATTGCGTGTTCCGTTTGATCAGGCGCTGTCATCATCAAATCTGCCAGTTCATCAATGATGATCACAATCTTTGGCATCTTGGGCTTATTTTGGACTTCTAATTTTCGATTGTAAGCATCAATATTTCTGGAACGTGCCTTTTCCAGCAATTTATAGCGGAAATCCATTTCAGTTGTCGCCCAGCGCAATATGCCCAAAATACGCTCGATATCCGTTTCAACATTGCCCATCAGGTGAGGTAAACCATTAAAACGCATCAACTCCACACGTTTTGGGTCAATCATTGCTAATTTAACTTCTTCAGGCGTGTTACTCATCACCAAACAAGCGGTCAGCGCTGTGATGCAAACACTTTTCCCCGATCCCGTCGTGCCTGCAATAAGCAAATGCGGCATAGTTGCCAGGTCTGAAATAAGTGCTCGGCCAGAGACATCCCTGCCCAGGGCCAGGGCTAAATGTGAATTTACTCTTGAAAAAGATTCCGATTCAAGCAAAGGCCGTAACTGTACATCCACGCTGTTAGGGTTTGGAATTTCAATACCAACATAGGATTTCCCCGGAACTGGGGCCTCAATTCTTAACCGTTCAGCAGAAAGTGCCAGTGCAAGGTCTCGCTGCAAAGAAGAAATTTGTGATACCCGGATCTTTTGTCGATCATCGTCGGATTTGTCAATATAGCCAGGTTCAACTGCAAATTGTGTCACCGTAGGCCCGGAGCGGTATCCAACCACCTTTGCAGGTATCCCAAATTCATCCAGAGTTTTCTCAATCAGGCCCGCAGTCAAATTGATCGTCCGCTTATCGGGCTTGAAGGATTCTCCTTTATTCAAAAGATCAAGCGGTGGTAGGTTCGGAGCACGGTCCAGGGGGGCATCTGGTGTTTCATCTCCAAAATCGGGCGGGTTGAATGACTTTCGGTACTCAGGCGGCAGCCAGGCAGCACTTGGCTCAGAGTCTTGCTCTTTCTCGGCTTCCGGTGTCTTCTCACGAACAGCAGTGGGTGCTTTTACTGGTTCACTCGGACTGCCAAAAGTTTCTTCCATTATTGGAAGGTTACTTACCTGGGTCTGCACAGCACGTTCAAGTTTTGGGAACAGCTTAAACGCAGCGCCTGCACAAAGAATAAACAAGAGGGAAAGAATCACAAACCCTATGGTCGGACCTGTTGTTGAACGAAATATCTCTGCAAGACCCCAGCCAACAATGCCGCCAGGATCTTGTCCTGCTTCGACTTGTGTAATAACACTATTTTGGGCAATTGAAATCACCGCCATAAAGAGAAACCCCATAGCCTCAAAGGCTAAAACGCGCCCCAACGAGAACGCTTGTAAGGGTTGTTTGCGCCACCGAATAACCTGTAAGCCGGCCGCAACCATCGCGAGGATGATGAGATAGCGCCCCAAGCCAAACCAACGGGTGAGAAAGTTTACCAATGGCGTGATCAACTTGCCTGTTGTCACCTGGAAAAACCCGAGTAAAAGGATAAATGCAGCAGAAAAAAGTAAGATTCCCAGGAAATCCCATCCATACTGCAAGATATGGAACCCCTGAATAAACCCTTTTCCGCGGCCCCATTCATCCAGCGTAAAAAGCGAGCTCTGTTTGACCTTGCCTTTTTTCTTTTCAGTGGGTGTTTGCGAGCGTTTTGCCATGATCGTAATTAATTGCCTTTAAGTATTAAACCTAATCGTCTTTCTTTCGGATCTAAACTGAGCACACCAACTTTTATTACCTGTCCTTCGAACAAAAAGTCACCGATTTTCTCACAAGTCGCTGGAAAGGCAATCGTCGAGATGTGGATCAAACCTTCAATGCCAATTTCTAAACGGGCAAATACACCATATTTAACAATTCTGGTGATGATAGCATCAAGGACATCGCCTGGAGAAATTTTCTCAGTTAAATTATCCCACGGATTCTTCGCTAACTGCTTGAGACTCAGAGCAACCCGAGCTTGCTCCAACGACACATTGACGACCATGGTTTCAACTTTGTCGCCAAGTTTTAAGATCACAGATGGATGAGAGACCCGCCCCCATGATAATTCAGAAATGTGGATCAATCCTTCAAGACCGCCCAGATCTACAAACACACCAAAGTTGGTTATGTTTGTTACGATGCCGCTGACAATATCACCCTCAGCCAAACTATGGAGTAATTTTTTTCGTTTTCCAGCGCCGGCCAGGGCAGCTCGTTCGGAAAACACAATTCGGTCTTTTTGGGGGTCACATTCAATAATTTTCAATGAAACTTCACGGCCTAAATAACCATGAAAATATTGCTCTTGTTCTTTTTTTGTGGTGTTTGAGGGCAGATCAACCAGATGCGATGCCGGAATAAAGCCACGGATGTATTCGCCTTCAACTAAAATACCACCGCGATTAAAACCAACCACTTGGATTGCAACGATCTCATCATTTTTATATAGCGAGTCAACCTTGTTCCAATTGATTGTGGAGGGAACTGGGGCGCGCTCCGCAAGCAGCTGTTCCTCACCAGCAGGGTCTTCTTCAGCCCGTAGATTTTTAATCTGGGGTTCGCTTTCCAAAATAGACGTCCACCAACGATCATCCAAGGCTTCTGGCGGATGCAAGCGGTCATCCTGTGGGAAATTACAATCCCACTCTTTTTCGATTTGAGCCTTCCGTTCGCCTTCCGCCCTTTGTTGCGCAGTCATGCTTGCTCCTCTTCACGCGCTGACAGTTCCATACTAACAATCATTTTAGAGACAGCTTCTAAAGCGACTCGTTGCTTCCGATAAAGATCGGCTTCAGACATCGCCAATCGATTTGCCACCTCTCGAACTTTTCTCCCTTCGAGAAATTTCAATTCGAGGATATTATACAAAATCCATTCTGCGGTAAACCTTCGTTCGCCTTCAGGTTTGATGTTATTGATGGCTGTCTTTAAAATACCTCGTAAGGCATTAATCGGGCTGCCATCAAAATCATCAATTGCCGATTGTACAATTCGGAGGCTAAGCAAAGGGCTTTCTGTCAGCTTTGGCCCCCCCCAATAATGCGTCAGCGCATCTTTGACCCATTCAACAAAATCTTCTTCAGGCAATTGTGCTTCATCCATCAAAACACTGGTTTTATTGTAACTTGATGCTGCTCTCAGTTGTTGAATTAATAAAACCTGCGGATGCAGATTCTCCATAGAATCGATAACTTGTTGTTGTAATTTCCAATCTCGAAGCGCAATGCTAACCCGCGATGCCAGCAGCGTAATCGATTGCACATGCTCTGCATCCATTTCACGCTCACTAACCCAGGGAAATCCACACAGCCCAAGCAGGATTTTTCCATTCTGCTGATCAGCATACACCAGCGGAATCAACAAATGGCCGCTCCAGTGAAGGAAATTCTCATCGGGGTTCGATTCATTCTTCAATGTCAACGCCAAAATCTCATCAGAGGACTCGATTTCATTAAACGCAGATTGATCACCCGCTACGGTTAACATCACCAACCCCCCACCATCCAACATAGCAATAAAAGCGCTTTGCACCTGTAAAAGATCACAAATCGTTGCCGTCACAATTTCCAGAAATTGTTGTAAATCAGAACGGGTTAATAGGTGGTCTTCAAGGGATTGGATCCGCATGATCTCTCGGCGATCGCTGCCATAAAAGAGCAAACGCTCCCAAAACGGGGCGAGTAAAGTGATTAAGTATTCCAGCAGAAGGATTAACCCCACCATAAAGATGGGAACAAAAGGATTGTACGGATCCTCCCAGAGCATTCCGAAGCGCCGGATAATGGTTGTGGCTGCAAGCACGACTGATGCTGTAAAGGGCCCACGTAAAAACCATTTGAAAAGACGGCTTTTTACCAGCCGATCAGGCCAGGCTACGCCAAAGAAAGCCACCGAATAGGCAATGATCACCAGAAAACCACCCACCATCAAATTGGCAATGCTGACAATAATCCAAAACAGGATCGGAATCCGTGAAAACAAACCGAAACCAAATAGCAGATATGGGTAAACGCCAACAGCCGCCACAGTGGCGCCTGTTAAAAGGTAAATCATCCTTCGTCGGCTAGTTTTGGTGACTGTCCTTTGATAGGCGCGATAAAGAATCGACCCTGCGATAACCATTACACCGACATAATAC
>LSQX01062580.1_pt3 | contig 27056 bp, 22 predicted proteins | sample 654561 | NCBI WGS metagenome assembly LSQX01 (sample SAMN04489861, study PRJNA283612) | anaerobic digester metagenome | isolation source: 4 biogas reactors fed with cattle manure at either 37C or 55C with and... | place: Denmark: Kongens Lyngby | collected 2014
ACGGGTGAGGTTATTATACCATATTTAACTTGTACGTACAACATAGATGGAAATAATGATCGTATCGATTTAATCGATAACTCCATATTTGCGCCAGTAAAACAAACAATTTATATGGTTTTTATATTTTGCCCTGAAGCGGTTAAAAATGAATTGCAAATTTTTTGTATTATAAGTATAATAAAATTATAAACTTGTGCATACAATTAACATTCGGAATAAACTCCGTTATGGCGGAGAAAAAAATATAAGGGGGATTTTCGATGACACTTAAAACCTCGGTATTTTGGTTTGTCACAGGAAGCCAGCATTTATACGGTCCTGAAACATTGAAAATGGTTGATGAACATTCAAAAACCATAGCTGAAGAGCTTAACAAAAAAACATTTCCACACTGCAAAGTTCTGTTTAAACCTGTGCTGACAACACCCGAAGCTATCAGAAATCTAATCCTTGAAGCGAACTCCGATAATGACTGCGCCGGCCTGATAACATGGATGCACACTTTTTCGCCTGCGAAAATGTGGATTACAGGGCTGATTGACCTGAAAAAACCTCTCCTTCATCTGCATACACAGTATAACCGCGACATTCCGTGGGATTCAATTGACATGGATTTTATGAACCTGAACCAGTCTGCCCACGGTGACAGGGAATACGGCTTTATCGGCGCAAGGTTGAGGTTGGCCAGAAAAGTTGTTGTTGGTCACTGGCAGGATCCCGAAGTAATAAAAGAGGTTCAAACATGGATGAGTGCCGCCGTTGCATATAATGAGGGGAAAAACTTAAAAATAGCCCGGTTCGGCGACAATATGAGGCAGGTTGCCGTCACCGAAGGCGATAAGGTTGAAGCCCAGATACAATTCGGATGGTCGGTTGACGGGTTTGGAATAGGTGATCTTAACAAATATATATCTGATGTTACCGACAGCGAAGTAAACCAGTTAATGCAGCAGTATGACACATACTATGAGATACCCGGTGATGTGCGCAATAATTCCGCATTGCTTGAAGCCGTACGTGAACAGGCACGGATAGAGTTAGGGATGAAAAGCTTTCTTAACGAAGGCGGATATTCAGCTTTTACAACGACGTTTGAAAACCTTCATGGCCTTAAACAGCTTCCCGGACTTGCTGTCCAGCGGCTTATGGAGCAAGGTTACGGATTTGGCGCTGAAGGTGACTGGAAAACTTCCGGTTTGGTGCGCATTATGAAAATAATGAACAAAGGCCTTGATGAAGGAACTTCGTTTATGGAAGACTACACATACCATTTTGAACCAAACAATGAAATGATTTTAGGTGCGCATATGCTTGAGGTATGCCCTACTATCGCATCCTCTAAACCGCGCATCGAAGTTCATCCTCTTTCAATCGGCGCAAAGGCTGACCCGGCCCGTATTGTATTCACCGGAAGAACCGGCAAAGCTATTGCGGCTTCATTGGTTGACATGGGGGATCGCTTCCGCCTGATAATAAATGAAGTTGATGCAATCGAGCCGAAGCAGGATATGCCGAAGCTGCCTGTTGCAAGGGTATTGTGGAAACCGCAGCCTTCACTGCGCGATGCGGCCCATGCATGGATTTTGGCGGGCGGTGCCCACCATACAAGCTTCTCATACGCGGTAACCACTGATCATATGTCAGACTGGGCTGAAATGGCCGGGATTGAACTTGTTCTTATTAACGATGAGACAAATATCAAAGCATTTAAAAATGACTTAAAATTAGCCGACATGGTTTGGAAAAAGAGATAACAGGAAAGCGGCAGTAAAAGACTAAAATTTTAAAACGGGGGAAATTCTCAGGCAATTTCTCCCGTTTTTAACGTTTCAATATAATTTAAATTATAATCCCGCCTCATTACGAAAATTCCATTGCTTTTATAAAATGCCTGACAATATCCGGATCAAACTGTGTTCCTGAACATCGTTTCAATTCCGCAACCGCTTCTTCATGTGACACTGCATTTTTATAAACCCTGTGATGCGTCATTACATCATAGGCGTCGATTACAGAAATAATACGGGATAAAAGAGGAATTTCAAGCCCCTTTTTCCCCATTGGGTAGCCTTTTCCGTCCCATCTTTCATGATGAAACAGGATAAATCCGGCTATCCTGGATAGTTCAGGGGATGCCTGTGCAATTCTGTATCCCGATTCCGAATGTTTTTTCACTTCTATCCATTCTTCCCGGCTAAGTTTTCCGGGCTTGTTCAGAATATCCTGCCGGACGGCCACTTTTCCAATATCGTGCAGCATAGCCAAAAGCTTCAGTTCCTCCATGTCATTATCGCTGAGGCGCATATATTTCCCCAACAATGAAGACAAATAATCCATCCTGTCTATATGTTCCTCGGGTTCCTGGCACTTCTTATGCATTATCTCGCGTAATGCTGCAATGAATGTATTTCTGAAATAAGTTCTTTCCAAAAGCTTATTGCGGTACATCCTTTCTTCCGCTTTTTTCATCACCTGTCCGGTGTCTTCATCCTTCGACTTCTTTGCGGCGAACCCCATTGAAATACTAAGCTGTATTTTTGTACCGCGGGCGATTTTCAGTTTTTGCTTTATCGATTGAATCATTGATTCGGCACGTTTTTCACTTGTGCGCGGCAGCAGAATTACAAACTCGTCTCCGCCCCATCTTGCAACTATATCTTCCTTACGGCATACTTTTTTTAGCGTGTTGGCAATTTCCTGTAAAATTTTATCTCCTTCAAAATGTCCAAAAATGTCGTTTGTTATTTTAAGCCCGTTAACGTCGCCGATTATTATTGAAAGCGGATAGTACTTCTCCTCGTCAAGCTGCGCCAACATCGTTTCAAAATAAGCACGGTTGTACAAATCGGTAAGCTTGTCTCTTTGAGCCGCCCTTTGCACGTCATGAAACAACCGTATGTTTTCTATCGACGTCGCTAACTGGCTGCATAGCGGAGTCAGCATATGCAGATAATTTTCAGGGATTGTATAACGGGAATAAAGGTTGTCAAACAGAACAAGTCCAACCCGTCTTGTATTTGTTAAAAGAGGAACCCAGTAACCTGTTTTTTTGCCGACAGCCATCGGCTCTTTAAGGAAATGCGGAAGATTACGCACTTCACCGACAAGCGATTCAGTACCCCACGAAGTAACACAATAGCCGAATTCTATTTTATCGTTATTTATATGATTATATACAAAAATAGTTATACGATCAAAATTTAGAAGAGAAACCGCATGCTTTGCAAATATTACAACAAGTTTCTCAATTGAGTCCGCAGCATTTAAAATATTGGACATCTCTATTGTTTTATTGAAAAAAGTGCTGTATCTTTGCTCATTTATAGAAGAAAGCATCTGCTGTATTCCTATTGCCACCAGGTTTCCCAGAATCTCAAAATAACGGACATAACCTTTTAGTGTTTTTTTACTTTTTACCAGTATCAGGCCAAGAAGCTCTTTATTATTGATTAACGGCACATATAGAATCCATATATTCCTTTCTTTCATCAGGATGGTCTTCTTTTCTTTCGCAACGCCTTCGGGAAGCTGGTATAAAGGTATAAGATCATCTCCCTGCGATATGCTTTTATAATTGCATATCACTTCCTCTTTAAGGACCCTTTGGTTTTCATCCAATATATATAATTGGAACTGAGAAATGAAACATCTCAAATTTTTGTAAAGGTATCCGCAAACACTTTCGTACGAAGCGTCCAATGCATTCGCTGATGTGAGCATTTCAACAGCCTTTATTCCTGTTTCAAGTATTATGCTTCCTTCTTCTTTATTCATGATTATCGAGTCTCCCACATCATGTTCAAAAGGTCAATTATGCCCTCGTCCAGTTTTCTTATTGTTTGATCGGCCAATGTGTCAGTATCCTCTTCTCCTCTGGAAAAAGACTCCCAAAAAAACTGTGCGATATGCTCCACAGTAATCTGCTCTATAGCGCGAATTAGAGGGTGGAAAAAATATGTAGCTGAATTCATATGTTCTTTCTTCAACGTTTGAATGATCGGGTTCGAGTCGTATTCAGACCAGAACCCCGAATCATATGGGGGTGTATACCCATTTAACGCACAAAGCGCCGAAAGAACGTCTTCCTCTGTAAGACATTCAACTAAATTCCATGCGCTTTCAGGATGTATGCACTGTGAAGAAACAGTTAGAACCGATCCCCCGCTGAAAGTTTTTCCGCTCGGTACCAGGCTGGGCACCGGATAAACATAAACATTCTGTTGTTCACGTTTGTTTAGAATATCCGATACAACACTTGTTGCGTTTCCAACAAAAAAAGTAAACTGGTCGGTATTTAAAAATCGTCTGTAGATGGAATACCTATCGGTATTAAGCGGCTTAATATCGGACTGTGATAGCCTGAGCAATTTAGAAAGAAAATTAAGAGTTTGTTTTGATACATCATTACAAAATATTTCATTTGTATCCGCTGTAATTTCAGGGAATTTCCATCCCGCTTTAAACAGCCATACACATAACCGATGCGTTGTTCCCATTTCAGGACGTATTGGATGGGCAAACGGAATATGTTCGGTATTGCCAATAGACTTATAATATTTATATACTTCTCCGCAAACTGATGAAAAACCATCCCAATCACTGATATCCTCAGCGTTTATACCTAAAATATCAATAGGCCTTTTCTTGGCTAACAGAACATATGTCTCAGACAAAAAAGGCACCGCGTAATTTGTTCCGCCGGATTCTATGCAATCTTTCATCCATTCTGCCAGGCACGGCTTTACCTTGAATGTTAGGGGAACCGGTGCAATATACCCAAGGTAATTCAGCGTATGAACCCATGTTGTGCCCAGAGAAAAAACATCGGGACCAACGTTGTTCTTAAACGCATCAATTATAGTGTCATATGCTCTGTTCCATGTGAGAAACCTTAGTTCTGCCCTTATATTCAGTTTTTCTTCCAATTTCCTGAACAGCTTCTTATATAACACTGATTCTTCGGCAACATTTGAAGATATTAACCATACCCTGAGTGGAATCCGCGCCAATAAAATCACCTACCCCCGGTTCCACAATTGCGTAGAAGAACACGTATTTATCGGCAAAATAACGGAGCTCTGCCTGAATGAGGCTCCCATATAAATATAATACCACCATTAAATGTTGTTGAACATATTATTATTTTTTTTAAATAATGGAAAAAACTGCTCAGCAATTTCAACACACAAGCTGCATATACAAGCAGTGAGGCGAGTCGGAACGATAACTTTATTTTTAACAAATTATCAATTATACAATTCAGGAAGGCGTTTCAATGATAACGGGCAATATCATCGGTTTACGCTTCGTTTTCTGATAAACGTAAGAACCCAGCTCATCTTTTATATTGTTTTTTACCGCGTTGTAGCTATTTTTCTTTTTATTCATGCTTTTTTCAATGGATTCTTTGGCTATAACCCTTATTTCATCCATCAGCGTTTCGGCTTCCTTCACATAAACAAAGCCGCGTGATATCACATCAGGTTCACAGACTACTTTACCTTTTGAGTTCAAAACCGCTACAATAACAATTAAACCATCTTCCGACAGGTGTTTTCTGTCCCTTAAAACAATATTGCCCACATCACCTACACCCAAACCATCGACAAGAATACTGCCCGATTGAACGGAACCGGTTATTTGGGCTTTCTTACGCGTTAATTCAAGAATTTGTCCGTTCTCTATTAAGAATATATCCTGTTCGTTCATACCCAGGGACTGAGCAAGGTTCGCGTGCTGTTTCAGGTGCCGAAACTCACCATGAACGGGCATAAAGAATTTTGGCTTAACTAAGCGGTGCATCAGCTTAAGTTCCTCCTGCTTTGCGTGTCCGGAAACATGGATATCCGCTAAATCTTCATATATAACATCAGCGCCCTGCTTAAACAAATCATTTATTACACGGGAAACAAATTTCTCATTACCCGGAACAGGACTTGCAGAAATAATAACCAGATCTCCTTTTTCAATCCCCACTTTTCGATGCGTTGCCAGTGCAATTCTTGTAAGCGCGGACATTGGTTCACCCTGGCTTCCGGTTGTAATCATTACTATTTGTTCCGGCGGGAGCTTTTGTATTTTCTCAATATCCATCAGCGTGTCAGAGGGAATATTTAGATATCCCAGCTTCATCGCCGTTTTAGCCACATTAATCATGCTTCTTCCGCTTAACGCAACCTTACGGTTGAATTTCACTGCAGAGTTAACTATCTGCTGTATTCTGTGGATATTTGAAGCAAATGTGGCCGCAATTATTCTTGATTTTGCGCTTTTAAACACATTATCAAGTGTTTCGCCAACCGTCTTTTCGCTCATTGTATAACCGGGCCGTTCAACATTGGTACTATCCGCCATAAGAAGAAGTACGCCTTTTTTCCCAATCTCAGCAATGCGTGCAAGATCAATCGGTTCACCTTCAATAGGCGTCTGATCAATTTTAAAGTCGGATGTATGCAGGATCATACCAACCGGAGTATCAATCGCAAGAGCCACGGAATCTGCAATGCTGTGAGTAGAACGTATGAATTCAATCTTAAAAGCTCCTAACTGTATAGTCTGACCGGCCTTTATGATTTTCAAAGTAACCTCGTTCTGCATCTGGTGTTCGGCCAACTTGTTTTCTATCAGAGCAAGAGTCAGTTCCGTTCCGTAAACCGGGGCGTTTACCCTTTTCAGAACATACGGCAAAGCGCCGATATGGTCTTCATGGCCATGCGTTACTATAATTCCCTTTAGTTTTTCACTGTTCTTCTCGATATATGTCACATCGGGAATGACAAGGTCTATTCCTAACATTTCATCTTCAGGAAAAGCTAATCCGCAGTCAACAACAAACATGTTTTCACCGTATTCAAAAACAGTCATGTTCTTGCCGATTTCTTCAAGCCCACCCAATGGAATGACCTTCAATGTATTCTTTTTTCTGTTTGCCACTAATTTTCCTCCATGTCTTTTTCTTATTTATCTGAACATATATTTTATTCTTTATCAATAAGGTAAAAATATTAATAAGGTAAAAATATACTAACTTCAAGATTATATCACAAACTATTGTTCAAATGCAATTATTTTCCATTTTGTGGAATGCTGTATATGAATTACACAACTATTGTACAATAGTTCAAAAAGTGAGCTTCGGACATTATTCCCGCGTGGCCTGCTTCGTGGGCCGAGGCATTACTGTCACATTCCGGCAGGTACACAGCTTTTCTTCGGGTGTTTCGTTTACTGTGTGTCCTGCTTGGCCAGTTCGTAAACTGCATGTGTTTTTTCGACAATAGCGCTCCATTTATACTTTTCATTTATCGTGTTCCACGCATTTTTTGTTATATCGATAACTAAGTCCGGGCTTGTCATTAGCTCAATAATGCAATCGGCCAGAAGGTCGGAACGTCCGGTGCGGAATTTCATTCCATTAAAACGATTTGTAACAATTTCATTAAAGCCTCCCGCTTCGGAAACCACCACCGGCAGATTGGCTACCATTGCCTCCAGGGCGACTATTCCAAAGGGCTCATAAAGGCTTGGGAAAACGGCAATATCCACGCATTTATACATTTTACACAGTTCCTCATCGTTTATATATCCGGTAAAATGAACCCTGTCGGCCACACCATTCTCGATAGCTTTTTTCTCTAACGTATCACGTTCTGGCCCGCTGCCCGCGATAATAAATCTTACATCTCTGTATCTTGACAAAATTATTGGAACCGCATCCATTAAAACGTGCACACCTTTTTCATTTACAAGCCTGCCGATGAAAAAAACTATCTTCTCATTATCCGCCGCATATTTTTTACGAAAATCCATATCTTTTGGAATAAGGTTTAATTTTTCCGGCTCGATACCATTCGGTATGACATGGATATTGTCCTCAGTTCTGTCAAAAAGCGTGTTTACCTCGTTTTTCATATACATGCTGTTTACAATTACGTGTTTAATGCCGTGAACCATTTTCTTCTCGACATTGTTGATAAATGATTGTATTTCATTATGAATACCCGCATTTCTGCCGTATTCTGTGGAGTGGATAGTACACACCTGTCTTATTGGATATACCCTTTCCATACCTTTTCCCGCAAAAGCGACAAGCCAGTCATGCAAATGAATTACATCAAACATTTCGCCATTTCTTATAATTTCAACGGCTTTCTCAAACATTGAAAAGTTCATTTGAAGCACGCCGTTTATAAAATTTATTGGTTTCACATAATAACTGCTTACACAATATATCCTTTCATTTCCTGATAAATAAAATTCTTCCTCGCCCTCAACGCTTGTTATTACCGTAACATTATGTCCTTGTTCCGACAATCCCCGGGAAAGATGATAAACAACCCTCGATATACCTCCAATTATTCTTGGAGGATACTCCCATGAGAACATGAGGATGTTCATAGTGTTCACCTCCGGTATATACTTTAAGTATAAAAAACTGTATAATCTATATTATGGCTATTTTTATACAAATTGTGAACTGGAATAACAGGGAATAATTACCGTCAGATATTTTAAGTTATATTTTGGACATTATCTAATTGCTCAATAACTTACTTTGGGGGAATAATTTTGTTAGCTATACCAAAAGAAGCAGAAGAAATCATATCGCAATTGGAAGGTTACGGTTTTGAAGCGTATCTTGTCGGAGGCTGCGTAAGAGATTTATTAATGGGCCTTACCGCAAAGGATTTCGATATCTGCACATCCGCCCTTCCTGAAGATGTTATAAGGCTTTTTACGACAACTTATAAAACCGGCCTGAAGCATGGAACTGTTACAGTGATAAAAAACGGTATTCCGTTTGAAGTAAGTACATTTCGTATCGATATGAAATATACCGACCACAGGCGCCCGGATAAAGTGCTTTTTACCCCTTCGCTTACTGAAGACCTAAAACGCCGTGATTTCACGATCAACGCTATTTGTTACCACCCGAAAAAAGGGATTATTGATCCTTTTAACGGGATTAAGGATATAACCGGCAGGTTAATACGAACAGTGGGAAATCCTGAAGAAAGATTCGGTGAAGATGCGCTGCGGATGCTTCGAGCTGTCCGCTTTAAGGCTTCTTTGGGTTTTGAGATTGAACCTGCGACAAAAAACGCTGTTTGCAGAATGGCAGGTACAATATGTCATATAAGCCGCGAACGTATTTTATATGAACTTAACGGAATCCTGTCCGGTATTTCGCCCGAAGCCTTTGAAGTCCTGTTTGACACAGGGATTATTAATTATATTTTTCCGGTTCCGGTTCCTTTAAAATATACATTTAAACCGCTGAAAAGTCTGCCGGGCAAATTGTCGCTTCGCTGGGCGGCTGCTGTCCGGCTTATGGGGTTTACAGACACAAATGAAGTAAAAGAGATCTGCAATTATCTTAAAATGAGTAAAAAACTTAAAGATTACATTTTGAATGTAACAGACATATTAAAAAAACCTTTACCTGAAAATAAATTTGTACTAAAAAAGGCACTATCAGACACGGGAATCGCTTTATTCTCAGACAGTCTTGAAATACTGCGGGCGTTGGGCTCAGATACTAACAAAGCTAAAGCTGTCAAGATGATGATTAATGATATTTATTCGAATAATGAATGTGTAAGCCGTTCCGCTCTCGCAGTAAAAGGCAGGGATTTGATAGAAAAAGGTTTTGTTCCGGGAAAACAGCTTGGTGAAATTATTGAGTTATTGTTTTTATGCGTTTTGCAAATACCTGAGCTTAACCATAAGGATACGTTGATTGAGATTGCCGAAAATATTCAAAAAGCTTTTTCCGCATAACATTTACGCGTCCGGTTTTCATATATTATTGCAGCTGTTATCTGCAGTTCTCCGGTATTTAAAAAAGCAGACGGTAAGCAAAAAGCTCCGTCCGCTTTTTATAATCAGTATTTTATAAACCGGCTGATAAGCCTACGCTTTGCCTGCACAGCCCAGAACATTATTAAGCTTATGCAAAACAAGCTTCTTTATTTCGCTTCTTGCCGGGCCAAGATACTTTCTTGGGTCAAATTCGCTCGGATTTTCAGCAAACATTTTACGTATTGTAGCTGTCATAGCAAGCCTGAGATCGGAATCGATATTTATCTTGCATACAGCCATCGAAGCGGCTTTACGGAGCATATCCTCCGGAACGCCTTTAGCCCCCGGCATCTGGCCTCCAAATTTATTGATTGTTTCAACATACTCCGGTATTACCGATGAAGCGCCATGCAGAACAATTGGGAAACCAGGCAGCCTTTTCTGTATTTCCTCAAGAATATCAAAACGAAGTTTAGCTTCGCCTTTGAACTTATATGCGCCGTGACTGGTTCCGATAGCAATTGCCAGTGAATCAACCCCTGTACGCTGAACAAACTCTTCAACTTCATTAGGATCGGTATACGCGGCGTCCGCTTCCGAAACATTAACCGCATCCTCAATACCGGCAAGACGCCCGAGCTCTGCTTCCACAACAACACCGCGTGGATGCGCGTAATCTACTACCTGCTTCGTCAGTTTAATATTATCTTCAAATGAAAGATGAGAACCATCTATCATTACGGAAGTAAAACCGCCGTCTATACATGACTTGCAGAGTTCAAAGGTGTCACCATGGTCAAGGTGTACCGCAATTGGAAGACCTGTTTCTATAACGGCCGCATCAATAAGCTTCATAAGATACGTATGGTTGGCATACTTGCGTGCACCGGCGGATACCTGCAGGATTAAAGGGGCATTCGCCTCTTTTGCGGCTTCGGTAATTCCCTGCACGATTTCCATGTTATTAACATTAAATGCTCCAATGGCATATCCACCCTCGTAGGCCTTTTTAAACATTTCTTTTGTTGTAACTAACGGCATTTAATCCACTCCTATCTACTTTGTTAATATTTTATCATATTTATTTTATCATATTTATTTTATCAAAGCCTTTATTAAATTCAAGGTAAAAATTACCCATATTCTTTAATTGAAAACAGGAATATGTATTTACTTTGCATACGCAACCGTTCAAACATCTACTTTTATTGCATAAGCCTAATCTAACAAAAAAATTGAACTAAATATTTTGGCATTTTTCAGTAATCTGCTTCCCATCATCAAAAGTTAGTTTTATGTATTCATTTTCTTTAATATAGAAAAAGAAAATTCCCTGGTCCCTGATATTAATTCGAGTTCTGTCAAATATATCAGCCTGGATTATATCTATTAATATATCTATATAGTCCAGAGGGTCATGAACCGTTTTAGGCACAATCAATATCGGAAGTTTGCCAAGAATATCCGGCCTTAGTACCGCAACGTAAACACTTCCGGGTTCAAGCAGATTGTCTGTGGGATACAGCAGGTAACGTTCAAACATTGGCTGGTGCATAAAAAACCTCCGTCGAATGAGCTTTTCTTTTTACTACTCCGGTACAGGAATGCAATGTCAATAAATAACACCCGAAGTACACAACAAGTTTACCACGAATCCATTTCAGGGTAAAGGGTCTTGTAAACAAAATAGATTCTGTTAACTCGCACAAGGTATCTTTCAGTCTCAGGATAAGGAACGGATTTGATTTCAAGACCCCGCCATTTTATATCGTTATCGGCAATCCATCTCATAACGGTGCCTTCTCCGGCGTTGTACGCCGCCAAAGCCAATTCGTTATTTCCTTCAAAGCGCTCCAATAAATAAGACAGATACCAGCAGCCGTACTTTATATTTACTTCGGGATTTTTTAAATCTTCCCGTACATAGTCTTTATCACCTAACTTGTCTGCAATCCATAGGCCTGTTTTTTCGGTTATCTGCATAAGGCCGATTGCTCCCTTTTTGGAAACCGCATCTGTTCTAAATCCGCTTTCTGTCTTTATAACCGAATATACCATAGTTATTTTAACATTATTATCCGCCGCGTATTTTTTGACAATTTCCAAATGCGGCATAGGAAACAGCTTTTTTAACAGAGCTGGGGCAAATAAGGCCGCAGCAATAAAAAACAGTAGTATTACAGCTATGCAGGATAATCTGAATCTATTGCGAATCTTCTTTCTCATTTCTTAGTACTTCCCAAACCAATGCCCTTAAGTCTTCAATTGATCCATTGTTATATATTATTTTATCTGCGATCGAGATATACATCCGATCGGACATTTGAGCTTTAATGCGCTGCATCGCTTCCTGCTCCGAATAATTGTTCCTTGCTATAATTCTCCTTTTGCGTATTTGTTCATCGGCTATAACTACCCAAACCGTGTCTACAAGATCAAGAAAACCATGTTGTATCGGAACAACCGCTTCGATCACAATAAAGTCCGTCCCTTCGTTTCGTAAAGCGTCCAGTTTCTGGCTTATCCTCTCAGCTACCGCTCCATGTGTAAATCCGTTTAGTTTTTTTAAAAGCTCCGGATCGGAAAAGACAATATCTCCAAGCTTCTTTCTGTTAATACTTCCGTCTTCATCAAGGATATCCCTTCCAAATGTCCGAACAATTTGATTATACGCTTTCATTCCGGGCATAACAACTTCTCTCGCTATTTTGTCCGCCAATATTATCTCTGCTCCATGTTCGGAGAGTATTCGAGAAACAGTGCTTTTTCCGGAACCAATGCCCCCTGTGATTCCTATTATCATATGTTGGCGTACCTCTATTACTTTTATTTTTATCTGTTTAATACATTAAAATAATGTAGGAAGCTATTAAGCAATTCAGAGTTTTCCTAAAGCCCGCAAATATTATTTAGCCTCATACCAGTTATATCCAGTGGAAACATCGACGACCAGCGGAACTTTTAACAAGGCTGCCTCTTCCATACATTTTTTCACAAGGTCTTTAACCTTGTCAAGCTCATCAACGTAAGTTTCAACCAAAAGCTCATCATGCACCTGCAAAATCAGCCTGGACTTAAGCCCGGATTCCTTCAGCGCGGAATATACCTTAACCATCGCAATTTTAATTATGTCGGCTGCTGTTCCCTGAATAGGCGTATTCAACGCTATCCGCTTACCAAACGATCTTTGGTTGAAATTTTTGGAATGAAGCTCAGGAAGCTGTCTACGCCTGTGAAACAACGTTTCAACATATCCCTGTTCACGCCCGGTCTTAACAATTTGCTCCATATATTCTTTTACCCCGGCGTATTTTGTGAGATATCCTTCTATATATTTTTTTGCTTCTTTGCGTGTAATCCCCAGATCCCTTGATAAACCGAAATCACTGATTCCATAAACTATTCCGAAATTTACCGCCTTTGCTCTTCTGCGAAGTTCTGATGTTACTTTTTCGGGCGCTGTTTCAAAAACCAATGAAGCGGTCGTGGTATGAATATCTTCACCATTGACAAACGCCTTAATCATTTCTTTATCCTCGGTTATATGAGCCAACACACGAAGCTCAATCTGCGAATAATCCGCATCAACAAATAACGCGTCATCTGATGAGGGTATAAAAGACTTGCGTATTTCCCTTCCCATTTCCAAACGTATCGGAATATTTTGAAGATTAGGTTCGGTGCTGCTTATTCGCCCTGTTGCGGTGACGGTTTGGTTGAAACTTGAGTGTATCTTTCCCGTAACAGGATTGATTACTTTTTTTAAGCCTTCTGCGTAGGTATTTTTCAGCTTTACAAGCTGGCGGTACTCGATAATACAAGGTATTATTTCGCTAAAACCCAACAGCTCCGTCAGTACTTCGGCATCGGTTGAATAGCCGCTTTTAGTCTTTTTAACGGTAGGCAGTTTGAGTTTTTCAAACAATATTACACCAAGTTGTTTAGGAGAATTAATGTTAAACTCTTCTCCCGCGACCATATAAATGGTCTTTTCAAGAGCGGAAATTCGCCTGCTGAGATTTTCACCGTATTCGGTCAATTTTTCAGCATCTACCTTGAAGCCGTGAAACTCCATATCGGCCAGTACATGAATAAGGGGAAGCTCAATTTCACGAAAAAGTTCAAGCTGATTGTTATCAGTCATCACCTTTTCCTGCATACCCCACAGATCACTAATAGCTTTCGCATTCTGTGCGGTACATACCGCTAACTGATCACCCTTCAGTTCAGTAAAGCTTTTGTACCCTTTGCCCCTGCCTTGCAGATCCTCTAACGATTGAATCGGCCTGTTCAGGTATTTTAATGCCAGATGTGCAATCGAATAATTACTTCTAAGGGGGTCAATAAGGTATTCGGCTATCATTGTGTCAAACACAAGGCCGTTAAAACCAATATCGTATTTATGAAGCCAGGTAATAAACTCTTTGATATGATGACCTATCTTTAAAACTTTGGAATCCTGCCATATATCCTTTAATTCGGCTGCAATCGCTTTCTCGGCAAGCTCCGTACTCGTTTCAATATAATACACGGTGTTTCCGTCACAAACAGCAATGCTTTCCAGATGCGAACTGTATGAATCTTCCTTGTCAATAAGCTGCAGCACCGTTATCGTTTTTATTTTAATAAGAGACAAAATATGTTTTTTTAAATCGGCGATGCTTTTTATATATATTATTTTTAAATCAATTGCAGACTCAGACTTTTCTTCCTCAGCTAAAAGATTCATTCTGGAAATAAGGCTTCCGAATTCCAATTTCCGAAACACCGAAAGAAGCTCCGTTTTATTTATTTCTTTTCGCTTAAGCTCAGTAATTTCTCCGCAACAATTCAGGTTTCTTATTATCGTGCCGAGTTTCCTGCTCAAAAACGCCTGCTGCTTATATTCCAGAAGTGCAGTCTTTAGTTTGGGCCTTGTTATTTCCTCAATGTGATCATATACGCCTTCAATGGTTTTATACTGTTTTATCAGCGCCAGCGCGGTTTTCTCACCCACGCCGGGAACTCCGGGGATATCATCGGAGGTATCTCCCATAAGCCCCTTTACGTCAATCAACTGCTCCGGTAAAAGCCCGTATTGTTCAATAATCGCCTGTTTGTCGTATGTTTTCGTTTCGGTTTTACCTGCCCGGGTTGAAGGAAGCACCACTATCGTTTTATCGCTTATCAACTGGAAAGAGTCTCTGTCGCCGGTTAAAACAATAACTTCCATGTCCTCTTTTTCGCCTTCAAGCGCCAAACTCCCTATTATGTCATCGGCCTCATATCCTTCACGTTCAATTGCCGGTATATTCATTGCCGCAAGAACTTCTTTTACAAGCGGAAGCTGAACAGCCAGTTCATCCGGCATTCCTTTTCTTCGCGCTTTATACCCGTCATACATATCATGCCTTACAGTTTTTGCCTTCATGTCAAATGCCACAGCAATATAATCGGGCATAAATTCTTCAATATGTTTATTCAGTATGTTTATAAACGCAAAAACTGCATTTGTGTATAAGCCTGTTGACGTTATTAGCATTGAGCCTTTCGAAAGGGCATAAAAACCCCGGTTCAATATGCTGTTCCCGTCTATAAGCATTAGTTTAGAACGCATAATTCCTCCTTAAATGAAACTCCTCCTTAATAAAGGAGGAGTTATACTAATAATACACTATTTTTTCCGTGTAGTGAAGTGTTTTTTCGAGCATATCTGCGGGACCCGCGGAAATAATGTTCATACACTGCGCTTTGAACTATTGTACAATAGTTCTCCCGAGTAACACACATATTCGCTCCGAAAAGCTAGCGGGTGATTCGGGTGTTTAAGTCCCAAGCTATTCTTCTATAATTTCAACACGGATATATTCAATATCTTCGGCCTTCGGAGCGGATTCAATATAAACTTCCGGGAAAATCACCTGCATTTTAGTTAAAAACTCATTCCATGTTTCATCATTGATATAGAGAAGCTTAACTTCGATTTGATTACCACCGTAAGTTTCGGTATTTACAGCATTCAACATTTTATTTAAACCTGCAATATTGCTGTGCTGTTCATCCTGATTAAGCCCCGTTTCAATTTCAATAATTCTTTCAAGCACACTCTGCGCATCATCAGCCGTTATTTTCACCAGCGTATCCTGGCCATCTTTTTTGAATGTATACGGCGCAGCATCAGAGAATGTAATCATCATTTCTCCACTATCCTCTGCTTTTTGAATTTCCGCCATACTTTCCGAAATAATTTCCTCTTCTTTAGCAGATTTATCGGCAGCGTAAATTTCCACTTCAGCCCCAGTATCATCATCGGCTCCGTTCGAACTTCTTGAAGTCCCTGTAACCACGCTTCTTGCGGACATTGCCCCGGCTGCTTCAAACCCGTCTTCGGCAGTACTCTGCATAGATGACACTGAAGCCATGTCGGCAGCAGGTGCAGCAGTTTTGCCTCCCGTTCTCATTAATCCCGCTCTTATGGCAAACCCCAGGCAGAGAACAATAACAAACCCTGCCGCAATTTGGGCAAATAATCTTACTTTACCGAACCTAATTTTAACACCGGATTTTGTTCCGGCTTCCTCAAGGCGTTTATGCAGGGAGGTTTCGAAACCGTCGGGCAGTTCTTCTTCCAATTCATTTAAGGCCGATACTATAGTTTTTAGTATGGACAGTTCTTCTGAGCACTTTTCACATTTATTCAAATGCTCTTCGATATCTTTAATGCTGTTTTCAGGTAACTCACTGTCCAAATAGGCTGACAGATTTTCCAAGTATTCATCGCACCTGTTCATGAATTCCCCTCCCTTCTATTCAATTTGACGACATAATCTTTAAAAAGTTCCTCCCGATCAATAATTATGTGCTTCAGAGCATCCCTTGCCCTGTTGATTCTTGATTTAATTGTGCCTTCGTTAACATTTAACGTATTCGCTATATCTTTATATGTCAGATCCATCAAATCACGAAGGATTAATACCTGCCGATGCTCAACGGAAAGTAAGTCCATCGCCTGCTTTACCATCTCCTTAAGCTGCTTTTTCTCGGTCAGTTCATCCGGACCCGGGCTTTTTTCAGGAAGTTGAACAGGGTTATAGTTTTCATTCCCCGCTGCGCCCTGTTCCAGTGAGACGACAACAGCTTTGTTTCTCTTCCTCAAAAAATCCGTGCATACATTCATTGTTATTCTGTACAACCAGGTTGAAAAACTTGACTCGCCGCGGAACTTCTTTATTGCAACAAATGCACGCACAAGCGCATCCTGAGAAAGCTCCTGGGCATCGTCAGGATCCTTTGTCATTCTTAATGCGATATTGTAAACTCTTTTTTGATGGGCTTGTACTAAAGTTTCAAAAGCCTCTACGTTTCCTTTAGCGGACAACTCAATCAGGTTTTTTTCCGCAGAATCCAATCTCCTGCCTCCTTAGGCCTTATTCTATATCCATATACTGCTAACGCGCTGAAACAGCGAAAAAATTGATTGGCAGCAATCGTTGTATAGCCTTTATGATTATTGTATAATAAAAATACTTTGATTGCCATAACTTTATCAAAGTTTAGTTTTTTGTTCAGACTTGGAAGAACTATTGTACAATAGTTCAGAAATTTGAATCTATGTGTGAATGTTAGTCATATAATTAGGGAAAAATTTAGAAAGTTTTTAGCTTTAGTCTGAGGAGCTTTGAAATATGAAAAAAACTATAAACCTTATCCGATGCCGCATTGTTATTATTGCGGCAAAATTAACAATTTTTCTGCTGCGCCTCGCACGTTCGGGAGGAACAACCCTTCCCGGAAAACTGGCAATAAAACTATACCCCGGCATCCTCAGCGAATTATCACGAAAATACAGGATATTCATGATTACAGGAACTAATGGCAAAACAACAACATCCGGAATTATTGCCGAGGTACTAAAAGAAAATAAGATATCATATGCAGCAAATAAATCCGGTGCGAACCTTATTAGCGGTATAGTAACATGTCTTATTTCAGATGTTAGAATGAATATGACACCAAGATCAAATACGGCACTGTTGGAAGTTGATGAAGCCGCTTTCAGGGTTTCCACCGAATCCATTAAACCCGCCGCTGTCATAGTAACAAATTTTTTCAGAGATCAACTGGATCGTTACGGCGAATTATACGGAGCTTTAAAAGCAGTCAGGGACGGGATAGCTAATATCCCGGATGCCACTCTCATACTAAATGCCGATGATTCTCTATGCGCTTCTTTAGGGAAAAATGTACCCAATCCCGTTATCTATTATGGGTTTGATGAGCAGGCAATATCCCCTGAGCAGGAGAAAGACACAGCTTCAAACCATGATGCGGCATTTTGTTTATACTGTAAAACAAAATATCAATACAAATCACGTTTTTACGGCCATCTTGGACATTATATATGCCCGGACTGCGGTTACAGCCGTCCGGAAGCATTGGTCAGAGTAGAAAAGATAACGGCTTTGTCCGGTGATTTCTCAAGAGTCGTTTTTAATACGCCTTCAGGTAAATTCTCCGCACAAATAAATCTTCCCGGTTTATATAATGTTTACAATGCGCTCGCGGGAACTGCATTTGCTGAAACCCTTGGGTTTTCACACGAGAAAACAGTCTATGCGCTTTCCGCCGTTGAAAGCAGTTTTGGCCGAATGGAATCGATATCGCTCGAGGACAAAACGATACAGGTTATTCTTATAAAAAATCCGGTTGGGTTCAGCCAGGTAATAAACTTCCTCTTAACAGTTGAAAACGCGGCTGTTATATCTTTTCTAATAAATGATCGACTGGCTGACGGCACCGATGTTTCATGGCTGTGGGACGTCAAGCTTGAAGCGCTAACAGATATGCAGGATCGGGTTTCCAGATTTTTTGTATCGGGGACACGGGCTGATGATATGGCAGTAAGACTTAAATACGCTGGAATATATACCAACGGGATAACAATTGAAAATGATAAAGGCACTATGCTTGATGCCGCTTTGAATACACTAAAGCCCGGTGAAACGCTGTTTATTCTCCCAACATATACAGCAATGCTTGATATTAGAAAAATACTTAAAAAAAGATTTAAATTAAAATATTTCTGGCAGTAGAAATGTAAAGCTTTTATTTATTAAATGTTTTTCGAACCAACTGAAAGGATGTTTGCATGTATCAGTTATCGATATGCCATTTGTATCCCGATCTTTTAAACCTTTACGGTGATCATGGAAATATTCAGGCTCTGAAAAAACGTATGGAGTGGCGAGGTATTGAAGCCATAGTTTATCCGGTTTCGCTTGGAGATATGTTTTCTCCTTCCGATTATGACATAGTATTCATCGGCGGCGGGCAGGATTATGAACAAGGTATTCTGCACACCGATTTAATGGAACGTAAAAAGGAAGGGATAAGAGAAGCGGTTGAAAACGATGTGGTCTTCTTATGCATTTGCGGCGGGTATCAACTAATGGGGCTTTACTATAAAACATCGGGAGGCGATGAAATTCCCTGTCTTGGCATAATGAATCACTGGACGATAGGCAACGAAAAACGCATGATCGGGGACCTCATTTTTTCAATCGAAGGATTAGATCAGGAACCAAACGGATATGTGGTCGGGTTTGAAAACCATTCGGGAAGAACATACCTTGGAGAAGGAGTAAGCCCATTGGGAAAAGTGATTTACGGCTTTGGCAACAACGGCGAAGACGGTTTTGAAGGGGCAAGATATAAAAATGTATTCTGTTCATATTCACACGGCAGCCTGCTTCCGAAAAACCCCGCGCTTACCGATGAATTGATTACACTTGCGTTAAAACGTAAATATAAGGATTTCGTTTCACTTCAGCCGCTGGACGATCATCTTGAAACAAAAGCGCGGGAAAATTTAATTAAAAGGTTTATACGCAAATAAGACCGGGCAATCAGCCCGGTCTTTGTATCAGAAGTTTATGTTTTTAATTCTCTTAATTGCTTTTTCGGTATTTTCGCGGCTTCCAAACGCAGTCAGTCTGAAATATCCCTGTCCACTCGGTCCAAACCCTACACCGGGTGTACCTACAACAAAAGCCTCTTTCAGCAGCTTATCAAAAAACTGCCATGAATCATATCCATCCGGGGTTTTCAGCCATATATAAGGGGCGTTTATCCCGCCGTAGACAGAAAGACCCATACTTTCAATACCGTTTCGGATGATCTTCGCGTTTTCCATATAATAGCTTATCACTTCATGTATCTGCTTTTGCCCTCCTTCAGAATAAACGGCTTCCGCTCCCCTTTGAACTATATATGGTACTCCGTTGAATTTAGTGGTCTGCCTTCGATTCCACAACCCGTTTAGAGCAACGGCTTCGCCTTTTTCCGTGTAAGCCTTGACATTCTTCGGAACTACCGTATAAGCGCAGCGTGTGCCGGTAAAAGCGGCGTTTTTTGAATAGCTTCTGAACTCAACAGCCACATCTTTAGCTCCCTCTACTTCATAAATACTGTGCGGGATGTCTTTTTCGGTAATATAAGACTCGTATGCCGCGTCGAAAAGAATAACGGCTTTATTCTCACGGGCGTAATCTACCCATATTTTTAATTGCTCTTTTGTCAAGACCGTTCCGGTCGGATTGTTTGGATAACAAAGGTAAATAATATCAACCTTTTTTTCCGGCAAAGCAGGAACAAAACCGTTATCGGCAGTGCACGGAAGATATACAAGATTAGTCCATTTCCCCGTATTGCTGTCATAATTGCCTGTTCTTCCAGCCATTGCGTTGCTGTCAACATAAACAGGATATACCGGATCTAATACGGCAACAACATTGTCCTGCCCGAATATTTCCTGAAAATTCGCGCAATCGCTTTTTGCCCCGTCACTTATAAAGATTTCATCTGTTGACAGTTCAATACCGTACCTATTAAAATCATGCTTTATTATTTTTTCAGCGAGAAAATCGTATCCCTGGTAAGGTCCGTAGCCTCTGAAAGTATCTTCCTGTCCCATTTCATCCGCTGCCTTATGGATAGCTTCGACAACAGCCGGAACCAACGGCTTAGTGACATCCCCAATACCAAGGGATATAACATCAGCATCCGGTTTTTCGTTTTTAAATGAGGCAACCCTGTCTGCAATTTCAGCGAACAAATAACTTCCGGGCAGTTTCAAATAGTTTTCATTTAATCGCGACATCTTTATTCTCCTTTTTATTTAAAACAATTTATTTTAAGCCCTCCTGGATAGCAGGCTAAATATATAATTCGCCTGTAAACACCAAAGCCGCTGGGCCTGTCATATACACGCGGTTATTGCTTTCATCCCACTCAATATCAAGATTTCCGCCAAGCAGTTCCACCGTAGCTTTTTTTTCGGAAACTCCGTTAAGGCTGGAAGCCACAAGAACCGCACAGGCTCCGGTACCGCAAGCCATTGTTTCTCCGGTTCCCCTTTCCCATACCCGCATTTTCAATCTTTTAGCATTAATAACTTCAACAAATTCCGCATTAATTCTTTCGGGAAACAGCGCGTGTTTTTCTATTTCAGGGCCTACTTTCTCAACCGGAAATTCGGAAACATTTTTAACATATATAACGGCATGCGGGTTACCCATTGAGACACACGTAACGCGGTACTCTTTCCCCAAAGCTTGAAGCGGTTGATTTACAAACAATCCAATATCGCTGTCGACAGGAATATCACGAGCATTAAGTATTGGTTCTCCCATATCGACTTTCGCCATTGCAACTTTATTGTTTTTATCCGTAATCAATTCCAAAACTTTAATTCCCGCAAGGGTCTCAATTGACAAGGTTTTTTTATTAGTCATATTATTGTCATAAACATACTTTCCCACACATCGTATCGCGTTACCGCACATTTGGGCTTCGGAACCGTCCGGGTTAAACATTCGCATTCTAAAATCGGCCTCTGAAGATGGCAGTATTAAAACAAGGCCGTCTGAACCAACTCCGAAATGACGGTTGCTTATAAACTTTACAAGTTCTTCAGGTTTTTCCACCTTTTCTTCAAAACAATTTATATAAACGTAATCATTTCCAATGCCGTGCATTTTAGTAAATTTCATTTTTCCCATCTCCATACCAATATGATCGCAGGTTCTCTTTTAAACACCAGCTTAAGGCTGCGGAATAAATTGCTCAGCAATTTAAACACAGCGGACATTTAGTTCGTTTTTCTTAATTATACCACCGGGAAAAAGCGATTTCAATACATAAGTAGTATATTTTACTACTACTAATTTCATCTCTTTGAACTTTTGTATAATGTCGTCAACGAAGAGCTTCATTTGCAAGAGCCTCTTTGCGTAAATATACAGGATCTAAAGCGTGTTATCGGTATGTGCTTTGTCGAACAAGTAAACGAAACACCCGAAGCAGGACCCGCGAAAATAATGCCATATACAAAGCGGGTGATTCGGGTGTTTTCGCTTACGCCGGGCGGCATGCTCCAACGCCCTCCATCTAACAGGCAAATGTTGCGGGTTTGCAGGACCCGCGGGAATAACGTTCATTAAGCTTCTTAGTTATCGACTTCAAAATAATCCCCCTGCCAGTTTCTGAATGCAGCTTTGTTTTTGCCAAGATACATAAGATAATTTGGCAGTATTGGGGTTTTGCCCATGCCTTTCGGCCCGTTTATGATATATGTTGGTATCGCAAGGCCTGATGTCCTTCCGCGAAGGCTTTCCATTATCTCCAGACCGTCCTCTATTTTAACCCAGAAATGGCTGGTTCCTTTTATTTTTTTCGGATGAAATATATAGTAAGGTTTTACCCTTATTTTCAATAAAGCCTGGTTAAGTTTTCTCACTACAAATTTGTTGTTATTTACCCCATCAAGCAATACCATTTGGTTACCCAGTGGTATTCCCGCATCGGCAAGCATTTCACATGCCTGTTTTGCCTCCGGGGTAACTTCCATCGGATGGTTGAATTGTGTGTTAACAAATATCGGATGATACTTTTTCAATATATTCACAAGCTCTTTTGTAACTCTCTGCGGAAGCGTAACAGGTGTTCTTGTACCCAAACGTATTATTTCCACATGTTTAATTTTTCTAAGCTCTCCAAGCATCCAACCAAGCATTTCATCAGAAACCATAAACGCATCTCCGCCTGTAATAAGCACATCACGTAGTTCTTTGTTTTCGGCAATGTAATCAATTGCTTTTTGTATTTTCTGCCGCGGAACAACTTTATCAAATTCCCCTATCATTCTTCTTCTCTGACAAAACCGGCAAAACATTCCGCATACGTTTGTTACTTTAATAATTAACCTGTCAGGATACCTGCGGGTAATGATTTCTTGAATTGCATGGCCTTTTTCATCCATAGGATCCAGCTCGCCCTGATCATTAAGTTCGGCGGCTGAAGGAATGGATTGCTTTCTAATAGGACAATCGTGATTTTCCGGATCTATAAGCGATAAATAGTATGGGGATACTGCAAAACGATATTTTTCCGCCACCTTGTTTACATGGCATATTTCTTCATCCGGCAACTGAATTAGCTCAGCCAAACCTTTTGCACCGGTAAAACGGTTCTTCATCTGCCACCTGTAGTCCTGATAGTCTTTCTCGTCAGCATTAAGGTACTCCAATATCCGTTTTTTACGGTACATGATTCTTTCATAGTCCTCAACACCTGTTAGAATACTATTTTTTGCTGTCTCATAATCTAATATTTCATTTTTCAGCAGCTCAAAACGATTGTTCGGTACCATGTTGTTCACATTAGCCATCTCTCAACCTCACTTTCCGTACAAAATAATATAATTGGTAATACACCGGGTACATTAACCGGTTAATACATAAAATCAACGACTCCCATAAAAACAAAAGACATATAATGTTTAAGAAATGCCGTTAGGTTGCAATAAAGCCTGGAAAGCCGCATAAGCACGCTAAAGAAACGTATATAACTATGATTCAACCTGCCAATAATTAAGTTGACTGGATAAGAACCGAAAGTATTATATCAAAAAATATGAATTCGCGCAAATTAGAGGAAATAGTTAGATACATGCCCGATGCTAATTCTCTGGAAAACTTATATAATAGAATATACTACTATTTATTCACATATAAAAAATACCCAGTTGTGTATTTCAACTGGGTACAATTAAACTCATAGCGCTGTTATTTCTATTTATGTTATTCCGCACACAATTTTTGCTTCAATCTTTCTATATTCGTTAATACAGAAAAAAACATTTTGAGGTACTGCTTTTAATCATATTACTCTTTCACTATTTTAATTAATCACTGATAATATAGTCTTTAATAAAATCATCATTTAACGTGAGTCCAAGTCCCGGTCTTGAAGGCGGGGTGGCAACACCTGATTCAGGATGTTCAAAGTCCTTATATATATTAGGCAGCAATTCACCCTCATAGTCAGTGAGATATTCGATATACGGTACGGTTGACTCCGGAAAAGCACATGCCGTGTGTACATGTATCTCAAATGCTGCATGTGGTATAACCGGTACAAACCATGCTTCACACATTCCGACAACCTTCATCCATTCAGAAACACCGCCTACGCGAACACTATCCACTTGCACGTAACTGAATGCGTTTTTTGTCAGCGCTTCGCGAAAATGATGCTTGCTATATATATGCTCGCCGCCTGTAATAGGGATACCTGTAGCATATTTGATTTCTGCATGCCCATCCAGATCTTGAACGCGAACAGGTTCTTCAAAGAAAAACGGATCATACTTTTCAAGTTCTTTTACCCGTTTTATAGATGTCGGTACGTCAACCCAGGCATTCTGAATATCTACCATCAGGTTAATATCGGGGCCGACTGCTTCACGGACAGCACTCATCTTTTCAATACATTCATTTTTGTCTAAAGGAAGCCTGAATTTAACAGCCTTATATCCTTTATCTACCAATGCCTTGACTGATTCAACCAATTCTTCCGTAGATAAATTTAACCAGCCTTCGCTTGCATATACATTGACATGATCACGCGCCGCGCCCAAAAGATGGTATAGAGGCAGCCCGGTTATTTTCCCAAGGGCATCCCAAATCGCGATATCAACGGCGCTTACTCCTTTAAAAACTGCACCCGCTCTTCCAAGAAAGTGACTTACATCCTCAAGTTTCTTCCATATTTTATGAACATAGAAAGGATTTTCACCGATTACTACAGGCGCTATCATGGTATCAATACATCTCTTTACTGTATATGTACCGAAAGAATCACCGCCGTAAGTACGCCCGAATCCAATAGTGCCATCGCTGCAATAAACCTTAACCAACAACGTTGCACAATCCCTCACTGATGGGATGGCTTCATGAATCTGCTGTTTGCTTAACGGAAACTTAATATAAAGGGATTCAACTTTTTCAATCTTAATGTTCATAATAAAACTCACTCCTTCAGCATATTTTTATATTAATCCAAAAACTCTGGGCAGGAACAGTATGATATCAGGGAACAGAACCATCAACACAACTGCACAAAACTGCGCAATAAAAAATGGCGCAACCCGTCTGAAAGTCCGTTCTATCGGTATGCCGGCTATTGAAGACGCGGCATACAGGCATACACCAACAGGCGGTGTCGTTACTCCAAGGGAAGAAGTAATTATTAGTATTACGCCGAAAACAATTGGATGAACGCCAAGCATCACTGCAGTTGGATATAGTATTGGCGTAAATAGAATAACAATGGTTCCAACTTCCATCCACATACCTGCAAATAATGCAAGTAATACTACCAATAACATGAAGATCGTCGGATTAGTGGTATAAGAAGTTATTAAATCGGCGACATTGCCGCTGACATTTTCAAAAGACAGTACCCAGCCGAACAGATATGCTATTCCCATTAGCAATAGCAGTCCACTTGCATTTTTTATTGTATTGACAATCATCTCAGGAAAATCTGATAGTTTAAGTGTGCGGAGAATAAAAAAACCAGCTATTATTGCATACACTACACCAACAATGGCAGCCTCGGTAGGAGTAAAAACACCGCCAAGGATACCGCCTATCATAATGACCGGCATTAGTATTGCAACGATACCATCAATAACTATCTTAACTGCAGCCTTGAAGGGTATCTTTTCCATCCTGCGCGGATAGTTTCGTTTTTTTGCCTGCAAGAAAATAATAATTGCCATTGAAAGCGAAAACAATATTCCAGGCAAGTAACCGCCGGCAAATAATGCTCCCAACGACACACCTGTTATACCACTGTACATTGCAGCCATAATGCTTGGCGGTATTATAGGTCCAACAACAGAAGATGAAACAGTACATGCCGTAGCAAAGTCTTTTTCATAACCCTGCTCTACCATCATATTAATTTCTAATGAGCCCATTGCCATTATATCTGTAATGGCTGAACCTGAAATGCCGGCAAAAACCGTGCTGTTGAGAATATTAACATAAGCGAGTCCGCCTTTGACTCTTCCGACAAGCAAATAAAACAGGTTTGCAAGACGTTCGGTAATGCCGGCTTTGGACATAATTTCTCCGGCAAATATAAAATACGGTACAGCTAATAATGTAAACGAATTCAGACCGCCGAAAATCTTCTGCGGCATCATTGGCAATATCGAGGTCTGCCCGGATTCAACTAAATACATGAGAGATGGCACGCCAAGCGCAAAGGCAACAGGCATTCCCAAAAATAAAGCCAATAAAAAAACTATCGTAAATGTTGTCATATTTGTACGGCCTCCTGTTTATGATTTGTTTCCTCAAACATAAAGAAATCCAATATTGTTTTTATAATATAGCTTATGGTCATGAAAACAGAGCCGACAGGTATGGCCAAAAATGCCCAATATTGAGATAACCCCCAAAGTGCAAGCGTTTTTGACATTTTTCCCAACCTTGCAAACTGAAAACCCGTAATAATCAGAACAATCAGAAAAATAATAATAGCTATACGAAATACAAGTATTATCCACTTTAAGGCTTTATGGGGAATTTTGTTTTTTATAAAAGTTATGCACGTTTGTTCAATGACATTAATTGCGGATGCGCCCCCGAGAAAAATTATCCATACCAGACCATAGCGTGAGAACTCGTCTACCCAGTTTAGACCTATAGAAAGCACATATCTGAATAATATTTGAAGAAATATAGACAATCCAACAACTATGAATAATGCTCCGGTAATCCATAAAGTTACCTTTTTTATGTACTTATCTATTAATTTTAATTTTTCCACACAGTACACCCCTCGCCTTTTTCGTTAAAAGATGCTGTTTTGCAGCCGTTAAACATTATTTATCATTACATCTGTCGTTTAAACCGGCTGCA
>LSQX01262050.1_pt1 | contig 27050 bp, 28 predicted proteins | sample 654561 | NCBI WGS metagenome assembly LSQX01 (sample SAMN04489861, study PRJNA283612) | anaerobic digester metagenome | isolation source: 4 biogas reactors fed with cattle manure at either 37C or 55C with and... | place: Denmark: Kongens Lyngby | collected 2014
CGTCGTCGCCGCCGTGGCGGGACTCGCCGGTGAAGCCGCATGCGTGGAGGTTCTGGCAAGACGGGCATACAGATTGTAGGTTGTGTTAGGTGTAAGTCCCGTAAATTCCGGATCGGTTTGCCAGGCGCCATCGTTCAGCCGGTATTCCGCACCGGGGATCGTCTCCAGCGTCACGCTGGTGTCTGTCAGCGCGGAGACAACAGGCGCGGCCGGGGCGGCCTGAGGTGGTTTTCCGTCAGCCAGCAAGCGCAAGGGGATGCTGGCCTGAACACCTGTTACATTATCTTTTATGATATTCCAGTTCCCATTATGACGTTGCATAGCCGTACCGACCGTATAAATTGTGTCAAGAATATTGGGTACGCCCCAAGGGCCGCTGTCAAGCGAACCATCCAGTGAAAACGCAAGCCAATAGGTTCCGGCAGGCAGTGTCAACACCGGAGTACTGCCTTTGCTGATGTCGGCCACGATCTTCATGATCGGGCGATCATGAGCTCTCGAACTATGCAACACGCGATAGCAGCCGGTGAACTCAGCAGAATCAAAAATGTTGGTCACCTCGTCTCCCCAAAGGATGTTGCCGCCTTCGCCTGGTTTGCCGTCGTAGATCATCAGGTAAACACCCGTAAACGTCGGGGTGGTGTCCGAGCCTGTTTGGTAGGCGAACAGCTCGACCGACTTGATGGTGGCTTCCTCGTCTAGGATGAAGGTTTCGGCCAGTAATCTCTCGTCTTTGTGTTGGCAGCCGAAGCCATATGTGTCTTGTTTTTCGGCCATTTCACTGTAGGAGGGATCGCCGGGGTTAGCGGCAGGCACATTGCAGTAGGCCGCCGTATCGTACACGGCAACATCGGCCGCCTGAACAGACGTGCCGGGAACAAGAACCAGCGTAAGCAGGAAAATAGAGCAGAACAGGACGAGAGCAATGTTTCTTTTCATGCTGAAACCCTCCATAGCAATCTTTCATTGTGATCATTATACCATATTGGACAACAGGGGGGTCTACATGAATTTAACATTTCAAACAAAACTATTTATTCTTCTTTAAGCTTTTTATACCCCGGAATATTCCCAGTTCCTAAAACCAGCACTTCAAAAGCCAGAATATAAAGCAAGCAGCGAGTCGTCTTGCCGGATTCGCCGGATTCCTCAAGATTTCCGGTCTCCGCGTTCGTTATTGAGTCGGTCTCACTCATACTCTGTGTGCTTGTCATCAATGCTGTATTCGTCGTCTCAGATGAAACTGTTGCCTCGGCTGTGCTTGCCGGTTCCAAGGCTTGTGCGGTAAAGGTAGTAGTGCTTCCTGTATCTGTTGTATCTGTGCTTGAGGTTGAAGTCGCGCGAGTTGTTGAAATCGTGCGGACTTAGAATAGCCGATTGCAGTTGTTTGAGCCGCTTTCTTGTTAACCATTGTCAAAACAGGTGACCAGCTGTCACCCAGCCCCAGGATCTTGATAAAGACCATCACCTTTTTCAAGGACAATTTTACCCGAAGCATTCAAATCGAAGACAATACCTTGTGCCTTTTGGTAGCCTGAAGGAACTTTAGTCTCCGAGCAGGTACAGGATATCAGTTTGGGAATCACCATCGTCTTAGGAAATTCGGATGCCCCGCCTTGCGTTTTCTATTTTCCATATTTACACCTCCTGTTTACTTGCTTTTGCATTTCTTTTCTTCATTCTATATCCCGTTTCATAGAGTTTCAAATGGGCGGGATGGATAGTTAATCAAATGAGTATTGAATTGCGTTAGATTCTCCAATAACAGTCAATCCTTGCTATAATTATGATACCAAAAGTTTTCCGGTTGGTTTATGGAGGTGCTTCATGAAGAGAAATATGAAATGGATTTATCCGTTCAAGCTTAAAAAGAGATAAAAATGGAAAAACAAAAGCACATGTAAGAGCAGATCGCGTTTGTTAAGCGTCCAGTTGCGGCATTTGCAACATTTGCAACTGCTCGTTGCGAAAGTTCAAGGTGCGCTTGGTAGTATGCAACTGCTGTTTCAGCCAGAATAAAATTACAAGAAGCCACAAAGGCAAACTGAAACAGAGGAGGAAATTATTATGATCTTAGCAGACAAAATCATTGAACTGCGCAAGCAAAACAATTGGTCACAAGAGGAACTGGCCGGGAAACTCAGCGTAAGCAGGCAGGCAATTTCTAAATGGGAAAGCGCGCAGAGCACACCGGATCTGGAACGGATTCTTGCAATGAGCAAACTCTTTGGAGTCAGTACGGACTATCTTATCAAGGATGAAATCGAATCCGAAATCATCCAAGAAAAGGCGGAAGAGTCCGGAAGTCCGCTTCGTAGGTTAAGCATGGAAGAGGCAAATGCATTTCTCAATGCCAAATTACAAAGTGCAAAACCGATTGCTTTTGGAGTCTGGCTCTGCATCATGGCGGCTATTTCACCGATTCTATCCGAAATTTGGAGTAAACAGTCCTCTTTTGCCGAGCCGCTTGGTTTCATCATTGCCGCACTCATTGTTGCCGGCGCGGTCGCTCTGTTTCTCCTAAACGGATTCAAGCTCAAAGCTTTTGAATGGATGGAGAAAGAACCCTTTGAAACAGCATATGGCGTAGACGGCATGGCCAAAGAACGGCTTCAGAGTTTTATGCCAAAGTTCGCCGCGCACATTATCATTGGCGTTGTACTTTGCATTGTTGCGTTGGCCACCTTTGCAGCTTCGGAGCTTTTGCCGCAAGTCATTCGGATTGAAAAAAATGCTGTTGTTGCCGTTGGCCTGGCAATTATAGCGATCGCTGTTTATCTCTTTGTCAGTGCAGGCATTATTCGAGGCGCCTTTTCCAGGGTGTTGCAGGAAGATGATTATCGTCCTGACAAGAAGGCGCTGAGTAAAAAGATCGGGCCGATCATGGGTCTCTATTGGCTTGTCGCGACCGCCGTTTATCTGGCTTACAGCTTCATCACGATGGAATGGCACCGGAGCTGGATTGTTTGGCCGGTGGCGGGAGTGCTTTGCGGTGTTCTGTATATCGTCCTGGAGTTGATTTACGGAAAAAAGATCAATAAGTAGATGATGCAGGTCATTGAGAAAAGCTCGGAAAGTTTTTGAAATTACTGCAATTTTGAATTACCGGCAGAGAAATAAAATGTCCGGCCGCCACTGGGTAGCCGGGCATTTTCATGCCTATAGTAGCAATGGGCAACTTCTAATGATAAAATTAACTATCCGGTTCAAGCCTCAAACTTTTGTTCCCAAAATGAATTTGCAAAGGTGGCAATAAGACGTTTTTGAGAGGGTGAAATATCATGAGCGCAGAATCAATAGATTGCCCGTCTTGTGGCGCACCGCTTGAAATAAACGGGGCTGATGAATTTGTGAAATGCAAATACTGCCACAGAACCATACGGATCCAAAGACGAAATGTTAATTCGGATGGCAGTACGACGCTGACCGACAAAGCGACCGGTATGGTCATTGGAACGGTGAGATTGCCATTTGGCTACGAGGCGCTTGGGATGCTGCAACCGGAGATTTCCAGCTATACCTACCCGTTTGGAGTGAGTGCGTCGGCGTATAATGATAAGGGTACTGTCATCGCCTACTATATCGGCGAGGGTTACACCGACCGTTCCAAATGTCCGGCACTTTCAGGACCTTATTCTCAAGGTCTGGATCAGATCTCAAGAGCACACTACAAGGATTTTATGGATGTGCGGCAATATGTACGCAGCTATGTCGATATGTATGCCGACGTCTCGAAAGCCACGTTCTTGAGATTTGTTGAAGAGCGGCAGATGCCGTTGTATGAGCCGTTCAACGAGGCAGAAGCGCTACAGCACTACAGGCGCAGAGTGGACTTTGAAAAGCAACGCATCGGAAACCCGGGTATGGCAAAGGATACAGGCTTCTATTTGAAGGGCCTTTGCTGCGTCTATGATATGACTGTGAACGGTATAGATCTTAAATTTGCGATCTCTACGGTTCTGCAAGGATGGAAATATCAGCTTCCCGACATGGTAGGCGGATTTGGCGGGATTGGAAACCTGTTTGGCAGCCGGCTTTCCGGCGGCGCCGCACAGGCGCGGCAGCCGCAGGCGGGCGCATTCAACGACATGCCGGCAAACTCCGTTATCGAATGGCAGTCGGAGGGCATATTTACTTTGCAGTGTCTTCCGCAGGAGTTTGAGCTTGCTTTTAAAGGCGCATATACTGATTTTTGTTCGACCTTCCGGCTCGATAATGGTATACGCGAGAAGATATACAATACGCAGTCGCAGATATTGCAGGACGTTGCCCGCCATACCCGGCAGCGTCTCGATCAGATGAACCGGGAATTCCAGTCCTGGCAGCAGATACACGCCACGCAGCAGGCTGCGTTTGATTCATACAACCGGGCGTGGTGGAACAGAACAAACGCTTCCGATGCCGCAAGGCGCTCTGCCTATCAATCAAGAATGGCGGCGGAGAGCCGAATGTCCGACAGTTATTCCGAAGCCGTTCGGGGAGTAAACACTTATATGCGGCCGGACGGCACAGAGGTCGAGGTGTCGGTGGCGTATGACAGGGCGTACACGAACTATTCCGGGGATACGCTGGGCTCCAGAAGCGCGTTTGAGCCGGGCGGAGACTGGACCGAAATGAACAGGAAATAGCGGATGACGTAGCACCGACATGTGTATGGACACTTAAAGCGTATGATATTCTTGCTTTTACTCTGTCCCTTCCTCCGGACCCGTGCTGAATCCCGGCAACGGGATATGGTCGAGGCAGACCAGGGGGATACCCTTGTAATGCATCCGCCGCTCGCCTTCGGTGAGAACACAGGCGATCACCGAGATCTCGAAACCGACCTTGCGGGCCATTGCCAGCACGGCCTCGATGGTACCGCCGGTTGAGACCACATCATCAATAAAACAGAGTTTCTTGCCTTGAAATTGCCCGTACTTCTCCTTGCCGATCCAAAGGGTTTGCAGCTCTTCGGTCGTGATCGACTTGACCGTGATGTGCTTTGGCTCTTTCATGAAGCCCTTGTGGTTTTTGCGCAATTCGAGGTAGCTCTTGTGTGTTCCGGAGATGGCTTGGGCCAGACCGGATGATTTGGTCTGCACCGTAACAAACGAGTAGAAATCGTATCCGGCCAGTCTTTTTTGCAGCTCAGCCGCCGCCGCCCGGTTCCATTCTGCTTCGCCGGTCATATCAAACGAATAGATCTGAAAGCCCTTGCCGATGTCGAGCCGCGGCAAGTCTATCGCCAGATCCGGCCCCAGCTGCACACGCCAGAAATCAGGCCATGTTGTTTTCATATCCTGTGCCTCCTCCCGTGCTGCCGCCTAGATCAGTCCGATGTAGGAACCGAGGTAGCGCACGAGCACTCCGACGACCATGCCGAGGAAAGGGTTTTTCGACCAGGCAGTGACGCCGAGGGCGACGTAGCCGCATACCGGCTGGTCCGATCCGGCCACCGCGCTGAGGTTGGGCACGAAGGTCAGGGCAAATCCGATGACCAGCAGAAAACCGGCAATGCTCTGCGCGGGCAGGTACTTGCCCAGCCGACCGATGAGCCCGAGGAGCAAGAGAATGCCCATCGCAAACATGAAGACAATACCGCAAAGAACCGGCCAAGGCGCCCCGGCGGTGCCGGAGATGATCGCCTCGATCGGCGGGCCGCCGAAGAGGGCGCTGGGGAAGTCGGCCAGGGCGTTGATCATGGACAGGTGGTCGTAGTTTTGGGTCGTGTTGGCGATGCTGGCGGTGATCCCGCCGAAAGAAATGTTCGCGCCGATATTCAACATGACCAGGCTGAGCGCACCGTAGACAACCGAAAGATTGAACGCCGGCTTGATCAGTTTGAAATCGCTCCAGTACTCTTTTTTCCAGAAGCGCCATTCGTTGCTCATCTGCAGCTGTTCACGGCCTTCCTCAATGACATCGGCGAGCTTGACCCGCCTTTTCTGCAAGAAGAGAAAGTCGGCGGTGGAAACCACGACCGAGATGAAGATCGTCCAGACCACCTTGTTGGCGCTTTGTTGGAAGATCGCATAGGCGGCGATCGCCGAGACAATCGAAATTGCGGTCGTCCGCTTCTCTTGGCCGAACATATCCCAAGAAACGCCGGCGAGGATCAGGCCGACACCGCTCATCATGCCGGAGATGATCGCAGCTCCGGCAAAGTCAGCAATCTTGTTCACGCCGCCGAATGCCGCAAGCAGGACCATCAGAACAGCCGCCAGCAGGATCGAGCTGACGTTGTTGCGCAGATCTTTCTTGACGCTGGCAACGGTGATGGTCTCGGCTTGGGACGAGATCGGGGTCACCGAGCCGGTGAACAGGTTGCCGAAGGCACCGACCAAATAGGCGAAGCCCGCCGGTTTCAAGGCGAAGCCGCGTGCCTCGGCGTAGAGAAGCTGAGGAATGCCATTGATGATTACCGCGATAACAGCCAAAATAAACGGACCCAAATCAGTTAGAAAATCCACGTCCAATCCTCCTCTAATGCAAATCTAATACCATCAATATACAAGATCGGAAAGAGCGTGGCAAGCAGGTTTCAGAGCTGATTTGACAGTATTATTCTATCGCATTGAGCAGCAGAACAGCAGCAAGACCGTACACAACCACAACAGCAATCAGCACAATAGAAATGATTCCAAATGCCAAAAACAGCGTCTTTTTTGTTTTGCCGTACATGATGAAAAAAAATATTGCCAGAACCAACAGTACAAGGAAGATGATTCCGGCTGTGAGTAAAGTCGTAGGCGGATTCCGGCTTTCTTGAAAAGTCATAGGTAGATTCCAGCTTTCTCGATAATATTTTTCCGCTTAGGCCTTTGTAGCGTGTAATTGGATGTACTTACAAAAACTAAATAAATTGGAAACTTCTTAGCAGGTAGATAATAAAAAACAAACTCACGGAACAGAAAACCGAATTATACACCAATAACTGTCCGGCAAGCTTATAATCCGCATTTGCGCCCTGTGACATTGCGTACGATGCAACAGCAACAGGGCTCGCGCTTACCGCAATATAAGCTATCAGGGTCTCGCCCCTGAAACCCAGAAGAATCGCTCCACCCAAGAAAATGACAGGAACAATGATCAGACGCGACAAAACACCTGCAACAAGATATTTTTTATATCGGACACTTTCTTTGAACTCAAATCTGGATCCCAGAACAATGAGCGCCAAAGGTGTTGCCGCGCTTGCAAGACCGTTTACGGTGGTCTCTAAAAATACCGGTATTGACTTCAAAGTAAATTTATAAAGAAGCGCTATCAAGGAAGAAACGATCAAAGGATTTGTGAGCATGCCTATGATAAGACTCTTGAAATTCATTTTACTTTCGTTGTAGTATTGTAGGATAAAAACAGCCAGGACATTGAAAAAAGGCACGACAACGGCAATCAAAATCTCCGTTACACCGCTTCCTTTGCCACCGAGTATCATCTGCGTAAGAGGCAACCCGAAAAGTACAAAATTGCTTCTAAAAGCATTTTGTATCATAACGCTTTTCTTTTTCGGATCGGTCTCCCATCGAGCGAAAACAGCCCACGCCAGCAGAAAAATAATAAAAACCGCAACAACGGCATACATTAAAACCGGCCCCATATTGACGCCGCTCATGTCCGCCGTCACGATATTGCGAAAAATAGACATCGGGAGCAAAATTTTGAAAACAATATTATTCATCTGAGATAGGGCGTGTTCGTTTGCGATTTTGGTACGCTTCACAAGAAGTCCGACCAGCATATATGCCAGAAGCGGGAAAACCGTTTGAAAAGAAAAAATAATATTCTCCATAATAATAAACTAATTCCTTGATAGAGTTTAAATTATCTTAAACAGTATACTCCTTTTCCCTCACAAAGGATATAAAGTACGGTGAGCAAGGTGGCGAGCCCAATTCGACAGTACCTGTGCCGTCATCACAAAACTCAAAAATATAAAATCATTTTTGAAAGGATTTGCCACGGCTAATCGTGTTATAAGTGAAGTCACACAAATGGCTTACACAATTTACGGAGGTAGTTTTATGAAAAAAGTAGTTTATGTTATGGTTATAGTTGCGTTGGTATTGTCTGTTGGCGTGGCCGGCGTATTCGCGGCATCGGAGACGCGCGGCAAAAACTTCATAGACGCCAACAGTGACGGCGTGTGCGACAATGCCACCGACGAAGACGGCGACGGAGTCTGCGACAACTGTCCAAACGACGGAGTAAGGCCGCTTGACGGAACCGGAAAACAAAACAGGAGCAGCCGCGGCGGCCGCGGACCTGCGTTTACCGACGAAAACGGCGACGGAGTCTGCGACAACAAAGCGGGACGGGCCGTGTGTTCTCAGGACGGCATCGGTTCTCAGAACCGGAATAGCAGGAGAATGGGCCGGAAAAACGGATAGAAAAGCAAAAGGTATTATGCGGAGCGAGGCGGAAGTTAATCGTGCCGTCGATCTGTATGCGGACACCGTAAGGCGGATCTGCATGGTACGGTTGAAAAGTTATGATGACACAGAGGATATATTTCAGACCGTGTTTCTGAAATATCTCCTCAGTTCCGCCGTGTTTGAAAGCAAAGAACATGAGAAGGCGTGGTTTATCCGCGTGACCATCAATGCGTGCAAAGATCTTCTGAAAAGTTTTTTTCATAAACGCACGGTATCTTTGGATGAAGCCTTTCCAATAAATGCCGAATTAACGGAAGATCATCGCGAAGTGCTGGAAGCAGTGTTGGAATTACCTGAAAAGTACAAGGATGTGATATACCTCCACTACTACGAGGGCTACACTGCTGTGGAAATCAGCAAACTACTAAACAAAAACGTCAACACAGTCTATACGCTGTTGAACCGTGCCAAAGGATTGCTGCGAAAGGTTTTGGGGGGTGATGATATTGAATAACAGAATCAAAGATGCCTTTGCCGCCGTTCATGCGGAAGACAATCTTAAGAGGGATACAAAGGATTTCCTTTCGACACGCACAGCAAGCACAGTAAAATCCGGAAACCCCATACGACTTAAAAGAGCCGTTGCATTTGCCTGTCTGGCATTGATCCTGATGATCTTTGGAGGCTGGCGCTTTTATATGACGCCGGTATCGGCCATCAGTGTGGATGTCAATCCGTCCCTTGAGTTAGGTGTAAACCGTCTTGACAGAGTTGTCGCGGTGGATGGCTACAATGATGACGGAACAGATCTTGCCGCATTTGTAGACTTACTAAATCTGAACTATTCCGACGCTCTGGAAGTCTTGTTGAACAGCCAAGCTATGCAATCGTACATGGCAAAGAACGACCCGGTTTCAATCACCGTAATCGGTTCTACGAAACAAAAGAGCGAGGAAATGTTTGCCCGTATCCGTTCCTGTGGATATGCCAAATCACCGAACGTGGAATGTCATTTGGGAAGTCATGCGGAAGCGGCGGCCGCCCATGAGGCTGGTATGTCATATGGTAAATACCAAGTATTTCTGGAGCTGCAGGTTCTCGACTCTGAAATCACGGCGCACGATATCCAAAACTGGACCATGCGTCAGATCCGCGACCGAATCAATGAACTGTCCGATGGGCCAAACGAGCCCTCAAGCGGAAATGGCTTTGGCGGGCATGGCGGCGGTTCCGGGCATGGCGGTAATGAAAGCAGCCCGGGCGGGAGACAAAATCGTGGGAACAATTAGATTCCTATAAAACAGGGTGCATTTTGAGGACGAAAAAACTCCCCGGTCAGGGAATGAGCGGGGAATTTTTTTGATTGAAAGATAAAATGAGCGTTTTACTTGCTGACGTAGCCGCCGTCAACCGACAGGCAAATTCCGGTAACAAAGGATGACAGATCTGAAGCAAGCCACAGGTAGGCCTTGGCGATCTCTTCCGGCTGGCCGAAGCGACCCAACATGCTGAGCTGTTTGGCATATTCGTCCGGATCAAGGTTGAACTGGACAAGAGCATTGCGGAGCATGGGGGTATCAATAGCACCGGGAGCTACAGCGTTAATGCGGATGTTATAATGAGAGTAATCCAGCGCTCCCTGCTTGGTCAAGCCGATAACCGCATGCTTTGCGGCAACGTAGGCGGGAGTGTTGGGCTGCGGGCGAATACCACTAACCGAAGAGGTATTCACAATGGAACCCCCCTCTGTTTGTTTCAGCATCTGCTTAATTTCATATTTCATACACAGGGCTACGCCACGTATGTCGACATCCATTACTTTGTCGAATTCGTTAATATCAAGTTCCGCGAGCGGTTTGTCATCCGGAGTCCGGGCAGCGTTGTTGATCGCAACATCAAGTCGACCATAAGTCTTGACGGTGAAGTCAACCATATTTTTTACTTCTTCTTCTTTCGTGACATCTACTTTGCAGAATGTTGCTTCACCATGATTTTTACGAATTTTTTCAACTTCGGCCATTCCGGTTTTTTCGTTGAAATCCGCAACAATGACTTTGGCTCCGGCGTCCGCGAACAGCTCTGCCGCGGCGGCACCCATCCCCTGTCCGGCGCCGGTAATAATAACGACTTTATCCTCAACCGAAAACATGGCATACATGGAACGCATGACTTTAACATAGGTTGAATTCATTTCACTACTCCTCCTTTGACTTGGACCGTCGGTTTCGAATGGAATACTTCCGTAAATTTATGGAATATTGCCACAATTATACCAGTATTGTCAATATTTGCAACTTATTCTATTTTCTATTTTATATTTATATCCAATCCGACGACCATCTTCAGTAACGGCAGTTACGCACACCCAAAGATCTTCGTGTTATGTCGTAAAATTTATCAGAATTTTACCTCATTTATACCGAAGCGCCACACAGCCTTAGTATCTTAATGTTAGTATTTAGTATGTAGATGGTATAGATGAAAAAATAAGGAACGAAGGAGGTCTGTCTCATGACGGAAAAGCAAATCAAAGCAAGACCGGGTATGCCGATCCTGATTTTGTCCATTGTGCTGTACATTGCAGCCATCGTGCTGGTTGTACTGGGAGGCATTCTGCTGGAAGATCAAAAGAACATTGGCGCTCTGCCTCTGGCGCTGGGCACCCTCTGGCTGATCTTGGGTACCATCCCCTTTGTGGGCCTGAAAGTGTTAAAGCCCAATGAAGCGCTGGTACTGACTCTGTTCGGTAAATACACCGGTACATTGCGGGAAGCAGGCTTCTTTTTTGTCCATCCCTTTTCGGTGGCTGTTAATCCCGCTGCCAAAACCAAGCTTGGACAAAGTGGTGATGTACAGGCCAGCAAACAAAGCATCACCATTTCCAGCGATGGAGCCAAGATGGATATGGAGGCCCTGGGCAGAAGAGTTTCCCTCAAGGCCATGACCTTGAACAACGCCGTACAAAAGGTAAACGACTGTCTGGGTAATCCGGTGGAAATCGGCATCGCGGTCATCTGGCGGGTGGTGGACACCGCCAAGGCGGTCTTCAACGTGGACAATTACAAGGAGTATCTGTCCTTGCAATGCGACAGCGCGCTACGCAACATTGTACGCATCTATCCCTACGACGTGGCGCCCAATGTGGACACCACAGGCGACGGCGAGCCGGATGAAGGCAGCCTGCGCGGCTCCAGCGAGGAGGTCGCCCGGCGCATTAAGGAAGAGATTCAGAGCAAGGTGCACGAGGCGGGGCTCGAGATTCTGGAAGCGCGGATTACTTATCTGGCCTATGCGCAGGAGATCGCCGCTGTAATGTTGCAACGTCAGCAGGCAAGCGCCATTGTGGACGCTCGGAAACTGATTGTCGACGGAGCCGTGGGAATGGTCGAGATGGCGCTGGAAAAACTTGCCCGAAACGGGATCGTAACTCTGGACGAGGACCGCAAGGCAGCCATGGTGTCCAATCTCCTGGTGGTGTTGTGCGGTAATCGGGACGCCCAGCCGGTTGTCAACAGCGGCAGCCCACATTTCTAAGTTCAGCCTTTATGCATTTTCCCTTTTTCTGAACTGAAGATCGGCAAAGACAATATTGATGGAGTCCGCCGATCCTCAGTTCCTGTTCTTTTTTAGCGCGTTTGTCATTTGCCGGCCATAATGTTCTTGTCTAAGGCAAGGCCACTTGCTATAATTTAATTAGTTATCTGCCTAATTAAATTTACGGAAGGCTCGTCATGAACAAAGAAAAAATCCTGAAAGCCATCGCCAATGAAACACGCATGCGCATTTTGACTTTGCTCCTCCAGCATAATTATTGTGTCCGGGCGCTGGCAAACAAGCTGAACCTGACCGAAGCAACCATATCCCAACATCTGAAAGTTTTGCGCAAGGCCGGTCTGCTTGCAGGAGAAAAGCGCGGATACTTTATGCACTACACTGTTGAGAGGTTGGTATTGTCCGAACTGGCAAGGGAGCTTGAGGCTTTGGCAACTCTCAGTGAGATCAAAACATTCTGCCACGGCGTGGATTGCGATAAAGGAGAATAGCAATCATGAGAATGGTCACTGTCACAAACCTCAAAAAGACATATGGCAACCTTACCGCTGTGGACGATATCTCTTTTGAAATTGAAAAAGGCGAAATATTTGGCTTTTTAGGGCCAAACGGAGCCGGCAAAACATCTACGATCAACATGATCACCGGACTGTCCCGACCAACTGCCGGAGCTATTACGGTTGATGGCATAGACGTAAAGAAGCAGGCTAAAAGGGCTCAGGCCATTATGGGAATTGTTCCGGATGAAAGCAATCTTTACAATGAAATGGACGGATTTGACAATCTCTGTTTTTGCGCCGCCCTATATGGAATGCGCAAGGAAGAGAGGGAGTCACGGGCCCGGCAACTTTTGGATCTGTTCAGGCTGAAGGATGCGGGGAAACGGCCGTTTAAAGCCTATTCCAAGGGAATGCGCCGTAAATTGACCATTGCGGCGGCCCTTATCCATTCTCCGCAGATTTTATTTCTGGATGAACCGACAACAGGAATTGACGTAGAGAGTTCACGGCAAATTCGCGAGTTGATCGTGGGTCTGAAACGGCAGGGAATCACGATCTTTCTTACCACCCATTATATCGAGGAAGCCGAACGCATTTGCGACCGTATCGCTTTTATAGCCAACGGTCGAATGATTGCATCCGGTACCGTTCCTGAATTAATGGAGCGCATTTCCCACGGCCATACCGTCCGCTTTGTTACGAGCCAAAACATCCAAAACCTCACCGCTGAACTGCAGGCTCATTTTGAAGAAAGCAAGATCACAATACAGTCCGACCACTCTTTTGTGATAGCATCGGAACAGCGTATTCCCCTGCTCCCGGCCATGGATTTCCTTCACGATAAGGAGATTGACGTCTATGAGGCAAGAGAACTGCGCCCTTCTTTGGAGGATGTGTTCGTCAAGCTGACCGGTATTAAAGCCTCTACGCTGAAAAAAGACCAGGAAAGGGGCGGCCATTGATGAAAAGCTGGATTGCATTTTGGAATATTTTGAAGAAAGATGTCAAGAACTATTACCTAAAACCGCCAAACATCAGCTGGGGCATCATCTTCCCTCTTTCATGGACACTCATGCAACTCATCCGATCTCCTGGCGGAAGTCTTTTGGGATTGCTGCCCGGTCTGATTTCGATGAGTGTCTTATTTGGCACAACCTCCATGCTCGCGGTCACCATGACCTTTGAGCGAAGCGGCAGGTCGTTTGAACGGCTATTGCTGGCACCCATCAGCCTAAGCACAATGGTGCTTGCAAAAATCGCCGGAACAATTCTGTTCGGCCTTTTCAATGGGTTTGTGCCGGTTATTTTTGCAAGCTTTCTTATCGATCTGTACGTCATAAATTGGGGAGTCGTGTTGCTCGCTGTTTTGATGATTGCCATAACTTCTTCGTTGATGGGGCTTCTGATTGCAGTGTCGGCTAAACAGGTTTTTGAGGCACAGACTTTTTCAAATTTCTTCCGCTTTCCGATGCTCTTTCTCTGCGGGCTTTTCGTGCCAATTTCAAGTCTTCCGGTGTTTTTACGCCCTGTTTCCTACTGCCTGCCCATCACCTACGGAACCGATATCCTTAGAGGTGCGATTGTGGGTACAAATGTGCTTTCTCCTGTATTGTGTTTTGGAATTCTACTGACTTTTGCGGTGGTGCTGTTCTTGCTTTGCCGTTACAGCATCAATCGGAAATGGATTCAGCCGGCATGATTTTCTCTTGGCTTTGCCAATCAGATCCCGCTGTTTCTTCCATGTCCACGAAACCTCGTCTTCCCGCAATCCGCAACCAGACGTTCCTGCCGCGATCAGTGACGATAGATCATAAAATAGTCCCGGTCATCATCATTCCAAGAAAGATCAACTAGATAAAGCGGTTTAAAAACCCTTTGCCTGGCAAGGATATTCAGGTAGTCCCTGTTCGGGTAGTACAAAATGAGATCTGCCGGGCGATCCGCCCTCTCCAAAGACTTGACAATGGCGGCAAAAGCATCGGCAAATATCGACGCAACGAAGGGATTAAAAAAATAAAAAAGATTGCTTTTGGGCAAAGGTTCGTGCTGTTCGGCCTTGTCATGGATAAAACGAATGTCGGCGTTCTCCATCTGGCGCCGATTATAGCCGTCAAGGTTTTTTCGGGCACGCTCAAGCCGGTCTTCATGAACTTCCAGCCCATAACCGCCAATACCAAATTGATGATGGAAATAAAAATTGATTCGCCCCAATCCACAGCCATAATCGACAAGAAAGGCATCCTCATCGGGAGTATAGTGAGAAAACAAAAAGTCCAATGCCCGATAGGATGTGGATTCAAACCGATGGTACAGGTGTTCTGTTCCATCCCATTCTTCAATTCCGCACGTTGAGATGCCCAGCTGCCGATCAATAAACCGGTCGTTACGCGATCCGTTTTGTTTTCTGATTTTCATTGTCAATCCTGAGCAACGGATCAGACCGGGATTTTTTCGGCAATAAAGGGAATGACCTGTTCGATCTGGATGTCAAGAACCAAGGCAAACTCATTATAAAGCAACTTCTCTGCTGTTTTTAACGCCTCGCTGTCGGCGCTGGTCAGGCGTTTGCCTAGCTCTTGCAGTTCTTTTTGCCGATGGTAAATTGTTTTAATCAAGTGAGCAATGCGGGTCGGATCGCAAGACTGGAGAATCTCGGAAAACAAAACTTTGCGTTGATTGTCATCCTGAATCCACTCACTGTCGATGTCGGGCAAGGATTGGATCAAATCAAGCACTTCTTCCTTTTTCAGTGTTGGTCGCATGGTCACGCTGATGTTGTCAACCGGAATATAGGTTTGCATTCTGTTGCCGTAAACCGAATCCAACACATAATATTCCCGATCTCCCGTATCACCGAAGCTCTCTTGGCGAATATCAACAATCCGACATACGCCCGCCGACCCGTAGACGACATAATCATTAATTTTATACACGTTTATTCTCCTGCTTCTTCAAGCCAAGTAGGCGAACCTCCAACGGAGGATAATAGATAACGAGATCGATTCGCAAAACCTTGCGAATGCTTGCTGCTCTTCTATTTTACACGAAAATGCCAGTTTTTTCCACTTAAGCACAACCCGAAGCCGAGCTCGATCCTTTTGCGGCGGCGCGGGCGGAACAGATCCTTAGCGATAATAATAGTAAGCGGTCGCGTCTTTTACGGAGGAAGGTTTGTCGTTCAACTGATGACGTTCAAGCCGCCGTTCGTGATACTGGCTGCCATAATCGGACACCTGATTGTCATAGATCCACATGACGCCTTCTTCGACCCAACTTAGGAAAATAAAGGTATGCGTCGGATTGTTCCCAACCTTGCCGTTTGCATCGGTGGTAAAACAAACGGCACCCGGCTGTATGGCGGCAAAGTCCTGGGATTTCACAAAGCCGCGTCGGCTCAGATCACGAATCAATTCGGTGGTGTGATCGGTGGAGCGGGGAATATCGCAATCCAGTTGGCGGAGCGCCTCGCTGGCCGTAATGACACAAGCATTGGTCCAGGTTCCGCCATTGATGGCCAGCGCTCTGTCACCTACCAACTTGCCGTTTTGCCGGTCGTCAAGAAATTCCGCCAGATCCGCGCAGATACCCGTGTAATCTTTGGGCACGATGGTGGGCGTCGGTTTCGGCGTTGGCTTTGGGGTCGGCGTCGGAGTTGGGGTAGGCGTGGGTGTAGGCGTGGGTGTAGGGGTGGGCGTTGGTGTAGGTGTGGGGGTCGGCGTCGGCGTCGGAGTGGGGGTGGGTGTAGGGGTAGGCGTGGACGTTGGGGCAGCCGATGGTGTCGGTGAAGCAAGCGTGGACGACGAAGGTGTTGTTGGTTGGCTCCCACAAGCGGTGAAAAATAAAATCAGCAGGACTAAATAGGTAAGAAACAGCAAACGTTTACGTTTCATCATGGTTGTCTTAACCCTCTGTTGTATATTTTTCACCCATTATAACCGTTCAAAACCATTCAAGCAAAATGTTACTGATTTTTATCGGGCTTAATGATATAGTTATTTCAATATATTTTTGGGGTGAACCTATGCGATTCGTTATGCCTAAATTTTTCCCGGTCAGAATGCTTCTGTCCCTTATTCTGCTGTTGGCGGTCTCGGTCTCCCTGATTGGCTGCCAAAACAATCCTGGTACGGTCACAGAGCCCGGTGGTTCCACGCCAATATCCACAGAGCCGAGCTCGCAAACTACAGTCGCACCATCGCCGTCACCGTCACCGTCGCCGACACCAACGCCGACACCGGAACCGACCGTCCAACCACCTTCTCCAGAGGCGCCTGTGGTGGCACTGACCTTCGACGACGGACCCTCGCTGCGTGATACCGGCAGGCTTTTGGATTTGCTGGCCGAAGAAGACGTGACGGTAACCTTTCTGGTACTGGGCACCCAGGTGGCTTCCGGACGCGAAGAGTTGCTGAAAAGGGCTTTTGACGAAGGTCACGAAATCGGCAATCACAGCTACAGCCATGCGATCTTCACCGGTTTAAAGGCCGATGAGATCCGTAATGAATTGGAAAAGACAAATGATCTTATTGAATCGGTCACCGGCAGCCGACCGACCATCATGCGTCCGCCGACCGGTGCTTATAATGACGATGTGGTATCCGTCTGTTCCGACTTGGGGCTGGCCGTTATCAATTGGAGCTGGCAGAGCTGCCCGGAGGACTGGAATCATCATGACAACCCGGATCATATCGCCGAACACGTCATCGCCAATGCCCAAAACGGCCACATCGTCCTGCTGCACGACACCAATGAGGCATCTGTCAACGCCATGCCGCGGATGATTGCCGGATTAAAGGAAAGAGGGTTCCGTTTCATGACCGTCAGCCAAATGCTGAGTTTTCTCGGAGAGGATCATCCCCAGCCGGGCCAAGTCTACCACTATATGACCTTGCCCTCGTCCTGACAACACATCGGACTTAAAACGCCCCGCCTGCAATCCGCAAGCGGGGCATTTTTGTTTCGGATTCCGGTTCGATCAAGAGTTTTAATTTGCCGGTTTGAAAGAATTAGCCGTATATGTAGCGCGTGGATTCCAGCAAATCCACTCTTTGTAACCGGCATCGTAAATGGCCTTGATTTGAGCTTTGATGTCGGCGGCCTGATATTCTTTGTAATATCCTGAAGGCAGGTAGGATGCCGTAAAGGCTTGCAGATAAGGACGATTGACCGAGTACCCGGTCTGTTCCGTCATGGCTTTGCCGAGCATCAGCGCTTGATACATGACCTCGTACGGCTCAAGGTCCGGTTTGGTAAAGAGCTTGCCGCCCAGATTGGTTCCCCTGCCGTTGCCGGTGTAATGATTGGTGGAGCTATTCGCATAGTGGGAGGGATAAATCATCGGCGCCACATTATCAATGCCGGTCAGACCGATTGTTTCCCAATCCTGCCCTAAATTGTTGCCGTCGTTCTTGCTGCTCAGAATAATGCCGAAGACGTCGGCACCGAGGGGAATGCCCCGTTCATGTTGAATATGGATCGCAGCAACCTGCAGAAAACGATTGATGGCCTGGACTCGGGTTGGTACTGTTCCCTCGGCTCCAAACCAGGGTTTTTCACCGGATCGTGTGCCGCCGGTCGGAAATCTGACATAATCAAATTGAATTTCGTCAATTCCGAATTCAATGGCCTCCAAAGCCAGGTCAATATTGTATTGCCAGACATCTTGGTTGTACGGATCGACAAAGGCTTTGCCGCCTTCATTTTTGAATAAAAGCTGATTGCCTTTCTGATCACGAATGGACATGTCCGGGCGGGCGGTGGCCAGCAAAGGATCTTTGAAACAGACAATCCGACCGATCACTTTGATATCTTCCGCGTGCAGACGATCCAGCACATCCCGGATTTTATAGGCCGGTTTGACCACGCCGATCTCACGGGCCAACGGCACTTCAGAAGCGTACTTAATGCCATCCGACTCTTTGAGGTCAATAACTACGGAATTGACCTCTGTGGTGCGACAGATCGCAATAACATTATCGATATTGGCCGCGGCGCCGATATAAAGCGCCCGCAGTTCATTGTGTTTCATTTCCGTATACATTTCGGCTTTGGGTAACGGGCCGAAATAGTCGATCACGATAGGATCCTCCGCCAACAACTGTTCCGGCTGCGGCATGGTTGTCGGTGTGGGCTCCGGTGTCGGTTCCGGCGTGGGCTCGGTGGTCGGGTCAGACGTGGACCCGGCTGTCGACCGAGACGGATCCTGCGGCTTCGCTGTCGTGCCGGTTCCGCTGCTGTCGCCGGGCTGGCAGCCGGCCAGCAACAAGATAAGCAAAACAAGCACCAGAAAAATCGACACATTCCGAAAGGGAACAATTTTTTTCAAATGCATACTGATCTCCTTGAAAATTTAATTCATTGCACTTATTCTATCAGATAACCGGGGTAAAATAGAAGTCCGGAAAAATATCTTGAAATAATAGCGTTTTTGCTGCTGACTTGTTAAAATAACCTTTATGATCTTCCAATCTTTGAATCAAGAAAGGTGCCTTTACATGGAAATTATTGTTAAGGAAAATTACCAGGAAATGAGTCTTTATACCGCCGAAATGGTTGCCGATCTGGTTCGTCGGAAGCCTGATTGCGTGATCGGCTTTGCCACCGGCAGAACTCCGGTGGGCACATATCAGGAGCTAATCCGCCTGCACAAGGCCGGATTGGATTTTTCCGGTATCCGGGCTTTCAATCTGGACGAATATCTCGGAATCGGCAGAGACATGTCCAAGCCCTACGATCAGGACCAAAGCTACGCGCGTTTTATGTACGAAGAATTATTCCGCCATATTAATGTGAAAGAAGAAAACATCCATATCCCGGATGGCTTGGCCAAAGATCCTGACGCCTTTTGCGCCGCATACGAGCAGGAGATCAGCAAAGCCGGTGGTATTGACCTGCAAATTTTAGGGATCGGCGGCGATGGGCACTGGGGGTTCAATGAGCCCGGCGCTTCGCTTTCGTCTCGAACACGAGTGGAAAATCTGACCGCCCAGACATTGGATGACAACTATGAAGCCTTTTATCGCAAGGCCGGGATTCCCCGCGAACAGATGCCGACTCAGGCCATTACAATGGGTATCGGCACAATATTGGAAGCCAGAAACCTGATCATGATCGCCAACGGCAGCAAAAAGGCCGGCATCATCGCCAAAGCGTTGCAAGGACCGGTCACAAGCGCGGTGACGGCCTCGGCCATCCAGCTTTACACCGGAAAAGCTGTCGTGGTCCTTGATCGTGAAGCCGCTTCGGCCTTGAGGAATCTTAAATAACCCGGAGTCAAGGAGAAAAAAATGGATAAAATCAAGCAATTTATGCAGCGCAAAAACATTGTGATCACGCCTCGGCGATATGGCGTTGAAGCTATGGGCGCCATGGCGCAAGGATTGTTCTGCTCTCTTTTGATCGGGACCATCCTGAACACCATAGGCACGCAGACCGGGCTTGACTTTTTCAATACGATCGGCGGTTATGCCGCGGCCATGGCCGGACCGGCAATGGCGATCGCCATCGGCCATGCTCTGCAGTCACCGCCCATGGTTCTTTTTTCCTTGACCGCGGTGGGATATGCTTCCAATGTGCTGGGGGGAGCCGGCGGCCCTCTGGCTGTCTTGATTATCGCCATCATTGCCGCAGAGGCCGGCAAAGTGGTTTCCAAAGAGACCAAAGTGGATATCTTGGTGACACCCCTTGTAACCATTGTGATCGGCGTCGCCTTGTCGGCTTGGTGGGCACCGGCAATCGGATCCGCGGCCTCGCAGGTCGGCCGGCTGATCATGTGGGCAACCGAATTGCAGCCTTTCCTGATGGGCATTCTGGTCTCGGTGATTGTCGGCATCGCCTTGACGCTGCCCATATCCAGCGCCGCCATCTGCGCAGCGCTTTCTCTGACCGGATTGGCCGGCGGTGCGGCGCTGGCCGGTTGTTGCGCCCAAATGGTCGGATTTGCCGTCATGTCCTTTCGCGAAAATCGCTGGGGCGGGCTAATATCCCAAGGCTTGGGCACCTCCATGCTCCAAATGGGCAATATTGTCAAAAATCCGAAAATTTGGATTCCGGCGATCCTAACGTCGGCGATCACAGGCCCAATCGCCACGACGGTGTTTCGCTTGGAACAAAACGGACCGGCGGTTGCCTCCGGCATGGGTACCTGCGGCATGGTCGGTCCGATCGGAGTCTATTCCGGATGGGTTGATTCCATTGCAACCGGAACCAAAGCCGCCATCACCGCCATGGATTGGTTGGGATTTGCACTGATTCTCTTTATTTTACCGGCCATCCTGACCTGGTTGTTCGGTCTTGTCCTGCGGAAAATCGGCTGGATCCGTGCCGGTGATCTCAAGCTGGGCTGATTGCCGCCATTGGTACCACCGACTTTAATCTCAGCGAAGCTTCCAAGCCAAATCGGCTAAAAACAGGTCTTTTTTCAAGCCATCGATGGTGGTCTCATGGTTAATGTGCACCACTTCGATGCCCATGATTTCGGCCCAGTCCTTGAGCATCTCCGGCGTAGCGGCAAAGGACATGACCGAATGGTGGGCGCCACCGGCCAAAATCCAGGCATGCGCGCCGGTCATCAGGTCCGGTTTCGGCTTCCACATAACCCGGGCGACCGGCAGATTGGGCATCGCGTAGATGGGCTGAACGGCCTCGACTTCGTGCAGGATCAGGCGGAAACGTCCGCCCATATCGATCAGCGAGATCAACAAGGCCGGGCCGGCCGCCCCAGAAAAAACCAGTCGGGCCGGATCAGACTTGCCGCCGATCCCGAGGGGATGAACCTCAATGCGCGGCCGATCGCCGGCCAGTGAAGGACAGACCTCCAGCATATGTGCACCAAGGGAAAGCTCGTTGCCCGGTTCCAGATCATAGGTGTAGTCCTCCATAAATCCGGATCCTCCCGGCAGCCCTTCGGTCATGCCCTTGACGATTCTGGTCAGGGCGGCAACCTTCCAATCGCCTTCGCCGCCATAGCCGTAGCCTTGACTCATCAGATGTTGACTGGCCAGACCGGGCAATTGCTCCATCCCATAAAGATCTTCAAATGTATTCGTGTAGGCTTGAGCGCCTTCTTTTTGCAAAATCCGACGTATGCCTATTTCCACCCGGGCCTGGTAGCGAACCACCTCCAGATTGTCCGTGGCCATGGTATAAGTCCGTTTGTATTCATCGAGCAGGTCATCCACATCCTGATCCGGCACCTGATCGATCTGGCTGACCAAGTCACCCACCGGCCAGGTGTTGACCTGCCAGCCGAGCTTGATCTGGGCTTCCACCTTGTCCCCTTCGGTCACGGCAACCTGACGCATGTTGTCGCCAAAACGAACCACCTTGAGTTCACGGCAAAGCTGGGCGCCGACCGCGCTGCGCATCCAACCTCCCAGTTGCCGGTGGACCCTTTCGTCCTGCCAGAACCCAACGACAATTTTGCGCGGCAAACCCATGCGAGCCGCGATAAAGCCGTGCTCCCGGTCGCCGTGTGCCGCCTGATTCAAATTCATAAAATCCATATCGATGGCTTGGTCCGGAATGTTCCGGTTGTGTTGAGTGTGAAGATGACAGTAGGGTTTCTGCAGTCGTCCCAAGCCGTTGATCCACATCTTGCTGGGACTGAATGTATGCATCCAGGTAATGATGCCGGCGCAATTGTCGTCATGATTGGCGGCTCTAATAATTTGAGTGATGGCATCAGGCGAAGTTCCCACAGCCTTGTACAGCACCCGACAGGGAATCCGGGGTGAAGCATCGAGAGCTTGGGCTATTTCTTGGGCGTGATCCGTAACCTTGGCAATCACCTCCGCGCCGTAAAGATCCTGCGAGCCAACAATAAACCAAAACGCATATTGGTCAATCTTTTTCATAATCGCCTCCGAAATCGGTCTTGTTTTGTTCAGCCAGATGTTCAACCGCCGTCTGTACGACCGGCAAACCGGCAACATATCGTTTCATAAAGGTGTCAAAACCTGCAACATCCGCCGGGTTCGGTGCGACGGTCGTTTTTTTCCGGTTTTGAAATACCACGTGCTCGAGATACTCATCCAGGGTGCCCCATTGGGCTTTTTTAACCCAATAACCCGCCAGAATGGATGCACCCCAAGCACCCCCCTCGCCGGCTGTTTCCAAGATGGATACCGGAACGTTGACCGCGGCGGCCATCAGCCGCTGACCGACTTCTCTGGTTTTAAAAAAACCGCCGTGGCCATGAATTTCGTCCAGTTTAACCCCCTCATTTTGAGCCAAAATATCCAGCCCGATTTTCAGCGCGCCCAGCGACGAAAACAGATTGGTGCGCATGAAGTTGGCCAAATTAAACCGGCTGCCGGGCGGACGGACAAACAGCGGCCGGCCTTCGGAAACACGCGTAATGTGTTCACCGGAAACATAGCCGTAGGACAGCAAGCCGCCGCCATCCGGATCGGCCTCAAGGGACTTTCGTAAAAGCGTGTCGTACAACCCGGCCTTGTTGACCTCAAGTCCAAATTCCAGGGCAACCTCGCCGAACAAGCTCAACCAGGCATCATAATCGGAGGTGCAGTTGTTGGCATGGACCATGGCCACCAGCCGGCCGGTGGGGGTGGTGACAAGATCGATTTCGCTGTAGGCTTTGGACAAATCACCTTCAAGAACGATCATGGCAAAAACCGATGTGCCGGCCGAAACGTTGCCTGTCCGAGGAGCAACGCTGTTGGTCGCGACCATGCCGGTTCCGGCGTCGCCCTCCGGCGGGCAAAAAGGAATCCCGGCTTGAAGTCCACCGGAAGGATCCAGCAACAGGGCACCGGCCGGGGTTAAGAATCCGGCCTCTTCGCCGGCTTTCAGCACCTTGGGTAATAGGGATTCCAGCCGCCACGGTAAATTTCGAGGCCGGATTTCCCGGTTGAATAAATCCATCAGTCGCCGGTTAAAATCGGCGGTTTCCAGATCGATCGGAAACATGCCGGATGCATCGCCGATGCCCAAAACCTTTCGACCGGTCAACCGCCAGTGGACATATCCCGCAAGGGTGGTCAGATAAGCGACATCCGGGAGATGGGGTTCACCATCCAAAATTCCTTGATATAAATGGGCAATGCTCCAACGCTGCGGAATCGGATAATTCAAAAGTTCGGTTAATCGTTGGGATGCCGGTTCGGTCGTGCTGTTCCGCCAAGTGCGGAAAGGCACAAGCAACCGGTCGTGGGCATCAAAAGCCAAATATCCGTGCATCATGGCGCTGATCCCAATGGCTCCCACCTGAGTCAGCCGGACGCCAAACGAGGAGTAGACATGATCAGCCAAGTTTTTGAAACCTGCCTGCACACCCTCCCAGGCCGCCTCAAGAGAATAGGTCCAGTAACCATGGGCAAAATCATTTTCCCAATCATGGTTTCCGGCGGCGATCGGGCAGCCGTCAAGGTCGGTCAAAACGGCTTTTATCCGTGTTGAGCCAAGCTCGATGCCCATTACGGTTTCACCGTTGATTATCTTTGCGGCGATTTTTTGCATTTCCTCGTTCATGGCGGAACGCCTCCTTGATCTCCGGTTGATCAACGCCCATCAATTTGCACGCATCAGGAATCCGACGGTGTAACAGGCCCCGCGGCTTCCGCCCGATGCATTTTGATCCAGAGCAACGCAATATAAGCCAGCAGGGAAATCGAAAAACACCCGGCGGCCAGTAAAAAGAAAACCTTAAAACCGAAAAACTCAATCACATAACCCATGATAATGGCTCCAAGGCCAAAACCGATATCGGCAAAAGCCATCATGGTGGCGTTGGCTGCGCCCAAGCTTTCATGCGGGCTGGTCCGGACCAAGATGGCTTGCAGGATTGTGATCGAAATTCCCATCGGAATGCCGAAAATGAAAGCCGCAATAATCATCTGCCCATCGGTTTTGGCAAATGCCAAGAAAGCAAGGGAAAACACTCCCAGCAGCATAGCGGACAACATGATCCGATTGGGTCCGGTCCGATCGACCAGCCGACCCAGCAGCAACCGTGACAAAACCATGGCCAGTGCGTGAACGGGATAAAACAAGCTGATTTGCTGAAAGCCGCGTTCAGTGCCATAACCGGCAATAAAAATCATCATGGCCTCCAGCGGAAGTGCCATTATTAAATAAACAATGGCTACAGGTAATGCTGATTTTTCGAAAAGCTTGCCCTTGACAGATTGGCCGGGCCCGGCCGGCAAAACCTTTTCATAATTCATCAGACCGGCGCCGCCAAGGCTGAACAGACCGAGCAAGGCCAACACGGTAAAGAAAGCAGAAAAGCTTTGTGCGGCCAAGCCAAGACCGATAAAGGGGCCAAATGCCGTGGCGATCGTCCCGGCTATACCAATGTAGGCCACTCCTTCCGAAAGCCGTGAGCGGGGAACAATATCCGCCACCGCAGTGTTTAGGGCGGTTGTGGAAGCGCTGTAGCCGCAACCATGAAAAATTCGCAAAAGGATCAGTAGCGGCACAATCGCCAGAAACGGATAGATGACCGTGGACAGCAGGATGATCACCACACCGGCAACCAGAACCACACGCCGACCGCGACGGTCGATTATTTTACCCACGAAGGGTCTTGAAAGCAGCGAGGCAAGCGTGAAAACACCGCCCAGTAAACCGGCGTCGGCGGCCGACCCGCCAATGCCGGTTAAAAAGGCAGGCAGTGAAGTGGTCAACATATAGTGACCCAGCATAACAGACAGGCTGATCAAAAAGGCGATGATGAAATGTCTGCTCCACAATTTTTGCATAAAAACCTCATCACGACGAATCATCACACCTGTTATAACAGGCAGGAACCGGGATGTCAAAGCAAAATGTAAACGGTTTCAACAAAATCAATCAACCACGACCGGGGAACCACCGGTGGATTCACGCAACACAAGTCGCGCCGCCAGACGTACTTGGCGACCGATCGACCGCTTGGGCTGATCGTGATGAATGATCATCCAAGTCCGTACGGCTTCCCGACCGATCTCGTAAAACGGCTGTTTAACCGAAGTCAGAGGCGGATCGATGAACCGGCAAATCTCCAAATCGTCAAAGCCGGCAACAGCGATGTCTTCCGGCACCGCCACACCTTGGCGACGCAACGACTGCATACAGCCGACCGCCACGGTATCCTGAAAGCAAAAAATAGCATCCGGGCGCTCGGGCAAAGACAGAAAGTAGTCGGCGGCCTCGGCTCCGCCACGGTAGCCGGTCTGAACATCAAGATGCAACTGTCGATCAAGGGGGATTCCGATTTCGGCAAGCGCTCGACGCGCCCCTTCCCTTCGTTCACGAGAAAAATACGCCGGATTACCTTGGCAATCACCGATCCCGACCGTGGCGATACGTTTCCTGCCCTGTTCAATCAGATAACGCGTCATTTGGCAGGCAATCTCCTCGTTATTGACCGCCACCACGTGCGCTTGGGGATCATTGGTTGTTTCGCCGCACTGAACGATTGTAAAATGATCATAAAGCGACGCAAGCAGGGTGCGGTCGATTTGAATTTCCGGCAAAATCGCCCCGTCCGCCATTCCGCGATACAACATGGCGAACTGTGACGCATCGGTATCCGGTCCCGGACTGTATTGAAGGATCACTTCATACCCGGCAGCGGCGGCGGCATCTTTGATTCCGCGGATTAAATCCGGCAGCATGATGGAAAAAACAACCAAGAGCGTCCGTGTTTCCGATTTGCGCAACATACGGCCAACAAGGTTGGGCTCGTATTGCAGCTCCTCGACCGCCTGCAAAACCCGGCGGCGACGCTCCTCGCTGACTTTGCAACTTCCGTTGAGCACCCGTGATACCGTAGCCACGGACACGTTGGCCTTGGCTGCGACCTCGCTGATCGTCGCCAATATGATCCCTCCTGTTCTGACTGACTTGAAAATATCACATTATCGTGTAAAATACAAATAGAAGGAAATCGATTACAAATTAAAGAAAGGTGGAATAAACCCATGAATGAAACCATTAAAACAATTTTAGCCCGGCGCAGTGTTCGTGCTTATGACAGCAGGCCTGTCGAGTCGGAAAAAATCGATCTGCTGCTGGAATGCGCGCTGGCTGCTCCCACCGGCAGAAACCTCCAACCTTGGTTTTTCTCGGTTGTCAACAGTCGGGACCTGCTAAACCGTATTTCTGCGGCCAACAAGCAAATTATGAGCGAAAGTGCCGAACCCATGGCCAGACAGGCCGCCTCGGATCCCAACTTTGACAGTTTCCGCGGCGCGCCTCTTGTCATTTTCGTTTCCGGCCGCAAGGATGCATCAATGGCCGCGGCCGATTGTGCCAATGCCGTGGAAAATATGGCCATCGCTGCCTGTTCTCTGGGCTTGGGCAGTTGCTATCTGGCCGGTTTTAAGCCGGCTTTATTGGCTCCCGGCGGCAAGGCTCTCTTGAAAGAGCTGCAAGTTCCGGAAGGTTATGAACCTTTGTACGGATTGGCCATTGGATACGCCAGCGAAGATCCGGGAGAGCGGCCGGCTCGCAATCCGAATGTCATCGCCAAAATCGATTAAATAATCAAAAGGCCTATGCCAAGGGCCGCCCTGCCGACAAAACGGTCGGTTGGGCGGCCCTTTTGGGTTGCCGGCATATCTCTTTTTTACCTGCCCTCGTAGCCGCTGCGGCCTTTGCGTGTCTTCCACATAACCCAGAGCGGCCCGGCCAATGC
>LSQX01042336.1_pt1 | contig 27040 bp, 16 predicted proteins | sample 654561 | NCBI WGS metagenome assembly LSQX01 (sample SAMN04489861, study PRJNA283612) | anaerobic digester metagenome | isolation source: 4 biogas reactors fed with cattle manure at either 37C or 55C with and... | place: Denmark: Kongens Lyngby | collected 2014
TCCAGTAAATGGGCCGCTTTTTGTACATTTGAACATGGTCTTTATAAAAGTCGTTGACAAAATATCGCCGAATGGTGTCCCGGGCGGTTTCGTTCTTCTTTCGGCCTAAGGTATCAGCGATAAAATCGAGATTCTCCTCCAGGGTTTCCGCAGTAAATGTAACCTGGACAAATTCTACAAAACGGGTCACAATATCATCTTTAAAATAGTCCTCAGCCAGTACAGGTATTACATTATCCTGGTCGGCGGGGAAGGTTTGATACTGGGAAGGGTCAAACTCGCCTCCGGCGTAAATTAGGCCTTCCTTGTCCAGAGAGTATCGGCCAAACATACAGCCTACGGCATAGGAAATGTATTCTTTGATTGTATCGATGAGTAGAAGCGATTCTAGTTCTTCTTCTGATTTGTCTGGGCCGTAACGGTAGTATGGGTTGCAGGTTAATGTGATTTGGTGTAAAGGTACTTCCGGTGAGATTTCGTCTTGAAGGCCATAGGCTTCAAGAAATGTTCTGTTGTTTTCTTTCTCAATTTCTTGCATTTCCAAAATTATTTGTCTGTTGTGATCATTAATGCTAATATATGCATCCTTAAGTTTAGGGTATTGAAAGTCGGAGCTCAGAAGGAGCGGTTTGGTGAAGTCCCACGATGTTTCATATGAGTTCCAATCCATGCGACTCAATTCTATGGCCCGTTCACCTAAACGATAAATCTTCTTTTCGTATTCACCGAATATACTGTCCAAGATAGGCAGACTCTTAATATTCCCTACCTGGAAATTTAATGTCGGGTTAAGTGCCCTTAAAAATTCAAAGCACATTTTTGTACACAGTAATGCTAATAATATTTTAGGATGATCAGCAAATAATGTTGACCCACCCACGTCAAATACAAATCCAGTAGGAGTATATCTTGCAGCAAATTTAGAACTCGAGACAAAAGTCCACGTTACTCCCTCCATAAAATAGTGACTTTTACCATCATGTCGGTGTCCTGAAAACGATGACATTTTGTTTTGACCAAACTCATCATATCTCAATACGTATTCAAAATTTCCGTACCACTTTCTAAAATCTCCGCCTTTATTGTAGGGAAACCATTTGAATCCACTTATCAACGCATCCTCTCGATTAGTAAAATCCTTTCCAAAATCCTCAACGGAAACCTCGAACCACAGTCTAACAACTTCATCATTTTTCCCGGTTGAAAGGCCATGTCTGACAGCTGCTACTTGGCCAAGAGTAAGAGCCTCACGAAAGATATCTTTAATTCGTGTGCTAGTCCAATATGCAATTGGTGAACCCGGTACCTTCTTAAAATCGTTAGGCAAAACCCGATAGAACCATCCACAATCTGAGTTATTTATCGCCTCTAAAGCCTTGGGTCCTTGATTGTCAGCCCCTCGAAATTCTGACAATCGGATGTATCCACCGGCAAAATTCGGACGAATAGCGTTTTCAATAGTAAACGTACAAATGGGCACTGTTGCTCCATCAAACCCTGAATATTCAAGTTGTATAAGCGATGTTATAGTCTTGTTGTCTAATAAAAATATACGCAATTTTTCATATGAAGATATAAACATCCACACGAAAGGACTCATATAACCCAGTTGACCTCCAGGTAAAGCCAATTCAGTATTTCGTATAATGAACGCTGAGAATAAATCAGATTTGACGTCCTGGTACTGTTCTTCCAGAAATACCTTCAGCCGTCCATTCATCCCCTTCCCACCCATATAAGGTGGATTGGCTACAACCACATGGTATTTCTGGCTCAAGTAATCCGCTTGCTTTAGGGCTAATAACACTTTTTGGTGGGTAGGATTCAGGAATAAATTACTCGAAAGATCTTTGCCCTCTAGTATTTGCAGGGCATCCTCTACATTTATCTGTGGAGGGCGGATCAGTGAACCGAAATTGTCGGCTTCTTCAAATAGGTGCATAACCGGAACGAGATTAGTTGAGAACAAGTCATGTCCAACTTCGTCCATGTAGTTCTCGAGTTCATCTTTATCAAAGTAAATGTTCTGTAAAACACAGATGTTGGGCTGAACCGGTTTGCGGAAAAAGCGATTATATTTGCTCCTGGCTTTCATGGTAAGGGCGAATGCGGCCAATTCCCCAGCCCTTCTATCTATTTCTATACCGTAGAGGTTATTCTTCAGTATTTTTCCTGGGATATCAGAAGCCTGGTAACCTGCTTCTTCATAGATATAATACAGAAGGTCAAAGGCATAGACCAGCATATGACCTGATCCACAGGCCGGATCACATACCTTAATCTCCTCGGGAGTTGATACCTTTAGAAAGTCGGTTTCTACCTGCTCGGGCTTAATATAATAATCCATTTTTTCGATTAGCCGGGAGTCGGGATGGTTTAGCATCCACAAGCGCCCCAGTGAATTTTCCACCAGGTAACGGACTATCCAGTGTGGGGTAAAAAGTTGTGTGGCAGCCGGTATGTTTTCTTTACTGATTTTAATGTTCTTCTTTAGATCTGCAAAGACCTGGTCTTTCTTCTCCGATATGTAATACTGATAGAGCCAGCCAATAATCTCCACATCCCGCCAGTCTTCCTCGGGGATGTTTTCGGTGTTGACCATGGCCCTTAAAAATGAGCCATCTTTGAGGAGATTGTCGGGAAAAAGGATCTCAGTGTAATCTTCAACCTTTTCGAATAAGAACGGTAATAATGCATGCAACTTGTTGCATTGCTTAATAATCATGTATTTAAAAAGCCCATTACTATCATTATTTTCTTTCAGATCAATGACTAACTGTTGGTCTAAATCCAAGTCTACAGTAAGCGCCTGACGAAGAATATCGGGTTCTACACTGCCGGGGATCACTGAAGAAAGAACCCGTACCCCGGTAGGCAGGTAGTCATTGACTTCCATGTAACGCAAGGCGCAGAAGCGGTTAAACCAGGTATAGGCTACCTCTTCCATTACAAACATATAGCCTTTACTGTCTATTCTTTCAATCAGGCTGTTTCGCTGTTTAACCTGGACTTTATCCAGCGGCCGACCGTTTATGTAGATGGCATCACTGGCCTCTATTTGAGCCTTTTTAACCTTATCCTCGGTGATCCCAATTTCAAATGCCTTCTGCTTCACACGCTCGATAAGTTCAGTTCTGGCATTAATAGCAAAGCTCTTATAAAATGACTTGTTCAAAAGTGCCACCACCGTTTTTTAGCTTCCTTTTCTTCTCAACTATCCATCTCACCAATTCACCGGTCTTCTTTTCAATCTCCAGTCTTCTTCCCACACTGGTAACTTGCCGGGATTGGGCATATTCTGTAAATACATTAATGAAATCGAACATACTCTGGTTATTTCGATATCGGGAATTGAATACCCGACTGGAATATTTTCCACCATAATGATACGGATACTGAGCAATAACTTCCGTGTCAAAGGCAATATATTTTTCCTTGCGTCTCAATGCTTGTCTTTTTGCCGCGAGATCTTTATTTAGAGGAATAATATCATAAACATATGGTGCTCCCCCATGTTTCACTATAAGCTCCGGCTGAAACGGAATTGAGGCTAAAGTTTCGATAATTTTGGGAATAGTCTTTATTTCCTTCAACAAAGGAGATATAGCTGTTTTTAATCTGCGTTCAAAGGTGTCCTCTCTTCCGCTATGTACGACCTTGCTATTATGGTTAAAGGATTCAACAATAAGCCCATTTGCACAAACAAGCCTCAATATAAAAAAGCATATTTTTATGCTGCTCTCACCAACCATGCTATTTGATATCTGTAGACCGACTCGGGAAATATCCTCACCAGTACCGCCACTACCAGTGACAATACCTGCTTTAATCTTTGGCGACGTTACCCGTAAGTATAGGTTGGTATTGATTACATAGCTTTCTTCAAGTTTGTATTCCTTTAGAAGTTTGGGAAAGTATTCTTCGATATCAAGCAATAGGCTTTGGTTACTATATTGTCTATAGGTGTTACTCACAACCCCTAATACAGTCTTATTCACGGTATCCACAACCATTTTATGTCTGGCCATAGATTCTTTTATAATAGCGTTCTGTTGATAGTTGTTGAGGACTCGTGATACCAATCCAGGCTCATCTATCTTCTCAAGGAACCTACTGGGAATATTGAATAGATTACAGAAGGCCGCGAATCCATCAACATTAAACTTAACCCAGTCTGTTCCTCGGCCATAAAACTCGTCATCCATAAAAATTGCATTTTTGTCAAGGAAATTTTGTAGGGGCAAAAAGGCCACATTGTCTGCTTCCCATATTAGATATTTCTTTAAGTCTTCCAGGGTATTGAAAACATGACTGTCAACACTACAAACCTTAAACGGCACAGCACTCCCCCCTATCGGAATATAATTGTCTTGTTCTCGTTGACCAAGGCTTTCAGTTTCTTCGTTAACTGCGCTATATACTTATCCACATCTTCTTCTGTCTCAATTTGGTTAACGAAAGCAATTTGTTCAAATCCCAGAATGACGGTGGGTTTGACATTTCCCTCGGGGAAAACGGGCGGGGTTGGTTTAAAGTCACCTCCGGGCGGGACAGGTGGCACTAGTTCTGCTGCCTCAGCTATCTCACCTAGGACCTTATTGGCAAAGTTCTTACTCTGGGTTATTGCAGCGTCAATATGTACAAAGCTGTCACTTTCATCAATATATTGGTATTTACTAGTAAACCATTGTTCTATCTTGATTAGATACTTATCCTTAGCTTCCTGGTTGAGCCCAGAATCAACCGCATTAACGAGTTCATCGTGATATCGTTTCACCTCTCGCTTTCCGGAGTTCCTCTTTTCCTTTAAAAGCTCGTCTAATCGTTTCTCCAACCAATCTACCAGCTCGGGAATTTTAATTATATTCCCGTAAGGGCATGTGTCGTCCAGAATATTTTGCAGTTCACTAGTTTTAACTAGGTAATCGCGCTCTTGCAAGTAATCCTGGTTATTAACGATCCGTTCCATCATAGCCAGTCCTTTGTCAAAGATAGGCCGCTGGTGGTTGAAAAAACCCTCTACTCGTTTAATGTCTTCATCCCAGTCCAATAAGTCTTCTTGGCATTCTTTCAATTTGGCCAAGAGGGTTAAATGGTCATTCTTACTTTGTTCGATTGCTTTGAATAAGCTAAGCCCCTGCTCTATGGTATTTTTGCCAGGGTATTTGGCTTGTTTGTACTGACTTAGATAGTCATTTTTTAGCTGCAGGCTCTTTTTCTGCATTTCTTCTAAGAAGCGCTTAATTAGATTATCTTCGTCCGGAGGGAGATCGATTACATTAAACAATTCTTTGCTTAATGAGCGGACAGTCTGCAGAAGCCCGGGATCGATTTCAACCCGTTTAAGGATAAGCAGTTTGTCAACTTCGGTCTTTTTGCGAAGATAGCCAATCAGATTTTTATCTGTTGTGTCAATATAACTGCCCTGATATAACAAACGAATCTTCTGTTTTTTCAACAATCCAGCTATCAACCCGGCAATATCTATCTCACGCCAACCATAGGGGGCATCTTCGAATTTATCCAGTACGTTCTTCATTGAGGTGGGTAGATGCTTAGCTTCTTGCAGATCTATATATGCCATCACTTCCTGGGAAGCCAAGTGATTGGGATCTGAAGTTTGCCCGTCGAGTGTATATTGAGTAACTCCTGACTGCAAGATCTGTTGTATGTCGGCATCGCTGTCCAAAAATTCAGTGATATAGGGCAGCTTCTGGTAGGTACTCTCAACTAGGGCTTTTAAGCCGAAATTAATCCGCTCTTTGGCACCGGAACCTTTAACATCTAAGCGCTCGGCATTAGCGTAGTATCGGCCCCGGCATAAAGCGTCGATTAACATATCCTTGGAGCGTTTCTTACGTTGTATAGCTTCTTCCTGCTTCTCCGCAATAATCTTTTTGAAACTGGCGGGCCTGGAATCAGCTTTCTTGGTCTTGTCGAAGCGTTCTATCTTCAAGGCTTCGTGCATCTCTTCAAAATAATCGCTGTTTTCATCCAAACGTATAATTAGATCGTTGTTGTTGGCTGAGGCCATTTTAAGATATGCTTCATCGGCGTCGTAATCGTCTGAGGCCTTGGTCAATATGCGCAAGCCAATTCTAGCTGTTTGATGGCCGATAGTAGTTTCATCGATCTTGCTGTTATAGGGGAAAGGATAGCGTGGGCTGTATTTGTACTTCTGATCATCGTATATGTCATTGAAAATATATTTGCCCAGAGCTTCAACGACCAGGTTAGCATCTACGACAGTGTTTCTTATCTCCCGGTTTATATCCTGCTCTTCATCGGTTAGAAAACGGTACTCGTCAGCATTTTTCTGAACATAGTTCTGAGAAATGAGCCGGGCTAAGGATTGTTGGATCAATGCCTTCAAATTCAGCTTATCCTCATTAATATTGGTAACCATCAGGGTGGTGATATTATCAATGTTAGGGGTAATGTCACCGATGTAGCGGATCAAAAATAGGAGTTTGAGCACGTTTACATCGAACGAGACCAGTCCCTGTCCTTTGTCTGCACTTTCACTAGCCCTGACAATGGCTCTCTGTATACTTCCATCCAGGAACTCGTGTACCGAATCATAGAAGAAATAGAATGGGACGAGCACGCCCGGCTCCTCATCAGCCAGCCTTTTAGCTGCGTCCTGAAAAGCAGACAACATGGATCTTTCGCCTTCTGAAAGGTGTTTCCCGCTAGCGCCGTGAATTCTGATTTGATTGAAGACCTCTTGGAGGAGTTTGAATTGATAGGGTACGAAAGGATAAGCCTCGCTGAACTCAGTTTCGCTGCTGTATCCTTTAAGATCTGCTACGGTTCCATCTGAGAAATGAATAAGATTCCGTAGAGCAGCTGCATTAGCATTGTAAAGCAAGCGGAGTGTATCATCAGCGAAATCCTTCTTTTCAAGAAGCCGTTTCTTAACCACTTCGTCAACAGATGAAGCGGACAGACTTAAGCGAGTCTTAAAACGCCCCTGTATCTTAGAAAAATCATTTCCTTTGACTTTTATAACTGAGTCGATATCTTCTTGAGAGGTGACAATGACCCACGCTTGTCCATGACAATGAGTACCCAAATCTTCAACCACGGTTTGCAGGTTTAACATAAGGTCAGTATTGTCACCGATGTATTGACCGATTTCATCCACCAGGAATATTAAGTGAAAGTCTTTTCCCTTTGTATCAATGTAGTCCTTAACCTCGCGGGCGAACTGGTCTATGCTTATGTCTATGCCATTCCCCTGGGAAAACCAATTCCTGGCGCTCTGTTCCGACATGCCGATAGTTTCCATTAGGGCTTCCACTATCGCATCCTCATCAAAGGCAAAGCAATTGCGGCGTTCCAGCCAAGCCTCTCCCTTAATTCGTTCAAAATTTTCTTGGAATTTCTGAAGGGCACCTTCTCTATTGAGGTATTTCTCCAGTTCAGCCACCTTGAAATCATCTCCATAGTAGCCCAGGTGGTCATAGAACACCTTGATAAATACCTTAAGAATAGCCTGTTTGTCAGCCTTAATCCCCAAGGGGCTTTTTGAATCGATATTGAAAAGAATGGTTTCACAGTCTATACGCCCTGCTCGCTGAATGTCTGCGTAAAGGGCTGGATCAGGCACCTTCACGTCGAAAAACTCAACAGCTTTCTTACCTTGAGTGGTCTCATTGTCAAGTAGATACGATAGTATTTTCAAAAAGTGGGATTTACCTGATCCGAAGAACCCTGAAATCCACACTCCGATTTCATCAGTTAAGCCATCCAGGCTCTTCTGATAGTAATAGTAGAATGACGAAAGGTGCTTGAGCAGTTCGCGTGTGACCACATATTCGTCTAGTTCTTGGTAACGGGTAGCTTCATCGGTCTGGGCTACCTTAATGACTCCCTTGATTTCTCTGTCGATATTCTTCTTAAACATATCCCGAATAATCAATGCTCATCCCCCATATCTTGACTATTTAATAAGCGGAAAGGCCCGGTAATAGTTGTCGTCGTCAAAGCGGTTAAAAAGCTTCAAAGATTGTCCATCATACGTGCCCGGAAAAAACATTACAACCGGCACCTTATCGAGGATATGATGCAGACTGTTCAAAACGTTATGTGAGCGCATGAAAGGATACACCTTTCCAACCCCGGTTATGAAAACCACATCCCCCGGCTGCTGCTGGTAATCCATTCTGGCAACATAGGCTTCTGTGTTAGCAACATTGACCAAGGCTTCCAACAGCCTTTCCCTGCCCTTCTTGGCTTCCATATCCGGAATCTGGCTTAATATCTTTCTGTTCTCTACTATATCGATTAGTATTTTATAGAGGTCGTATTCGATGATATGGCGATTAGAACCGGGATAGTTGAACTCCTTCTTGACATGCGCTAAGAAATCCCGAACCAGGAGTTCATCTTTCGGGTCATAGTCGAAGATATAGAATCCGATCTCATTTCCAAGCCCTTTGTTTTGTATGAAAGCTTCTGATTGGATTTTGGGTATGATTTGATCCAATCGCTTGTTTATATTTGACATGGCTAAATCTCCTGCGTCATATATTAATGCCCATGGCCTTGAGGACATGTAGTTCACCTATTGATTTATAATACTCGATTACTTCCGAATCAAGGTTATTTCTTTGCAGCTGCCCGGTCTTAGGGTCGGCCAATATACCTGATTCATAGAGAATTCGTGCCAGGACCTGCCTAAGCTTTTTAAGTGTATCGTCTTTCCAGTGTGACATCTCCGGTATTTGCTGTCGTTTGTCGGTTAAAAATTCATTCAGGTCTACCTTTTCTAGCACGAGACTGTTATGGCTAAATTTTTCAGCTACGGTTTCCATTACAAAGTCGTACATTAAGCAGTTTGATTTCATTATCGAATATAGGTTGATTATCTTTGCCGTATCCGACGGTTTCTCAGCCAGATACCTTTTTAGGGTATCGTCCAGCACGGCCAATCTCTTAATTACCGCTTTTAGCCTCTTATTTACGCTTTTTTCAGTCTTGTATTGGAAAACATTTTGCGTTTTAACCGCTTCTCGAAGCTCATCTTCAGTAATACCTTCTAGTTTGATCTTTGACACCTGACGTATTTCATAAAACAGAAACGGTTCCCCGGTTAATGAGGAAGAGTATTTGGGTTCGTATTTCATGTTAACTCTCCATAACACTATTGGATAGGGTAGTCATGTATGTTCCTTAACAATTTACTTTCATTAAGCAATTAAGCAATAGAGCAGTAAAACTGTCATCCCACACCGATTCTGCAATCCTCTCCACTTCCCTATCAATCCCCAACCACCCTTTAACTTCATCAATTCGTGCCTTAAGCGGCAGTTTTTTATTAGCCGCCGGGCGGGATAGTTTGTTTTCCAGTGAACTGAGGTTTTCTACGATATCCTGGTGCAGCTCAGCTGCGGATATATTATTCAACCATTCTGGTTTTTCACTTATAAGACCGGGGAGTCTTAAATATATACCGTTACATTCCGCTATCTGCGGATTGGCTTTCCGTCCTGCCTTTTTAGCCAGCATCTCAATCAAGATTTTTGTTCTCCGGCCCCCAAAATGAAACACATAAGTATCATTTTCAGTCTGAACTACCGGCCAAACCTCATCGGGGATATCAAGATAATATCTTAGGGCCTGAGCCTGGTTGCTGATGTCAGGACCGTCATAGCCCACATAACCCCAACTTGCTTCCTCCTGAGCTTTCTTCTGCTTGGTGACCAGCAGCCGGTTGGATTCGATACCTTGCACCTGCAGTTTCTTACCCCCGGTTTTTAGCCCTTTGCCCTGGCTGTACCTAACCCCGGTGGCGATCCTTTCCCCGGTAGTGGCATCGACCACCTGGTAGCCGCCTTTGTCTTCGATATTGCTATGGAGCAATCCGGTTCCCATTCGGTCTAGCCAGAATCGTCCCAGTTTGATTCTGCCATGGTCATTGACCAGTTCGCCTTCAGTCACCAGGGTATCTAACAGGCCTTGCAAGGGCTGGCCGGGCACACACTCATCGATGAGCGATTGTATTTTATCAAGGCTTCTGTAACCCTTTGGTGACTGAAATATGTATGAAGCCACTTGCTGGCGGGCCACAGCATAGTTGGGCCCCGGGGTATCATCGCCCAGGTACCCATTCCTGGCCGCCTCCAACATGGCGGTGTTTATCAAAGCATCCCGTTCATTGCTGGCGCATAACAAGACCCGAGTCTTATTGGTGCGGCGGTTGCCGCGCCCGATGCGCTGCAAGAGATCAGATACATTTGGGGCAGGGCCGTTTAACACCACTAAGTCGATATCCCCTATATCTATCCCCAGCTCCAATGTAGAGGTAGCAAATATTATGACCGCATCTGATTTCCTGGCCATTTCCTCGGCCTGTTCGCGAATGTGCTGGCTCAAGCTGCCGTGATGGGCCAGGATTTCATAGCCATGGTGGGTCAGCTCTTCCCTCATGGTGTAGGCCAAATAGTCCACATCTTTTCTTGTATTGCAGAACACCAGGATTTTTTCCTTTTGGGGCGCTTCAGCTATGTAAGCTAATAAACCATCTATTATTCCCTTTGGCTCTTGGAGCGGGGCGATGCATTCTATTTCCCTTTTACCTTTTACCACAACCGGCTGGCCACCGGGAATGAAGGCTTCCAACACCAATTCCGGATTGTTTATGGTAGCGCTAAGCCCTACCAACTGGATAGCCGGGCTGCGGCACCAGCCCTTTTCCCAGGCCTGCTTTTTTAGTCTCCTTAGGCGCTGCAACAACCACCTCACCTGTTCACCGCGGGCGCTCCCATACAACAAATGGATCTCATCGAGCACAACCGCCACCGTATCAGCCAGTACATGACCGAGTTCAGTTTTGCCCCGGCACAGCAAGGAGTCGAATGATTCCGGAGTAGTGAGGATCACCTGGGCCCGCTCACAGACCATATCATGATGGTCTCCGGTCCTGCGGGCAACGGTTAAGCCCAATTCCTTTAGCGCATCGGCCAGCCGACCATATAGGTCGTTTACCAGTGCGCGCGTCGGTGTGACATAGAGGATTTTCCACGGAGTGATATGGTCAATGTTACGTTCCACCAGGGGGGCGCACACCGCTTCGGTTTTGCCGCTGGCTGTAGCCGAACAGAGCAGGATGTCGCGGCCCTGGCTAATTAGAGGAATGGCTGCTCGTTGCACTGCGGTCAACCGCCCGAACCTGCCGAAGAATGCCGACCAGGCCCGGGGCATGCTGGCTGCAATCTGACGATCCAGTTTAAGATCGGGATCAATGGTCACTGGTCCTTGACCTCCCCGGGCCATATTCATTATCCAAAACTGCCATATAGTATTTGATGAAAGCCCTCACCAGATCGCTTTGCTCGCGGCTTTCCAAGAGCATCTGGGTTTTGTCTATTAAACCGTGGTCATAACCGGCTGATATCTGGTAGGTAGATTGATATAGGTTGAAGATGCTGTTGGCCAATTGCTCTTTCTGGGCATCAGACCATGGGTTGAGGAAATACTGCTTGCCACCGCTTTTGTCCACCAGTTTTTCAATCCAGGGATCACCCTTGTGCCCGTCCTGACTGACAGCCCCAATAAAGATGGCTAACGGGGCTGGCGGGATACAAAAATCCTGTGATACATAGTGTTCCAAAACGCTGATCAGTTCTCTGGCCTTGGCCCGATCAGGGGAGCTTAACAAGTGATGAGCCTCAAATTCATCAATAGTAAGTATTAAGCCCTGATAGCCTGCGGCTTTAGCCAGTACGGCATGCCCGGCCAGAGACATTATGAACATTATCAATTTATCGCGGGCCCCTTTGGCTATCATCGGCTTGAAATTGATATGTGCCCGCTTCAAGCTGGTTTCCTTAGCCAAATCGGCTTTGACCTGGGTTGCGCTGACATTCTCGCTGCCGGCCAAACATTCTTCAAGAAGGTGAGCCGAGCCTTCGATCTGCTGGCTGGTTTTCAGCTTGCGGATGAAATCGAAGTTTACGGGAAAATAGTCTAAGTCCTTGAGGGGTTGGGGTATGGAATCATAGCCATTTTGCATGGCTTTAAGATAAATATCCAGCAAGGGTGTCTCCAGGCTTAAGCCCTTGCCTTCAAGTGATAACCAGATATTATACAACAACCTCTGCGGGGCTGAGAAATTGTTGCTCTTGCCGTCGATTTCTATTTTAGCCGCCAAATAGCCCTGATCCAGGGCAATCTGCCTGACCACGGCCATGGTATGGCTCTTTCCGGTGCCGAAAGGTCCGCATATTTCGTGAATGCGGCATTCCCGAGTGGGAAGACAATTTCCGATCCATCGCACCATATCTTGATATCCCACTGTTAAGCACTCCAGGTGGGATTCCGGCACCAGCCCGAAGCGCAAGGCTTCCAGGGCTTTGACCTGCTGGAATTTATCCATCTCCACAACCGCTCTCATCGGTGGCGGCATTGGCGGGACTTCGTTTTCCTCGTCTATGGCGGTGATGTTGTCATAGGACTGTTTAATAGTAAGCCCAGCGGGAGTGACCAGCCTGACCAAAGCGCCATCTCCGGTCAGTTTTACAATTATGGCTTCTCCCAGTTGTTTGACCAGGACTTTCATACCGGTGCGAAATCCCATCGTTCTATACCTCATCTTCCTCAGGCGGAGCCACAGCGGCTGCGGCCTCCAAAGAACCCCGGTTGAGTATGTTTAACAGCAGTATGGAGGTGCGTTTGGTCATCTCCCTGCGGCTGCTGCTGGATATGTCCTCTTCAATGATTTCAGCTGCGATCTGGGTGATTTTATTGATGGCCTGGCTCTTATCGACGGCTAGTGGCACTCCGGCATGATCATAAAGCAGATCCGCCAAACGATGGCCAATTTTTCTTAATTCCGCTTCCCGGTCAGTGGTAGTTGAGAGGCTGATTAAGGCAGCATAATCATTGCCGTCCATGAAACCGTACCCCGGGGCTGAAAATATTCGCTGTTTTAAGGCATCGTACTGCATCATGCTTTGTGCTACTTCATTGGTTAAAGCGTATACGAAGAATACAGCACCACCTACCAGGTCGTTTATTACCCCGATATCGGCCCTTAATAAGGCCAGAATCTTTTGTATTTTATCTTTGCTGGTTTGCTGGAAGCCGATATCGGCTTCATCAAGGCATACTACGGTTCCCTTAAAACCTGCATAGCGGATAAACTGGAACATGGAGAACATGGCCTGACTGGCACATAGTTTCAATTCATCATCTTTTACCGGCTGTTCTCCCAGGCGGCTTGCGATTTCTTTATTGTCAAAGGCGCCCTCCAGCCACTGGCAGGCGGTCTGAAAACCATCTTGATCCTGCTGGTCATAATACCTCACCGCCTTCTGGGCTACCCGCGCAAATTTGTCCAACTTGAAATCATGGTCAGTGATACCGTTAAGCCAACCTTGAAAAGCTGCTTCGGCAGCATCGGGGTCAGGCAGCATACCCTGTACGTTCTTTGCACAGGCTGCCAGCATTTCTCTCATGCCCCGCCCGGAAGAGCCGGGCATGCGCAGGTTACGGACAATTTCTTTGTAAACCAGGAGACGGTTGCTATAATCCAGGTCTTTGTCCAAACTGACCTCTGAAGTGGCAAATCCCTGAGCAGCCGCAATTTCCATCAGTTGGCGCAAGAAATGGGTTTTGCCAGAGCCAAACGGCCCCACCACGAACTTCTCCGCTGATCCCCCTCGAGAGGCAATGCGGTCCTGCAAATATACCTTATTAAGGCGCTCGAAAACATTTTCATAGCCAACCCCGAACAGACTGCAACCCTCTGCCGGTGCCACCCCATTGGAGGCCATGGTCTCTAAAATACCGATGTAATCAATAGTCAGCTTTATCTCCCCCTTATCCGCTCCATCGCTAAAACAGCCAGCCCTTTCATCAAGTCCCGCTTGTACCCACTGCCGGCGTTTTGTTCGATTATCCTTGTACCCCGCAGTTTCATAGCTTCAGCCAGACCCTGACTGGAAACGCCGCATTTTTCTACTGCTGCACAGAAGCGGCTAATTGAATGTTCCAGGAATAGCTCGGGCTCCCGGGCGGTATTGATCTGTTCCAGGCTTAACACCGGCCAGCGCCAGGAGCCATTTATGTCCATATCTCTAACCATGGCCAGACGCTGCCCCAGGGCCTGATAATGTAAGGTCATGGCCTCCAGGAATCCCGGCAGGATAGTAAAAACCACAATGGTACGAGGCAGGGTGCCAGTTATGCACCCGTCCACCAGATGACGCATCAGATTAGCCGCGTTTAGTTGCTTTCGGTTAGGACTGCCCCTGCGGGGTTGAAACGATCTCTCATTCTCATCGAATAAGAGCATGAAGCCAGACAAGCCTAATATATTGAGGCTTTCGATAAGGGTCTTGATAAACGCTTCGGCATTGCGTTCATTTAGGGAATTCTTGACTCCATATATACCGGACTTTTTTAATTGCGCTGCAGTTACTTTCTCACCATGCAGGAAAGCGCGCAGCAAATGCGCCTCAGTGGAGTTGCTATTACTATGCTGAACAGCCTGAAAAATGGCGTTTTTAAATCCCGGATGGGGCATGGGGGTGGTTTTTAATCTCGCCAGGCCTTTGGCTCCCCGATTGCCTAAGGAGGTCAAGATATTGAATAACGACCGCACCGGTTCACCATTGATATTTGCCTGCATATCCTGGAGAATATACCGGGTGATGGCTTTCCAGTCCTCCAGGTGGAGATCTGAGGACAGGTCGGTCCTCACCACTGCAAAACCTAATTTCAAAGCCCGCTCTTCCAATAGTTTGAGCAGGTGGGTTTTACCGGCGCCATAGGGCCCCTCAAAAAACCGGCAGGTAGAGCCGCCACCGGCCACCAGGAGGTCGCATATCTCCTCGACAAAAAACCTCAGGTAGTGATCACTGCCAACATCAAAGACTGAAATGTTAGTAGGTGGCGGTTCACCGTTTTCAGCCATAGTTTCCAAGGCGGTTATTATAGCATCAGGGGTGACATCTGTTTGGGCCATATCTGATTTCCTTCTCGGTGCCGGGGCTTTTACAAGTGCCTTTTATGTCCGGCTGCCATGGTAATCTCTAATTGCCTTCTTGGGCTTGTTTTACATAACAGATAAACTTGTACTCATTAGCGGCGTTTAGTCCGTTAACTACTACCCCATTGCCCTTATTTACCTCTCTCATGCTGCCCGTCTGCCAGGCAAGCTTGATCTCCGCAGGAATCTGCGATGTCATAGCGCGGTACAGATCGAGGTTATATAAAAAGGCGTACTTGGGGAATTCAACAAAGCGGTCCAGTTTGACGTGGGGTTTTTTAGTTTCGAATCTGCTCCTGACCAGGGCGATGCGGACCTCGCGGTAGAATTCATTAATTGCCACCAGTGATTGGTCCAGGCTGCGGGAATTCCGTTTGCGGGCCTCAAGATAAGCCTCCCAGAATACCCTGGTCAACAAATCGGGAGGCAAGGCGGCCTTCTCTAATAGAGTCAAAGCGGCCACTTCAGCTTTTTGGATATCTTCCACAGAGCCGACCGACTGCCACTTGGTCAGAATCTCCTGGTTGTAACGGAAGCTGATCATGGCCTGGTCAAAGTCGATCTGCAGCTCCAAGGGGCCAATCCGCCAGCCTTTGACAAACTCGCGGATAGCCTGGCCGCTCTGTTGCTTATCCCTGATATAGGCAGAAATCAGTCGTTTTATATTATTGGCGCGATTTTGTCGGGCAGTAGTAATAAAGGATCGCACCTTGTCTTTATAAGCCTGGTACAGGTGAATGAACTCCGCATCATCGGGTAAGGTCTGCAGGGCCTTATCCAATTGTACTAAAGCCTGGGGATCGGATGTTTTTATCTTAGCTATGTTTTCAAACCATTTGCTTAAACTCTTAGCTTCTTTCTGGATCTCCTTAAAGGATTGGGTTTCGTTGAAACCGTCTGTATTCTCAGGCACCCCGTGACCACTCCTTAAATAAATATCCAATATATTTAATTAACATTTTAGTAAAATTTTCTAGGAATAGTAACAAAATTCCTGCAATTGTGGCAAAATTATGAAGTTCAGGGGTTACAGATGATATCTGATCTTCACACTGGCCCCCAACCCTTTAGGCGGTTTGGCCAGGACTTCATTCCCAGGTTTCATTAATCGATACATAACCTTGCAGCAAGTCCGCATTTTATGATTCCGGCCGGGATAGCCTCCTACCAGTCGATGAACTTCTCTGGAGACGATATCCACATAGGGCTGGCCGTTTTGCCGCGCCTGTTCGATAAGTGTCAGAATGGCCTGTTCAAAGGCTTCTTCGTTTACCGTAGCCGGTCTTTTAGATGATACCTTTTGGTTCAATGAAGCATCTATGGCTGTGGTCGTTATCCCAGCCTTAGGTTCAGTTGAGGTACGGTTTAGCAACTGTATAATTCGCAAGTATTCTTGCTCATCCAGGCACCGTTCCTCGAGGCCTTTCACCAGCCACATGCCGCTTTGTCTTATTTCAGGTATGGGGCTGTGCCTGCCCAGCCAATGCGGAGAGGGTTTGAAGTCTGGATCCTGGTTGAAGGTTGCTATCAAGCCTTCCTCTAATCTCAGCCTCTCCTGAGCGTTGTCGACCGGAATGATGCAAAAACTTATGTTGCTGCGGATGTGCTCAGAAACCCTTCTCTCAATATCGGCCTGATAAGCCGGATCTGCATGTTGCAGTATTTGCCGGTTGTTGCTTTTCGACAGGTCGTATTCCCAGATTTTCAAATACGGGTCTCGGTCGTGGTTCAGCATAGCCCTGCCAATGTTTTTACGGAATATGCTGCCGTCCTTGTTTTCAACTAAATAATGGTCCCTGATCCGATTTCTCAGCCGGTTGGGAGAAACATGAGTCCCGACTCGAACCACGCGGTCATAGCTTTGGTAGTACTCGCCTCGTTCGAACATTACATAGATGCCGTTATAGGGAATGTTGCTCATCGCCAGGGGGAAACGGTGACGGGGCAAAGTATTCAAAATTTTGTGCAACTGCAGTGATAGGCTGCTAGATGGATATGACGGGTTTGAATCCTGAGCGTTAACGGTGTTATGCTCAAGCATGAGTTGCTTTAGTTTAGGAACCCAATCATAGATCCCTAAGCCCTGCAAGGGAAGGTAAACATGGGAAAGATGAGGCAGCAGGTGTTGGTAGTAGTTTTTGCCCGCAATAATGATGAATTCATCCTGCTCCAGGTCTGCTACCCGACGAAGACCATTGATCACCCCTGCGGCCCATTGCTGCCTTTCCCTGTCTGAACAGTCATTCAAGGTTGCTTCATACGGTTCAATCTCGTCATCCTCATGAACCAACCCATACAATGTTGAGAGTATATAGACTCTGTCAGCCCCATATTGTTTAACGAATTTATATGCGGTGGGGAACCAGGGGCTGGGCGAATACAGTTCCCTGGCTTTGCACTTGTATGGTTTTTTGGCCTTGGTACACGACAGTAAAGCGATTTTAGCCATTATTCTTTCTCCTCCTCTCTATATCCAAATAGTGGCTCATCGTTGCTACCCTACAATGTCACCTTTTACAAGTTCCGACTTTAACGGGTTGTAGTTTAATTCCTCAAAGGGTGTTCTTTTTTCGTGGCGTTATAGCTATACTAAATAAAAAACCAAAGACCATGATATAGGAAATTGATATGTTCTTCTCTTTCCGTTTCCGCAACAAAACCGTTAAAGAATTGCGCAAGAACCGGGGTTATACCGCTAATGAGCTGGCGCAAAAGGCAAGGGTCAAGCCCAGTATCATCCACCGGGTTGACAACACCCCGCTCAAAAACGTGCCTGAGCCGCTGTATTCCAAATTGCTCCCTGTTCTGCGCGGCGATGAGGTTGATAAGGCCCCATGGCTTTAGGGTGCTTTCAGTCTCCATCGAAATACAGTGCACCTTAATTAAACAATACATTTATTGAGCGACACTATCCTGTCACAAAAATACCGGCATAACTCCCACATTTGCTATCCCGCATCACTTAGCTCACTTCTCTTGCTTCTCTACCGAATAAATAAGACATAAAAGTAGAAAGGGCGCTCCAGGCTGAAAATCCTGGCATGATCGGTGGGAATAATGGTCTCCATCATGATAAACTGCGACTCCTGTAATCCCGCTTCAAGTAACAACTTCTTAAAGGAACCGGGGGAACAGCCAAAAAATACATCATTTCCCATCATGTTTTTAGCCTGCTTAAAATCGTGCTGCATAGCGGCAATGATCTCTTCCCGGCTTTTGGACTTAAGATTTCCGGCCAGGTGAGGTTTTAAGTGCAAATCCCAGAATGTGGCGCGAGGTGACACTGGCAGGGGAACCAGGCGGTGGCTGAGCATCAGGCCGAGTAGAAGCAGGGCGGTCCGGGTGGAGAATTGCAGTTTAAACAGTTTGAATCCGGCCCGGCGATTAACGGACAGATTGATAAACAACCAACTGAAAACAGCTGCAACCATCAACAGTGCAGCCAGGCCATACACCTTTACAAAGCTTACTTGAAATAACAGGCAAGCATACATAACCGCGGCCAGACTTATTGTGAGCAGTTGGAAGACTCCGAAGATGATCAATACTGCCGGCAGGACACCGTATAGATTGACCAGTTGCCAGAAAAACGGAATAACGGTCCCTACAAGGGCAGGAATCATCCTGAAACAATCCCGATATATTAGGCCCCTGGTGAGATGTCTGCCTATCAGCTGCATTTCCCCTCCGCCCCCTTGCTTGCCTATTGGCATATTTTTATTCATATGTTGCCGACATAGTATAATTACAGCGTAGTACTGCATCAAGCAATTCGGTTCAGGCCAGATGAAACCATACCAATGCCGGAAAGTTTGACTCCAGCACTGGAGAACTACCTTGAAACCATTCTTCAGCTTTGCGAAGAACATGGTACCGGGAAAATATCTTTGTCCTCATCGGAGTGCAGTATACCTCAATCAAAACAGTACATTTATTGAACGACACTATCCTGTCACAAAAATATCGATACTATGCCCCTATTGTCATACCCTCATCATGCAGCACATATAACAGGAACCGGGCTCGTGAGCCGCCCACATAGATGTCTGCCGGGGTGCAGGCCCGGCTGGGGCGGATGTCTACTAAAAAAACTATATCCGCCTCCAGTCCCTTGAAGGAGCGGATGGTGCTGAAGCGGATGTAGTTGCCGCTCTGCTCCATACCCTCCACCACCGGCCATTCCTTGATCCGCGTTTTGCCTGCCAGGCAGCTTCTGGCATAGACATGGGGCGAAAGCACGGTTATCCTTTTGAGCTGTACCCCCTGGCTGACCAGGCGGCCGATCTCTTTTTCCAGGATGCGGTACTGCTGGTCTTCACGACAGGGTATGGAAACCACTGGCAGCCCACGGGAATTGAGGCATTTGAGAGACAACCCCGGCAGGAATTTCAGCATCCACTCGTTGATGGCTTGAGTGCTGCGGATGTTGCGGGTTAAGCGGTGGCGGGAGATGGATAGTCCCTGTATTTTATTTATGTCCTGGCAGAAGATGGATTGAGCGGGATCAGCGAACACATACAGCTCGCCCTCGGGGCGCAGCATGGCTTCAATGCAGTCGAACCAGTCGGCCTGGAAATCCTGGCCTTCATCAATAATGATGCTGTCAAAGCGCTGGCTGTCGTCCTGCTCGGCCAGGATATCAAAGGCCATCAGGGGCAGAGTCTGGCTGAAGAACTCGGAGCGCTCTGCCGGTTCTGCAGGAATCTCGATTTCTCCATAAACCGGCCCTGCGATTTTGAGAAAATAGTCGTGGATGTTCTGCACATAGACCGCTTCTGGCAGTTGGGTACGCAGGTAGGCAGCCAGGTTCTTATTGAAGCAGGTAAATAATACTTTTTTGCCGGCGGTTTCAAGGCGGCGGGCTTTCTCTATGGCTAAAAAGGTCTTGCCGGTGCCGGCCGCACCCAGGAATATCTTGCGCCGATCCAGTTCGGTCTCTTCCAGGATGCGCTCCTGCTCCTCGCTTAAAATGCGCTCTCCGGCTCGGCAGAACTGCTCAATCTGTTCTTCCAGGCGGCTGAATACCTTGAAGGTAGGATTGAGGACTTTTTGGACCAGCAACCGATAAGCCTCTGGGTTCTCGCGCGGGAGCGGTTCGAATAGGCGGTAAATCCTGCTCTCCAAAAGCCCGGGATCTTCTGTTTCATCAAACAGCCACACGCTGTGTTCTTTCAGGTCGCCGGGGAGGAAGCCTTCCAAGCGAGAGGTTTCTGGGAAGCACAGGGCGTACCTGCATTTAAGCGGGAAATACTTCTGTCCGGTGATCTGCTCATAACGATGCAGTATGGCAAACGTAGCCCGTTGCGCCTGCTCAAGAGGGTCTTTTCGCATGGACTGCCAGTTGCCCGATTTAAATTCTTGCCAGGCACCGTTCTGGTACTTGACCAGACCCTGCTTGACCTCGACCACCACAAATCCCAGGGCAGGATGGGCAATGACAAAATCAGCCTCGCGCAGTATCTGCAGGCCTGCTTCATGATCGTAATATTTGTAGGAATAGCAAACCGTGAAAGGATCAGGCAGGAATGAACACGCTTGATAAAACCTTCTCTCCCCATCATTAGATATCCCCTGTGGATGTAAATCAGGGACCATAATAGCCATATCTTTTCCTTCCAAATTAAACCAGATATATATATTATTTTAATTATAGACAAATTCTCTTATTTAGTTAATAAATATTGGTAAATTCGGCAAGCCTGAGATATACAAGACGTCCCCCCGCTTTCTCCAATATCATGGAGAAGAAAGAGGGCACCAAACTGTTTTAGGATGCCCCCAGGCTCATGACGTATAAACAAATACTTTTTTATCGGTACTATTGCAATTAGGTATGCTGTGTATTTAGTGGGTTTCTTTTAATACATCCTGTTTGACATAATTTTTGAATGAGTCGACATCTGTAAAGCAACGGAATCCTGCTTTGTTGGCCAAAGCTATTACATCAGGTGATTCGCCCAATAATACGGTGACAGGTTGTGTCAAGCCTTGCTGCAATCCTGATGGCCATGCCAGGTCAAATATAGCTTCTGGTTCCCCAGTTTCCTCATTGGAATATTCATAAGACAGTTCCCCAGCTGAAAGAGAATTTTCAACAACCCAGGTATTGAGTTCTGACAATAGGGCTTCTTCTGATTCATCTGCTATACCAATGTTTATTGGAGTAATACCAGCTTTTTTGGTCCGCTCAAGATCTTCCAGCCAGCTTGTATCTCCATGCAGCAAAGCTTTCAGGACCTCGTTGGTAGCTTCGGCTAACAACTCCCTCCTGGCCGCTAAAAAGTCCGGGTAATTCTCTATCTTCCATAATTCCTTGTCCATAGGTATCCATTGCGATGCTAAGGCACCAGGATGTTTTGCCTCAATTTCAGGGAAATACTCTTCTGGCAGGCGATCACCTATACTTAAGTTAGTGTCTTTTGTCAGGAAGCAAAAATTTGCCAATGCATTTACTTCAGGTTTTGAATACCTGGCCTTATATAACTGTGCTTTAGGGAATATGTGATGAATCTCCAGCTTATTCATTTTCCCTAACAGGCCTTTTTTTAGAGGTATCCCCAACCCCCAATCTTTGGCTACCCCAATTCTAGTTAACATATAAAGAACCGGATAAAACCTGGCGCCTAGACTCCATCCTGAAAAATGCCCCGGTTCAACTTTTAGGGTCCCATGCCAGAGACGTATTTGTTCTATTAGTTTATCCAGAACATTTCCCTCGCGCTCCAAAATGGCAAGATCCTGATCAATATACGTTTCCGTTGAACCAGAAAACCTCCCCCACATACCTGCCTGCAGGTACCAAAACAGCAGCTTATCTCGTTCAACTGCGTTGAGCTGCCCATTTTTTTGATCAATATAGCGAACCATGACAGGAATCGCATATCTGCCGAACAATACCCGATCGTGATCCAATCCTAAATAACTACTGATTAAATTTAGGCATATATTAATGGCTTTATAAGCCCGTTTAAGTGCTTCTTGTACCTCAACTGCACTTTTACCATGCAGGAAGCTGAATTTTGCCTCACCGGTAAGTATTGTATTTATGGAACGTAATAACCAATCAAGATTAAAATAGTATTCGTTTTTACTCCATTCTTCGATCATGCTCTTCATAACCATACGAGCCTCAGGCCAGTCAGCGCATATTTTAGCCAGGGCTAAATCGCCTTTAGATAGTTTAGTGCCCCCGCTGTTGACACGATTAAAAATATCAACGACTACGTCCAGGGTTTTATCAGCACCAGTAACCTGTTCAACGTGCAGGTCAGTATCGGTAATAGACAATAACCGGCTCAGTCTTTCAAGATAATTCCCTAACTTAGTGGCATACTCGGGTCGCTCACTAATCGTCTTGGCAAATTCGGCTATTGCCTGCGAACCCTCTTTCATTAATTTGCTAACATCTATCCATAATGGATCCTGTTGCATTTTCATAGGTTGATAAAAATTAAAGGTTTCGGTCTCCAAATTAAAGTATAAGCCCGTAAAAGCTTGTTTATTGCCATCGAAAAACTTGGGCGGCTTACCTCTTACAACCCCATATAGTGAAGTTACCCTCTGCTGGCCGTCCAAAATCAATTGAACCACTCCTGGCGATAAACTCCCGTCTCCTCTATACTGAGCGGAATCCGATTCAGTTACCCATACCAGTAGACCCCCCACGGGGTGACGCCTGTAAAGCGATTCAAATAGCCCCCGAACTTGTTCACGATTCCACACATATCCTCGTTGAAATTCCGGCAAAGCCATGTGCCCGCTGTCTATATGATCAAGAATGGTTGCAATTTTCATATGCAGCTCTCCTTTCCTGATCCCCTAAATCGTATTCAAAGGCAAACTGCTATAGTTAGTATGCAAAAACGCCTTTGATAAATAGGATGATTTGATATTGTACAGCTACCCATTTTAATTATCAAATGCTGTATGGCATTGGGTATGTCCAATAACTCCTCTAAAAGCCCTCTTTTCTCCCCAGCAATCACCCTAAATAAACCTGCTCATTATGCCAGCGCAAATACTCTTTAGCAGGCTTATCCTGTGCTGATTTAGGAATTTCAAGGAGTTTCTTACCCCTTAAGGCGTAGTAGTCGCGGCCATTACCATAGTCGTCTTTAATCCTTCTACTTACTTCAATATGATAATCATCGGTTACTGTCAAATAACCCCGGTCGAACAGGGTATGCAAATCTTGCCTTAATAAAATTCCATTGCTGACAGCGTGAGGTCCATCCAAGGAATAGGGCTTAATATGAGCAGCATGTAGAACCGGCAGCGTCTTTTCACCGGTTATGGCACATCTGCGCTCGTAAGCTTCAGTTACTAACACTCGGAAGGCCCCCTGCCCGAGGCGCGGCTTTACAATCTGTTCAGCTCCATAACGGGCACCCTCATCTTCCTTCATCAAGGTGGGTTCACTAGTTCTGCCTGAATATTTGTATAACCTCTCCTGAACCTGTTTCCACAGGTTGCGGCCGATTACGTCGCTGGTATCATAAGTCTTACCCTGCACAATATTTGGGCTCCAGTCAGGGGGAGCTGGGATCCAATCCGACTGGGGCCAGAAGAAGGGCTGGGTTAATACAATGCAGCCAATACAGGGATCTGGTTCAACATGAGTCTTAGTCCAGCGGTAACGATAAATAGCTTGCCGGAACTCCAGGTAACTGCTGCGGCCGTTTTTGGTACCAAATGCTTCCCAGGCCAATGAAACCGGAAGTTTGGAGTAGCGTACAAAAAACCCTCCCCCGGCAATGAAATTATATGGAGCATGCAGTTTAAAAAGGAAAACTCCATAAGGTTCTAAAGCCCGAAAGTTCTGCTTGCCCCCCGGCTGCCAAAAGTTTACTTCGTCTGGCTCTTGCTGGGCCAAGAAGTTATACCAGTTGTTGTCGGTTACCCCAACATAGATCTTCATCAATACTCCGCTCCCAGGTTTATTAAATAAGCGCAAAAGCCCCTGCCCTTATAAGGGTAAAATGAATTTTATTTATCACTACTCATGATTTACATTTTCATCCTCACTAGTGCATGCTTCACGAGGTTTAACCCCTTCCCGCTTAGCACATACAGCTTCAACATCAGGATCTCGTTCAGGGTTTACCCAGCTCTTATAGAATTTCGCATTCTGACTTCTTGGGGCAGGGTTTACTTCGCGCATTTCTACTAATGCCGGAGCTTGGACGCATTCTCCTAGAACCAGTGCCATTCGCTCTGCTAATGCTGGTAGTTGATCAAGGAGTTGGCCGTAGATACCAGGAACAATTTCTTTAAAATAGCGTAAATCTTCAGGATTCTGCAAACGATGAACAATAAAACTATTGCATTGGGAGAGAACTGTTTTGGACAGTTCGCTAGGGCGCTGAGAAGCTACTACCAGACCAAGCCCAAATTTCCTGCCCTCACGGGCAATACGCTCAAATACCAGCTTGGAAATAGATTCTTCTTCACTTTTTCCAGTATGCTCCTTAATATAGTTTTGAGCCTCTTCCAATATGAGAACTACAGGAAAATCGTTGCGTTTAACTTTACTTACCTTATTATCAGATAATCGCTGCAGAAATTCTAAAATAAGCCGGCCAATTAATGCTGTAACATTTTCTAAAACTTCAGAAGCCAGCAAACTCAAATCGATGATAACCACGTTGGAAGCCTTGGCTCCCCTTCTCTGACGGTCATAAAACGGAAGCTGTCCAAGCGACAAAATATCTTTATCTGAAAGAGATATATCTAGATTACTTTTCATTCCAAGTATATCACGCAGAAAAGCAGCTAGAGAATGCTCAACATAAGGCCATTCAGAGGAAGTTGGCCCAAATAGGAACTCAAATCGAGAATCCTCAAGCAACCTATATATACGCATTAACATAGTAGAACTGTTTTCCCTAGCCCGTGCTGAATTCAATTCATCACGGGTCAAAGCGTTTTCAAGATACCTATATCGGAACCCAGATTTACTAAAATATCTAGGGTTATCCGCAGAAGCAGAACTCATATCCGTATTGCCCTCTATGGGTTTTGTAAGGATTTCTAATAATGGTTGAATTGCTTCCTCAATCCTCTGTGCCTTATCGATATCAAGAGCATTATAATATCCCTTTTTATTAGCAGATCCTATTATTTGTATAATTGTGTCAGCTGACTCTATTAAGTCATTTGCATTAAATTCATCATACAAATAAGATAATTCCTTTATTGCTTCGCGATTTGCTCTTCTTCTTAGGAATATTTTAATCCCTTGACAGTAGCTGACTATATTTGCCGCAGAAATCCCGTCACGTCCTCTGGCACTCACCGATAAAATATTATTTATTTCATATATCAGTTTTTCTCTGGTTATTCTCCATTGCTCAAATTCTGTCACTTCATCTCGTGCACACGATAAAGCATTTAACAAGACCGGTCTCTGCACTCCAGGAGCAGCACGAAATAGCCGAATGAAGTCCTCAGAATTCATAAACCAATAAGGAATAGCTAAATAATCCTCGTCAGATGGGTCGGTGGGAATATATAGGCATTTGCAGTTATCAATGGCATCTTCCCAGCAGTCCTGATCATTTTGCTTTTGGAAAGCAGTCCTATATTCTCCATTAGTATCAAGAATAACAAATCGAGTTTGCTTGACTTCATCCTGTTCCAAAATTGATTGGAGAATAGTAGCAATTGAACAGGACTTGCCTGACCCGGTACTTCCAATTACAGCAGCATGTTTACCGAAAAACGCATCTGGATCAATTTTTATTTGGTAATCCTGAAATATGGCCGATTTGCCTATCGGAATGCAGTAGCTAGGCTTATCATCAGAATTATCTGCTGTTTGACTCCGCCCAAAAATGATGTCCAGATCATCCTGGGAAGTTATGTAAACCGGTGAATCCAATACGGGAAAAAGACTTATTCCTTGGCGAAAATGCTTGTCCTCTATAGTTCCAATCATAGTCGCCTTCATCAGGCGTCGCGAAGATGGCAAAGTTACCATGGTTTTATCAGCACGAAGTTCATTTTCCTCCGTAAGAACCACTTTAGTAACCATGGCCACAATACGGCGATTACCAACTGGTATGATTACATACGAGTTTATTCGGCCAACTTCTACTGAACCTTCATAGGTTACCCGAGTCAAAGCTTTCAAATCACGACTCAATTCTATGGTGATCTGAGCAGTATCAACTGCTACCACCCTGCCGATCTCGTAGTCACTTGTCGCCATCAGATGATCCCTCCTTCGAATCATCCTGCTTGATCAGCTCATTATACGTGCGAATAACCCTTCTTTCAATTTCTTCATCTCTTAAGTCTGGCAATAAATGGTCAACAAAACCATCGAATCTACCTAATTTTGAACCTATAATAGTCCATATTCGCTCATCTTTTAGAGACTCCAGCTTCTTTACAAAGTCATTAGGATAAGGATCAATTACTACCAGAGTAAAACTCGGCACTGCCAGAGCTTGTCTTATAATGGCATTTACATGTTCATCACCAAAACCATATCCAATGGCGAATAGCACTGACTGCGGCTGAACTATGGCATTGCCAAATCTCCTAAACAATTCAGAATACGGTAATGATAATGCTTGTCCGTACTTAAGTGGTGAAGGATAAATAACCACCTGCCCTGGTTGATTCTCATCAGAAATAGTCGAATATAACCCATAGGGATTTTCCCACTCGGCAGTAGAGCTTCTCCAACTAAGGGATCCATGGAGTTTGTATAGGTGTAATGCCCGATCAAATCTATGTACATGCCCTTCGGTTGTTTGAGCAGGAAAGTAAAAATCCACATCATAGGATTCTGGTCGAAATACTCTACGCAATGTACCAACAAAGCCATCTACCAGAAGGACTCCTTCTGCATCAGCAGCCTGTTCGATTAAAGTGTCATAATTAAGGGTAAAAATATTAGTACGACGAAGGTTAAGTGGCCGAGTTAGAACTTTTTTAATGAATTTACGGTGTACATTGAGTTCATGTTGTTTGCCTTCGAGAGGAAGATGAAGAAGGCTAATTAGAGTACCGGTAATTTCTTTAATAAGCCTGTCC
>LSQX01255687.1_pt1 | contig 27039 bp, 28 predicted proteins | sample 654561 | NCBI WGS metagenome assembly LSQX01 (sample SAMN04489861, study PRJNA283612) | anaerobic digester metagenome | isolation source: 4 biogas reactors fed with cattle manure at either 37C or 55C with and... | place: Denmark: Kongens Lyngby | collected 2014
TAATGCTTCCTCGTTAATATGTATCAAATTCTTCTTGGATGAACCGAGTACTTTCTCCAGTGACTGGATAATTGACTCCTTGGAAACAATCCTGGTCAATTCAATGTAAGCACCCAGCATGACCATATTAGCCACCTTTGCGTTCCCAAGCTCGTTGGCTATATCATTAGCTGCTATTTCATAGGCTTTTACCTCCCTTCTGGACGTTTTTTCACTAATCAGTGAACTGTTTGTCAGAAGATGCCCGCCATTTACCACGTTTTTCTCGTATTTAACCAACGATGGTAAATTCATAATGATTGCAGTATCAGCTTCTGTTACTACTGGTGAACCCACAAACTCTTCAGATATAATCACGCTGCAGTTTGCTGTTCCTCCCCGCATTTCCGGCCCATAGGACGGCAGCCATGATACAGTTTTCCCTTCAAGCAATCCGGCGTAGGCAAGAATTTGGCCCATGGACAAAATTCCCTGACCGCCGAAGCCTGCAATTATTATTCGTTGTTCAGACATTTAGCCCACCTCCTTAGGGTTTCGAATATTGCCCAGAGGATAGTATGGTATCATGTTGTCCTTCAACCACCCAAGCGCCTCTACCGGTGTCATCCTCCAGTTTGTAGGGCACGTGGATAATACTTCCACCATTGAAAACCCGTCTCCCGATATTTGGTTCTCAAAGGCTTTTTTTATGGCAGACTTTGCTTTCCGGATATGGGCAGGATCGTGAACGGACACCCTTTCAATAAAACGCGCACTATCCAATGTGGCCAGCATTTCCGATATCCTTATGGGCATTCCATGATGTGACTTATCTCTGCCCAAGGGTGCGGTAGACGCTTTTTGTCCTGCCAGTGTGGTAGGAGCCATTTGACCTCCGGTCATTCCATAGATGGCATTATTAACGAATATGACTGTTATTCGTTCTCCTCTCATTGCTGCATGAACAATCTCAGCGGTGCCAATGGAAGCCAGGTCGCCGTCTCCTTGATATGTAAACACTACACTTTCAGGCCGGACTCTCTTTATGCCGGTGGCAACCGCCGGTGCCCTTCCATGGGCTGCTTGCTGAGCATCACAATTAAGATAGTCATAAATAAAAGTTGAGCATCCGACAGGTGCAACCATAATAGACCTGTCCAACACGTCCAGCTCTTCCAATACCTCTGCAACCAATCTATGCACTATACCATGGGTGCACCCGGGACAGTAGTGCATTGTTGCGGAGGTAAGCCCCTTTGTTCTATCGAATACCGTTTTCATCATACTGCACCCCCCAATATTTCTTTGACTTTTTCTACGATTTCTACCGGGTCAGGGAGCATTCCGCCTGTTCTTCCATAGAAATAAACCGGTTTCTTACCATTTACGCCCAGCCTGACATCCTCAACCATCTGCCCCAGGCTCATTTCAACCGTTAAAAATGCTTTGGCCGAATCCGCAGCTTTTTCATAAGCTTCATACGGGAAGGGCCAGAGTGTAATGGGCCTAATCATTCCAGCCTTTATCCCTTCCTTTTTTAACGCCCTTATGGCACTATTTACTATCCTTGAAGTGGTTCCGTAGGCTGTCAGAATTATTTCTGCATCATCCACATCTAAGCTCTCATATTTTGTTTCATTCTTCTTTATTTCCTCATATTTCATTTGCAGCTTTAAATTGTGGTTTTCAAGGTCCTCCGGCTGAATGAACAGCGAATTAATCAGCCTTTTCTCCCCACTTTCACTTTTAATGCCGGTTGTTGCCCAATCCTTAGGCGGCAGCTTGCGTTTTTTTGGCTCCTTAAACTCCACTGCCTCCATCATCTGCCCCAGCATTCCATCCCCTAAAACCATAACAGGGTTACGATACTGGTCTGCTATATCAAACCCCTCCATTACCAAATCGCACATTTCCTGGATGGAATTAGGGGCCAATACCACCAAACGATAGTCTCCGTGTCCTCCCCCTTTTGTTGCTTGGAAATAGTCCGATTGGGCGGGCTGGATTCCGCCTAATCCAGGCCCTCCTCTAACGATGTTTACAATCAGACATGGCAGTTCAGCGCCTGCAATATACGAAATCCCCTCCATTTTCAGACTAATCCCCGGGCTGGAAGAGGAAGTCATTACCCGTGCTCCGGCTCCTGAGGCTCCATAGACCATATTAATCGCTGCCACTTCACTTTCTGCTTGCAGGAACACGCCCCCCACCTTTGGCAGTTCCCTTGACATGTATTCAGGCAGTTCATTCTGCGGAGTAATAGGATAACCGAAGAAAAACTTACAACCTGCCTTTATAGCCGCGGCTCCTATCGCCTCATTTCCTTTCATGAAAACTTTAGTCACACCGTTTGTCTCCTTTCCTAATTAAATTCCCGTTCAACTTTAATAACGGTGTCCGGACACATGGTGGCGCAATTTGCACATCCGATACACTTGTCCATATCTGTCACCATGGCTGGATGAAACCCTTTCATGTTAATTCTCTTGCTGTCCATTACCACTATCTGAACCGGGCAAACCCGGGTGCATAGTTCGCACCCTTTACATCGGTCTCCATCAATCGTTACTCTGCCCTTAGCCTTCGCCATTAAGCATCCCTCCTGAAATTTCGTCTTTATGCCTTATTGTGTACTCAGTCATACTCAGCGATTGCCCTTGCCGTAATCCAGGGCTTCTTCCTCTCCCCTTAACACTCTCAATCCGCCCTCTGCCAATGCCAGCATTTCGTCTTCACCGGGGTATACTGAAACCGGTCCCAAAAATTCTACATGTGCTTTAATCCAATTCACAAATTGAACGTCATAAGCTACTCCCCCGGTTATGGCAATAGCATCAACTTCTCCCCTTAACACCGCCGCTGCAGCACCTATTTCTTTTGCCACCTGGTAAGCCATTGCTTTATATATAAGCTCCGCCCTTTCATCGCCATGGGCTATCATCTCGGAAACCTTGCTGCAATCGTTCGTACCTAAATAGGAAACAAGGCCTCCCTTTCCAACTATCATTTTTTTAAGCTCCTGCAGTGTATAACGGCCGGAAAAACAAAGGTCAATCAATTGACCTACAGGCAAGGACCCCGTTCTTTCAGGTGAGAATGGTCCGTCTCCGTCCAAGGCATTATTAACATCAATAACCCTTCCATTACTGTGGACCCCGACAGAAATGCCTCCCCCTATATGTGCAACAATGAGCTTTGCTTCCTCGTATGGCTTGCCTATTTCCTTCGCAGTTTTACGTGCTATTGCTTTTTGATTCAGGGCATGAAAGAAAATTTGTTTTTCAATGCCTTCCAGACCGGTGATTTTTGCGATTTCTTCCACCTCATCAACCACCGGGGGGTCAACAATGTAGGCCGGAATATTTACTTGTTTCGCAATGGAATACGCTAGGATGCCTCCCAGGTTGCTGGCGTGCTGTCCTCTTTCAGCTTTAGTCAAATCTTCAATCATTACTTCATTTACTCTATATGTCCCACCTTGGAGCGGTTTTAATAAACCTCCCCTTCCAACTATTGCTGACAGCTTTGTATTATTAAACCCCTTATCATCAAGAGCCTTTAGTATTAATTCTTTTCTAAAAGAAAGCTGGTCCATAATATTTTTATAGGATGAGATTTCTTGGGATGAATGCCTTACTACGTCATTGAAAATTGGTTTTTCATTATCATACAGAGCAATTTTTGTAGAAGTGGAACCTGGATTTATTATTAACAACCTATAACTTCTTCTCACATCCTCCCCCCCATATATCTTAATAGTTGGGTCAGTCTTCCCATCTTTCTGGATTGTAAAGCTGAATTTATCCTGTGGCCTATCTATTGTTTAGTATTTTGGTTATCCTCCAAATCTTTTCAATTCTTTCTTCAGCCATCCTGTCCGCTGCCTTATAAGCCGGTATGCCGTCCCGTTTTGCTATTTCAAAAACCTTCCTGACATTGTCATATACCGTTGCGGCCCTGGACATAGCCCTCTCAACGTTATAACCCTTCATTTCCTCATATACGTTCATAACGCCGGCTCCATTAATCACAAAGTCGGGGGCGTATACAATACCCTTTTCTTCCAACATATCTCCGTGTTTGTCCTCCGCAAGCTGATTATTGGCAGAACCTGCTATGACTTTGCATTTTAGCTGCTTTATGGTAAAATCATTTATTACTGCACCCATTGCGCAGGGTGAGAAAATATCGCATTCCACTCCGTATATCTCTTCAGGCGCAACACCTACAGCCCCAAAATCCTGAACAGCCCTGTCTATATTTGCCTTTTTAATGTCTGTTACAATTAGTTTTGCTCCCGCTTCGTGCAAATGTTTGCATACATGATAACCGACTGCTCCGACCCCCTGGACTGCAACGGTCTTACCTGTCAGGTCAGTGGTTCCGAAGGCTTCCTCGGCCGCTGCCTGTATCCCTTTGAATACTCCGAATGCAGTAACCGGCGACGGATTGCCGCTTTTCCCTTCCAAACCCACAACATGATCCGTCTCTTGGTTAATTAACCCCATATCTTTAGTGGTAGCGTTCATATCTTCGCCGGTTATATAACGGCCGCCCAACCCCTCTATATACCTACCAAACGCCCTGAATAACTCTTCGCTTTTTATCTTTTCGGGATTACCCATTATGACGGTTTTGCCCCCGCCAAGATTCAACCCCGCCACAGCATTCTTATAAGTCATACCCCTGGATAGTCTTAATACATCAATCAATGCCTCTTCTTCCGTATCATAGTCCCATATCCTGGTGCCTCCGAGGGCAGGCCCTAACGTAGTGTCGTGAATCCCAATTATGGCCTTCAATCCTGAAGTGCTGTCATAGCAAAAAATTACCTGTTCATGACCGTATTTCTCCATTAAATCAAATATCTTCATTTATAAGCCTCCTTTTCGTTTTGCCCTGCAATCATTACTCCCAACGCAATAGAATTCAGTTTTGTTTGACGGCTGTCCGACCTTGAAGCCAGCACAACCGGGGCCCTTGCGCCGGCTATTATTCCTGCGCTCTGGGCATTGGCAAAGTATGTTAATGATTTGTACAGGACATTACCCGCTTCTATATTGGGAACAAGTAATATGTCTGCTTTCCCTGCCACCGGATGAGTGATTTTCTTAATCCTTGCAGCCTCCTTGGAAATAGCATTATCCAGGGCAAAGGGGCCGCCAATTATGCAGTCCTTAATCTCTCCGCTTTGATTCATTTCAACCAACTTTTCAGCATGTACTGTGGCTTCCATTTTTTCATTTACCTTCTCTACCGCGCAAAGAATTCCGACCATTGGCACCCTGTTTTCCACCGCTTTAAACACTGCCACTGAATTCTCTATTATACTGACCTTGTCTTCCAATGTCGGCGCGATGTTCATGGCGGCATCAGTCATATACAACAATTCATCACGCCCGCCTATTTCGAAGACTGCGACGTGGCTGAGAACACCCTTTCCTCTCAAACCAATTTCCTTATCCAGAACTGCTTTCATTAGTATGGAAGTATCCAATAACCCTTTCATTAAGATGTTTGCTTTGCCGGAACTCACTAAGGACACTGCTTTTTTCGCAGCCTCAGCCATATCGTCCTCATGTATGATTTCAAACCAGGAAATATCACAATCGATTTCCTTTAACAGACTTATGGTTTTCGCTGCATTTCCAACCAGTATAGATTCTGCAATACCGTATCTTCTTGCATCCGCTACCGCTTCTAAAACATGCCTGTCTTCCGAAACAGCTACGGCTATCTTTTTTGGTCCCCTTTCTTTTGCCGTATTAAGAATTTCATTAAAAGTAGTAACTACAACTCACCTCCTGACTAAAGGAAAATTAATACCGGTTTTATACACCGGTAATAAACGCATATATTGTGCCAATTGCTGCTAACCCTTTGAAATAACGAGTTGTATTCAATAAAACTTCTATGATTGAAATTAACAAACAAAAAATGAGCTTCTAAAAAGCTCATTTTTATGCTAGTCTATTGAATGTTTTTTCATGAAAATATTATCAATTTTAATATTTTATTGAACGATTTTTCATGTTCTTACATCAAATTGTATTTTTTTAGCTTATAGTATAGGCACCTAACAGTAATGTTCAATTCTTTCGCTGTTTTAGTTTTATTCATATTATTTTTAATGAGTACATTAAGTATGTGTTCCTTTTCACTTTCTTCTATGTGATTTTTCAGGCATGCAATTCCGTTATCATCATCCACATGACTTTTTGTATCAATCAGTTTTTTATTTGCTGTATTTTTATTGATTGTATAAAGTTCCGGAATATGATAATAATCAATAATCCTTTCTCCCGGACTCATATTGATTATCGCTCTTCCAATTATGTTTTCCAATTCCCTGACATTGCCCGGCCAGTGGTATTCAGAAAGAACCTCTACAGCTTTACTGGAAATATCACTTACGTTACGGCCATATTCCTGATTGCATTTTCTTATGAGATAACTGCTTAACAGATAAATATCACTTTTTCTTTCTCTTAAAGCAGGGATATTTATCGGAAAAACATTTAGCCTGTAATACAAGTCCTTTCGAAATCTGTTTTCTTCCACTGCGCTTTCCAGGTCGATATTTGTAGCCGCTATGATTCTTATGTCAATTCTCATTGGCTGATTGCCTCCAACGGGTATAATCTCCTTCTCTTGAATAACCCTCAGTATTCTAGCCTGGGTTTCAAGTGAGATTTCTCCTATCTCATCCAAGAAAATAGTTCCCTTGTTGGCTTTCTCAAATAATCCCTGCTTCCCTCCCTTGAGTGCCCCTGTAAAAGCGCCTTCAACATACCCAAACAGTTCACTGTTTATGAGGCTTCCTTCCAGGGCGGCGCAGTTTACCCTTACAAATTGATTATTTCTTCTGTTGCTTTCGTTATGGATGGCATGGGCAAATAATTCCTTGCCTGTTCCGCTTTCACCTCTTAACAATACTGTAATTGTAGTATCCGCTGCCTTTTTTGCCCTGTCCACAGCCTTTAAAATTGTTGAATGTTCACCTATTATATCTTCAAAGGTATATTTTGCCTCCAGATTTCTAATAATCTGTTTTGCTTGTTCCAATTCCCTGGTGAGTTCACGTATATGTGTGATATCATGTGCAATTCCAACACTACCCTTCAGTTTACCGTCAATAAATATAGGAGCTGCATCCACTATTACCTGTTTTCTGTTTGGATTAACTTTTAATAAAGCTCCCTTGATGGGTTTCCGGGTTTTTAAAACCTGCATATGTATGCTTTCTCCCTCTGCTATATCCACCGTGGCAGGTTTGCCGATTATGTCCTTTTCTGTCATCCCTACCATTCTTGTATAGGCAGGATTAATATATATCCCTATACCATTTTCATCTACGACAGATATGGCATCCTGCGTGGAGTCAAGAATGGCTTTTAACAGGTATATATATTCTTTAAAATCTGTAAGATGACTGCCGACTTTATTTATTTGTGTTATATTTCTGAAGATGGCGTATGCTCCAACAACCCTACCCTCATGGTTAAACAAGGGCAAACTGTTTATAATGGTTTCGGTATTGTTTAGTTGGTGTTTTCTATTTAATTCTTCTTTTCCTGTTTCAACGATTACAGGAAGCCCGGTATTGGGTATAACATTTTCTATCGGTTTTCCAACGGCACCCCCCATAGGGATATCTATCAGTTTTTCTGCAGCTCTATTAATGTATGTAATATAGGAGTTTTCGTCAACCACAACTATTGCTTCATTTATGTTATTGAGAATTTGGGTCAATTTGAATATATCCATAGAATCAACCCTTTCTAAAAGAAGCTGCTATTCTGCAATTCTAAGATAATATACTGCTCATTTTTCACATACTATCCGATTAACAGGTCTAAGGCATAACTGCCATTGAAAAAACAAGAATGTCTCATGAATTTTACTGGGTAAGAATAAAATCCGGTAGAAGACGTTAAAGCCTAAGACCATCGGATATGCCATATTGTATTTTGGTATAAATATGGTCCCTGCTTCCAGCTTTGCATACACTTGTACGGTTAATTGGGAACTCTTGGGATTATGATTTCTAAGTTTGGGATAACCACTTAAAGCTTTGCTACGTACTTCACAAGTCTAATGTAATAATATTCTACATAATTTTACATGTCAATTATTCTGCATCGTATTTATATTTCCTTCTAAATCTAATTCTAAAAAACACTGCGTTATTTATCTTAAATATTCCAAAGATACGTTTCTTGGTATGATGACTAGCGCCCATTCTCAAATCTATCACAGACGCCCTATCCATAACCCCCAACTACGGGTAACATATGTTACCGCAGCATTAGGGGTAGCCCGGTATACTATAATCAGAGACTAAGCGGTAAAAAAGAATGAGGAGGTAAATCAAATGGGTTCTAAATCCAGGCGGGCGGTACAGCTTATATTCCTGGCGGCCTTTGTGCTTTTAATGGTTACGGGGAAAATTCAGCTTTGGATGGCGGTATTTCTTGCAGGCCTTATCGGGGCTGCCTTTTTCGGGAGGTTTTACTGCGGGTATTTATGCCCCATAAACACTTTAACCGAAGGAATTGATTGGCTGTATCAAAAGATGGGTATAAAAAGAAAAGATGTCCCCGATTGGGTCAAAAGCAAAGTGGTACGTTATGGTGTTTTGCTTCTGTTCCTTGGTACAATGATAATTACTCTTAGGACCGGAAGAAGGCTGCCGGTACTGCCTATGCTTACGGTGCTGGGAGTTTTGATAACTCTTATCTATGTACCCTCACTCTGGCACCGGTACCTGTGCCCGTATGGCACTTTACTGAATATTACCGGGTCGCTTTCAAAATACTATTGGAGGGTGGAAGAGGCGGATTGCAAAAAATGCGGTATCTGTGAAAGGGTCTGTCCGACCGAGGCGGTAATAATGAACGGCAAACAAGGTTATCCCGTCATTGACAAGGGCCTTTGCCTTGAGTGCACCGCCTGTGCGGAAAAATGCCCCAGCAATTCAATAATTTATACAAAGGGAGCCCCAGAGACCACCAGAGTATAACAGTGCTAAAAAGGGGGTGGCATTTTTGTCACCTTCAAACAAGGTACCTGTCCTCCTGTTTGATATGGGTTTCAACTGCGTTTATAATATAGTATAATCAATAAGGAGAATGATCAAAATGCTGGAAAAAAAATATGACTACAGCATCGTGGATGAAAAACTCATAGAAAGGATAGTAAACGATGACAATGTGGAAATAAACCACATGGTGCTAGCAAAGGATACTGGCTTGCCGGTGCATTATTCAAATTCTAACGTATATATGATCATCGTCAGGGGACGCATGACCATATCCTTAGACGACGGAGCACCCAATGAGTATCAGGAAGGGAACATCCTCAATATTCCCTTTAGGACAAAAATGAATGTAACAAACAAATACGATGAAGTGCTGGAGTTCTTCGTTGTAAAGGCACCCAACCCAAGGGATATGAAGGACCAGTAAGGCTAAAGATAATTAAGGGGGTATGGTTTTCTATGATGGGAAAAGCCGATTTTAATGAACTAGAACTGCTTACCATTGCAATGGCACTGGAAGACCAGGGCATGAAGTTTTACCAAAACGGTGCTAAAAACACCGAAGGTCAGCTTAGGCAGTTCCTTTTGGACGCGGCGCAGCAGGAAAAAGAACATAAGGAAGTGTTCCAAAGGTTTTATGACAATATTGTGAAGAGCAAACCGCAAAACGAGGATGATTACCTGTTCGACCCTGACGTTGCATCGTATCTAAAGGCAATGGCCGAGAAGGAAGTCTTTGATAAGACGCCCTATGACAGCGAAGAAGCCTTCAAAGACTTGAAGAGTTCGGTATCCTACGCGCTTAAATCTGAAGAGTTAACTGTTGATATCTACGAGAAGATGTGCGAGAGTGCAAAAAGCCAGGATGTGAAAGACCTTCTAGAAAAGCTCATTAAAGAAGAAAAGGGACACGCTAAATACTTTGAAAAGATTTTAAAAAGTCTTTAGCATCAGCCCGGCAATCTATTTCAAAAGCCCCGGCGGCGGTCACCTTCAGGTGGCCTGTCCCCGGGTAAGGACGGTAGGGACAGGGGACAGTTCTTTGTCCCTTTTTGTATTATTGCTTGAGGTCGAACTCTATCTCGTGATTTAGTATCTCGTTTATCCGCCTTTCGATCTTGTCAAGGTCAAGGTTTGCCTCTTTTTTTATGCTCTTTCGCAGCATTGGCCCTATCCGGCTTAGGTCGTCCATAATATCCTGTAGCAGCTCCAGCGCAGCGGTTGCCTCCATTACCTCCCTTGGCACCTCCACCATCCCGGCTAGTATGGAGTTTTCGGTGCGGGACGCTACGATTGGACTTCCTACTTCCTCAACATAAACCAAAGTCCTTCTCCCGGGCCCCCTGTCGTCCTCTATAGGCTGGAGCCCTACTATCTTGTCCGACCGCATGAATTTCCCGTAGCCAAGGGGTACCATGACATTTTCCCGTACTTCCATAACCAAATCACTCCGTTTCTTATGCATATATAGTGTTAATGAAGTTACGTATTATGTGTCATCCTGAAGAAGAAACGACTGAAGGACCTTAATTTGTCTTCCGAAAGTTTCTTCGCTTTTTCGTCAAATATCTCATACCCATGCTCCCCCTCATCAAGCGGCAGGACATGGGTAATAATATTGCTGGGATTAGCATTTCCGAAGATAGGTCAAATATTCATCTCAAAGGGTCGGGGAAACGGACAGAGGATCATCCCCTATCCGTTTTTAGCCTATGCCCAACAACCTTGCCCCCTGAGCCGCCATAATGCACAGTAGGATACCGGTGATGGTGGGCACCAGCAGGGATATCCAGGTCCATTTCCAGCTCTGGGTTTCTTTACGGATGGTCCACAGCGTGGTACCGCAGGGCCAGTGGTTAAGCGAAAAAAGCATCATGCACGCCGCGGTGACCCAGGTCCAACCGTTGTCCACAAACAGCTGCCGCATCTCGGCCAGGCTGTCCAGTTCCACCATGGTACCCCCGGCGGTGTAACTCATTATAAGGATGGGGATTACTATCTCGTTGGCTGGAAAGCCCAGTATAAACGCCATCAGTATATACCCGTCCAGCCCCATAAACCGGGCAAAGGGATCAAGAAGCCGGGCGCCGTGGGCAAGAAGGCTTACCCCGCCAAAACTTGTATTGGCCATTACCCATATTACCAGCCCCGCCGGGGCAGCCACTGCAACCGCACGGCCCAATACAAACAGAGTACGGTCAAACACCGAACGGATTATTATCCTTCCCACCTGGGGTTTCCTGTAAGGCGGCAGCTCCAGCGTGAAGGAGGACGGCAGGCCCTTTAGAATGGTTTTGGACAAAAGCCTCGATACAAGTAGCGTAATACCAACGCCCAGCACAATAGCGGCCAGCACCACCAGCGTAGCCACCAGCGAATCAACGACACCGCCGACAGAACCGGCGGAGAAAATTACCGCCATGGCAATAAGCATGGGAAACCGGCCGTTGCAGGGAACGAAATTGTTGGTAATGGTTGCAATAAGTCGTTCCCTGGGAGAATCTATTATCCGGCAGGCAATCACCCCGGCTGCGTTACATCCAAACCCCATACACATTGTAAGTGCCTGCTTTCCATGGGCACAGGCCTTCTTAAAATAATGGTCCAGGTTGAACGCAACCCTCGGCAGATAGCCCAGGTCCTCCAGTAGCGTAAAAAGCGGAAAAAATATCGCCATAGGCGGTAGCATCACCGACACAACCCAGGCCAAAGTGCGATAAACCCCCGCCACCAGTATATCCGCCACCCATGCCGGGGCCTCGATACTGTCCAATAAAACAAACAGCCGCCCTTCTATCCAGAAAAGGCCTTCCGCCAACAGGTCGGAAGGAACGTTGGCACCCTGAATGGTAATCCAGAATACAACCCCCAACAGAAGCACCATTATTGGAATACCAAAAGTTTTGGAGGTTAGAATGCTATCTATCTTATAGTCCAGTTGGTTATGGGCTTTCCTGTTAAAACCCACCACCTGCCGGCCTATACCCTCGGCGGTTTTTACAATCGCCGAAACTATACCATCCCGCACTTCCTCCGATGATATGCCCCAACCCTCAAACCCCTCCCGTATATCGGCCAGTTTTTGCCGGAGGTCCTTGTCTTCCTCCAACTCAAAACCGAGGTGCCTATATATTGACCGAATAAAGGGGCTATCCCCTTCAAGCAGCCGCAGGGCTGTCCACCTAGCGTTAATCCTTCCCCCCGCCAAAACCCCTATACGTTCTTCCACTTCCTTAACGGCCCCTTCCAGCATTTCCCCGTAACCTACTTTTAACGGGGAAGTATTTATCCTTCCGAAGGCAACCCCTTCTATTGCACTTTTAAGCGCGGAGAGCCCCCTGCCGCTTCTTGCCGCAGTTCCCACCACTGGCACACCCAAAAGGGCGGAAAGCCTTTCAAGGTCAATATTTATCCCCTTCCTTGCGGCCTCATCCATAAGGTTTACGCATACCACCACCCTGTCGGTTATCTCCATTATCTGAAGCACCAGGTTTAGGTTTCTTTCAAGGCAGGTGGCATCGGTCACCACCACTGTTGCCTCGGGCCTACCAAAACATATGAATTCACCGGCCACCTGCTCCTCCATCGAATTGGCCAGAAGCGAATAGGTGCCCGGCAGGTCAACCAAAACATATTCCCTGTCCCGATACCTGTACCTACCCCGGGCGCGGGTAACGGTTTTGCCGGGCCAGTTACCGGTATGTTGCTTTAGGCCGGTAAGGCTGTTAAACACGGTGCTTTTACCTGTATTCGGATTGCCCGCCAGTGCCACTATTATTTCGTCGGAAGCTTCTATATCCACTCCAGTCGTTCCTTTAAGGACTCCCAGGCTTGTGGATTGTTTAGTAAGACCCATACCTTAACCCCCCCGGCATATTACTGTTTAATCGATTCTATAAATATCTTGGAAGCCTCTTCCGAACGCAGCGCTATCACCGCGCCCCTTATCTGATACGCCACCGGGTCCCCCGCAGGGCTTTTCCTAAGTGTTTCTATCGTTGTATCATATATCATCCCCAGGTCCAACATTCTCCTGCGGGCGTTTCCCCTAGCGGTTAGATGCCTGACCTTGCCGGAGGCCCCTACCGGCAATTTGTCCAACGGAATGAGATTTGCACTCATAAAAAATCCCCCTTACATTAATTTTTCGTTAGGCTATTTCATAAGTTAGTCATGGGAAACTTTATTTGCCATGCCTAATAACCAGAGTATGAAACGTAATTATTTCTTGTTACATAATTTGGTATCAAGGAGGATGAAGCCTTTGAAAAAAGAAAGGGGTTTTTATACCGTACGGGGCTACCAAATGCTAAACGCGGAGAACAAGACGCTTACCTCCAGCATGGAGGATTACTTGGAAATGATATGCAGAACCTGCAGGGAAGAGGGATACGTCCGGGTCAACCAGTTGGCGGAGATGCTTAATGTCCGCCCGTCGTCAACCACCAAGGTAATCCAAAAACTTAACGCCCTCGGATTGGTGGACTACCAGAAATACGGGATAATCCAGCCCACCGAGGAGGGAAAGGCCATAGGGGACTTCCTGCTTAAAAGGCACGAAATAATTGAAGAATTCCTGGGAATCCTCGGTATAGAGGAAACCCGGCTAAAGGACACAGAAATGATAGAACACGATGTGAGCCTTAACACGCTTAAGAGTATCTATGTGCTAAATAAATTTTTGTCGGAAAACCCGGACATTATCAAACGGTACGAAACCTTCAGGAAAAGGTATAACGTAGATGATGTTATACTGTAGCTATATATAATACGATAATAGCGTTACATTCCTTTAAGCATCATGTAATGGGGCAAAGCCCGGAAAAGCCGACTCTATCGTTTGTTAACGTAGTGAAGAATCCGCCTATGTCGCTTAAGAAGGCGAAGCCTGAAGAATCCGACTATGTCGTTCTGAACGTAGTGAAGAGTCTTATTAGAGACAGACATAAGATCCTTCGCTATCGCTCAGGATGACAGGGGGATCGCTCAGGATGAAAGGAGTGCTCAGGATGACAAGAGCGCTCGGGATGACAAGAGCGCTCGGGATAACAAGAGCGCTCAGGATGACAAGAGCGCTCGGGATGACGGATTGTAAAGTGTTGCGTTATTCATGTATAGGGCATTACAGGTCAACGGGTATTCTCTCTAGCAGAGTAATGCTACTCGGCGTAACGCTGCACCTGTAGGCGTAAACCCTAACCCCCGCCTCCGCTGCCAGGGCGATTGCCTCTGAAAAAACCGGATCGGTTTCGCTGTTTGGAGTAAAGCTTCTTGCATCCTCCCTCTGGGCTACTACAATAACGGCGGCCCCGAGGCCCTCGGCCTTGGCCCTCATAAGCTCGCGTACATGCTTTGTGCCCCTTTCTGTGGGAGCATCGGGAAACCGGGCTACGCTGTCCTGCACCAGCGTTACGCATTTTATTTCTATGTAGCATGTCCGCTCTCTGTCTGTAAGCCGCACATCAAACCGGCTGTTGCCGTAAGCAGCTTCGCGTTTTATGCCGGTCCAGCCTTCAAACCCCTCCAGCCTTCCTTCTTTAAGGGCCTTAAGAACCAGTCGGTTGGCCATTACCGATTCCAAAAGCACCGGTACGCCGTCTATGGTATGGGCTATTATTAGATCCCATTTGGTCTTGCGGTCGGGGTTCTTGGCCCTTCGGAGCACAACCTCCCTGCCAGGTACGAGCAGCTCCTTCATCCTACCGGTATTGGCGACGTGGCACAGCACCGTTTCTCCGCCGCATTCCGCCAGGGCTTCAAACCGGTTAAGCCTCTTTATGAACTTTGCGTTCTTTTTTTCTCCGTAAATTTCTATGGTTGTTATCACGTTTTTTGTCCTTTCTGAACCCCCCGTACCGGGTATGCTCTGAATTTGAAGATCCTTCGCTATCGCTCAGGATGACAGAGGAAACGCTGGGGATGACAAAAACAGGGGGATGGTTTCCCCGTTTCCCCGGAAAACCATCCCCCTTGTTTAATACCGCTTCATCCTCCTGCCATGGGGAATGTTTCAATCCCCCTTCAGACAGTGTACCTGCCCTCTGTCTGGTCAGGCCTTTGGCAATACGTTAAAATCCGTATTACTGTATGATAAAAGCACCTTTAACATAGCTTCCCCATATTCTTTTTCAAACTCCTTCGCAACGCTTTTACAGATTTCTTCGCCCTTTTCTCCCTGTATGCTTTTTACTATATCGGAAAAGGTCTTGTAAATATGTCCGCAGTGATATTCAAAGGGCATTTGGGTTTTGCTCTTATCGACGGAATACCCCTTCTTTTCAATATATGCATCCTTCAGCACAAAATCGCATTTACCTTCTTTGTGCAGAGTGCTCCGCACCTCAAAGGTGAGATAGGGGTTAAACCCCCGTGCAATGGCCAAGTCAAGATGCTTGCAGTAAAGGCAGGCCCCCTCAATGAGGCCCATCGCCTTGTACTGGTCATGCCACGGGCAGGCGTGTACGAAATACCTATAATCGGGGCTTTTGGAAACGACCTCCATATGCCTGCCCTGGGTGAAATATTCCTCCGTGTACGACCATTCGCCGTAGGCGCAGTAGGTCGCAAAGTCCAGTTCCCTTCCGTCGCGTATGGCCCGCTGTGCCATGCGACTGCCCCTTTGTTCCGCGTATCTCTGTGTTGCCAGGACAAAGGTTGCCTCACCGTTTTGGGGACATTTTTCCTTAAGCTCCCTGTAAAAACAAGCGGAAATAAAGGCATGATGCCTTTCGTTGAAGTCCATAGGACACCTCCCTTATTGACAGAGCAGGTCTTTGACAACCTTGTTATTTTTAGGCTCCAGTACAAGCTCTTCACAATCCGCATGGGTTATGCAGGCAACAACAACTTTGCCGTTGCATTTGACGGCGCACCTGCCGCAGATGCCTTGGTTGCAAACTGCATGGGAAAAATAAGCCAGCGTCGGGTCAATGTTTTCCGAGATATACCGCAGGACGTCCATAATCGTATATTCCCCATCGGTTGGGAAAGGAACGGTAAATTCATCGTAATGCTCTTCCGGTAATGTTCTTAGTACTTTAACTTTCATCGTTATCCTCCTTTAAAAATCAGTCCTGAAGGTTTTCAAGGCCTATGCCCGTTTCAAGCAGGTATCTTTCATATTCGATTGTATCATAATCGGGCGGAGCTATTTTACCAGGTATTGGCTCTCTGGTTGAAAGCTTTATGTCCTCACCGTCTTTTTGGGCGATTGTACGTACCAAATAGTTTTTGTTGTCTATATCGGGATAATCGAGACGCAGATGCAGGCCGCGGCTCTCCTTACGGGCTTCTGCCATGTAAGCGGCAAGCTTTGAACAAAGAAGGCGGTTTTTAAGGGCAATAAGGCCCATGAGTTCTGTATTGTATGCCATATCCTTACATAAAACTGTTGCGTTTTCCAGCTCTTTTTCCAGCTCTTCATACTGCTTTATGGCTGTACGCAGCCCCTCACCGTCACGATAGCAGTTGAGGTATTTATCGGAAATGGCTTCAAATTTCCTTACCGCTTCGTTGACCAGGATTCCGCCTTCGTTATCCAGCACCTTCATGAGTTTTTCTGCAACTGCGTTGCCACTGTCCGCACCGCAGCCGCAGGCGGGTGCAGTTTTTGCATATTCTGCCGCAGTTATTCCTGCACGGTAGCCCTGGACCAGCATTTCGGTGACAGCATCGGCAACACGGTTTGCTCCAAACACACCGCTGGCGCACTCGCCGCCGGCAAACAGCCCTTTTACAGTGGTCTCCATTTTTTCATTAACCAGAATTCCCCCGACGGAATACTCGTTGCCCAATCCTACTTCCCAGGTTCCCTTTTCGAGGCACATCCTTCGCACCTTGTTTATATCATTGTGGTGATAAAACCCTTCTTTATAGAATTTTCTGAACAGCTCCACCGTTTCATCAAAGGCCTGGTTGGTTTCCTCCTCCGTGCCTATAATCTTAAGAAATATACCGCCCTTGTCAGTCTTTTTGTCGCTGGAAACTGTTTTACCGTAATAAACCATATGCAAAAGCTTGCAGATCTCGCTCTTTGTTTCCATCTCTTTAAGCTGACTTGGCATTGTAAGCTCATTTCCATCCCGGTCGGTAGCTACATACTTAAACGTCGGCATGGTAACAAGCATCAAAGGCAAAATGGACCCAACTATATCCTGGGGTTCGAGGGCAGTAAGCAGGAACAGTAAAAACTCCATATCCGCAACCTTTGCCCCGGCGCGGAATGCCATTGCCACGCCGTCACCGGTCATATCGGAGTTTGTGCTTTTAAGCGAGAAGGGCTGGAACCCGCCCGTTGCCAGGACAACTGCCTTTGCATTTATCTGTACGAAATTGCCGGTGTTTAGTTCAAGCGCCAGTACACCGCTTACACGATCTCCGTCCGAAAGCAACTCTAGGACCGCGACATCACTAATGTGTTCGATACCCGGCGTTGACGAAAGCCCCTGCTTTAAGGCACTGCCCATCATCCTGCCCGACATCCACCAGGTTGCAGGCAGCCCGAAATCAAAGGGCTTACCCGCTTCTTCCGCCCATTTTACAACCTCATAGACTATTGCGGGGCTTTCCTCCACAAACTGCTCCACCATATTCTGGTCGTTTATATAAAAACCGTCCTTTATAATGGACTCGTACAAATCAGCCTTTGTAAAATCCTTGTCAGCTTCTTTGATTCCATAATCATAATAGGCGCTGTGCCCGTCCATCGCGAAACTTCCGCCAATCATTATCGTGTTCCCGCTGTTACCCACCTGCCCCTTTGAAACAAGCAGCACTTTGGCACCGCTTCTGGCCGCACCTATTGCAGCAGAGATGCCCGCGCCTCCACCGCCTACAACAAGTATTTCCGTTTCTATAATCCTACTGACTGTATTACCCATAAAAACGTCCCTCCAAATCTTATTCTTTTATTTCTCCCAAATATGCTTTTTTCACCATTTCAACATTTGCAAGCTCACAGGATTTGCCTGAAAGCACAATGTTTCCCGTTTGTATAACATACCCGAAGTCCGATACGTCAAAGGCCATGAAGATATTCTGCTCAACAATCAGGATTGAAACGCCCTGGTCCCTGATATAATTTATTGCGCTTTCCACCACATCCACCATATTAGGCGCAAGGCCCATTGACGGCTCGTCAAGGAGCAATAGCTTTGGCTTTGAAGCCATGGACCGTGCAATGGCAAGCATCTGCTGCTCGCCTCCTGAAAGGGTCCCGGCAAGCTGGTTATACCTATCTTTAAGACGTGGGAACATTGAAAACGCGGTCTCCTCAACGCCTTGCAGTTCTGACTTTGACCTTGTAAATGCTCCCAGGGCGATGTTTTCACGGACCGTCATTTTAGGGAAAACACGGCGCCCCTCAGGGGTTAGCACGATGCCCGCCTTTACCCTTTTATGGGGCGGCAGCTGTTCTATGGACTTACCGTCAAAGGTTATTCTGCCTCCCGACAGCTTCACAAGCCCGGCCACCGAGCGCAATAGAGTACTCTTGCCGGCACCATTGCTGCCCACTATCGTAATAACGGATTTATCCGGCACCTCTATTGATACATCGTTAAGGGCGTGTATTTTCCCATAATGGACATTGAGGTTTTCAATTTTAAGCATCGCCTTTTCCTCCCCTCTTGCCCAGGTAAGCATCGATAACCCGTTGATTTGCCAGGATTTCCGCCGGCTTGCCCTCTGCAATTATTTGCCCCATGTCAAGAACAACGATATCATCGCAAATATTCATAACCACATTCATGGTATGCTCGACTAGTATTGCGGTTAAACCATCGGCTCTTAATTTTTTTAGCAGCGAAACGATTCCTTCGGACTCTGTCGGGTTCATGCCCGCCACCGGTTCGTCAAGCAGTAAAAGCTTGGGCTCGGTTGCAAGGGCACGGGCAATCTCCAGCTTACGCTGGTTGCCATAGGAAAGATTCTTTGCCTGAGTGTTTCTGTGCTCATATATACCAACGAAATCAAGTATTTCCAGAGATTTTTGCCTGGACTTCTTAGCTTCTGCCTCGCTCTTTTTTGGCATTACTATGGGGTGCCACCAGGCCTCACCTTCCCGTGTATGACGGGCGGCAAGTACGTTCTGAAAACAGGTGAGCTCCGGGAAAAGCCTTATCTGCTGAAATGTCCTGGCTATCCCCATACGGTTTATTTCCGCCATTTTTTTACCTACTATATTTGTATCTTTGAAATATATTTCACCCGCTGTGGGGGTTAACAACCCTGAAATCATGTTCAAAGTAGTGGTTTTACCGCTTCCGTTCGGCCCGATAAGCCCTGATATTTTACATTCTTCAATCCCGAAAGAAATCCCCGACACAGCCTTTAGTCCCCCAAAATGTTTCGATAGATTGTTTATTTTCAGTATATGTGTCATTAGTTCTTGCCCTCCTTTAACAAGAGGTTAAGTTCTTCCTTGTTTTTCGGCAGGCCTACGGTAATTTTGTTCGTCTTCAGGATACCGCTTATACCTTCAGGCTTGAAAAGTATTATTGCGATTAGCAGAACACCATAAAATATTTGCCGGTAGCCCTGCAGAAACCGCAGTGCTTCCGAGGCAACGGTTAGCACAATAGCACCGCCTATTGAACCGGGTAATGACGCCGGGCCGCCTAAAACATACATGGACAGCACTAGAAAGGATTCTGCGCTTATGAAGTTGGACGGACTGATATAGGTTATAAAATGTGCCATAAATGCACCGGCTATCCCGGCGATAAAAGCGCTCAGTACGAAAGCTAAAATCTTGTAAAAAGCAATATTTATACCTATAGATTCAGCCGCCGTTTCATCCTCTCGTATGGTGAGAAATACAAGACCTATCTTTGATTTGGTAAGGCGGTCAACGGCAATATATACGATCGATAAAATTGCCAATATTAAAGCAAAATAGCCAAATCCCGTGTCAATTACTAAACCGAATATATTAGGCCTTGGAATTCCCGGGATACCCAGCGGCCCCCTGGTCAGGTTAACCCATATAAGCGATACCTGACGCACGATTTCCGCAAAGCCAAGGGTCGCAATGCCAAGATAAACCCCTGAAAGCCGCAGCGCCGGAAAGCCAATAAGCAGCCCGAACACGGCTGCAATCAAGCCGCCAAGAACCATTGCCAAGAGTACGGGAACCGAAAACTTCATTGCAAGAATTGTTGAGGAATAGGCTCCTATTGCATAAAAGGCAACCTGTCCCAAAGTCAGCTGGCCGGTAAAACCTGTGACCAGGTTTACGCTAATTGTAAACAGGCAGTAAATACCGCACATGGTGGCAACCTGATAATAGTACGAATTTCCCTTAAGCACCGGTATAGATATTAACAGTAGTCCAAAAATTTGCAGATAGTATTCTTTTATAAATTTTTTCGTCTTATCCATTATTTGTTCCTCCGTTTTCCAAGCAATCCGTCCGGTTTAAAGATCAAAATCAGAATAAGCACGGAAAAAGCAATTGTATCTCTGTATTGAGCGGTAAAAATCATGGTGCCCAGCGATTCCAAGACGCCAAGGACAAATCCGCCAAGTACACCGCCCGAAATCATCCCGCGGCCCCCCAGAACTGATGCTGTAAAACCTTTCATGCCTACGATTGCTCCCATTGACGGCTCGACAAAGTTATAATAATAGCCAATAAGAATCCCGGCAACAGCGGCAAGCATTGAGCCTACGCCAAAGGTTGTAGCGATGAATATATTGACATTTACCCCCATTAGAGACGTGGTCTCGATATCCTGCGCACACCCGCGAATTGCCATACCGTATTTAGTTTTATACATAAACACTGTAATTACAGCCATGAGCAGTAACGCAAGTGCAATTATCACAACCTCCAGTGAAGAGATTCTTATGCCAGATATATCAAAAAACTTTATTTCAAAGGGAGGTTTAAAACCCTGAAACCTGCTTCCGCATATAACCAGCACCAGATTTTCTATAATAATACCCATGGCCAGCGTTGTAATAAGCGATGAAACCTTTGGTGCATTTCTTTTACGCAAAGGAGCGACTGCTATGCGTTCGATCCCTATACCTGCCAGTGCGGTCAGTATAACGGCAACGCTAAGAATAACAACGAAATTTCCGCTTAAAAGTTTCATTGTATAAAGTCCCAGGAATGCGCCCAACATAAAAATCTGACCGTGGGAGAAATTTATAAGCTCGAGAAGGCTGAAAACCATTGCATAACCGATTGCCATCAGTGCGTAGATACTGCCCAGAGTTATGCCGTTGACTATTTGTTGAACGAGCATATAATCCTATCCCCTTTTCTCGTTTTTGCCTTCGAAAATATAGTTAGGGGAGGAGAATACCCCTCCCGTAACTTTGATTTTTCGAATAACTATTATTGTATGGAAGCCTCTTTGTAGTATGACCATACTCCATCTTTGAGCTGGACAAAGACCTGTGGTTTCACAATTTCCTGATCCTTAAATGTCAGTGGACCACTTATGCCCTGATAATCCTGAAGATTGTGAAGGCCTTCGTTAACTTTCTCCCTTGTTTCGCCCGAATTCTCGTAGGCATGGATTATAGCACCTAATGCATCATAAGCATTGCCTTGGTAATTACCCGGCAGCTCACCGTTGAATTCTTCTTTGTACGCCTGCACAAACTCCTGTACCGAAGGCCTTGGGTCGTCAGCAACGAATTCATTTATTGCATACATTCCTTCTGCATATTCCCCGGCCATCTCAAGAAACTGGTCCTCAATAAAAGTACCTGAAGCTACATATTGCACATCAATTCCAAGGGCCTTTGCCTGCTGTACTATGATTGCTCCCTCGGCATAATAGGTCAGGATTACCAAAGTATCAGGATTCTTTGATTTGATATTGGTTAGCTGCGTTTTGAAGTCCTTATCTCCGTCATAAGCCATCTCTTCCGCTACAATATTTCCTCCCAGTTGCTTAGCTCTTTCAACAAAATAATCCTTAACTCCGATACCCCAATCGTTATAAGCATAAATAACTGCAATATCTTTACCATCAAGCTCCGTAATCGCCAGGTCGGCTATCATTGGAGCATAAACATTAAAGCCTGTCCACATCATAAACATTACTTTGTTGTTTTTGGTGAGGTCGGGATTGGAAGCCGATGGTGTAACCATGGAAAGCCCGACTTTATCAAAAATCGGTGTAGCGGCAAAACATACCGAACTTGTGTAGCTTCCTACTACAGCAACAATGTCCTCATCGTTTACAATAAGCTGGGCAATATTGGCCGCTTCCTTTGCGTCACCTTTATCATCAAAGTATTCAATCTCTACCTTTTTACCATTGACGCCGCCTGCCTCGTTTATTTGTTTTGCTTTGAGTTCTACTCCCTGTTTGAACTGCTCACCAATATTAGCTAGGTTTCCTGTTAATGGTGCCATTACGGCAATTTTAACCGTTTCTCCTGCTGTTTCTGATCCTTCTTCTGTACCCGCGTTTCCTGAGCAGCCGGCAAGTGACATGACTAAAACAAGTACTAGTGCCAGGCAAATTGAACTTTTCATCATATTTTTCTTCATTTTTTGTCCCCCTTTTTAGTAAAAAAAGTGATTTTTATATGGTAAACTCATGTGGCAACATGAGATTTATTTTTTTCTCAAGTAACTCTCCTCAAGATGAATTGCATAGTCTCTTAGAAAATTGAGAATAAACTCCTTTTCTTTTCCCGAAAACGACGAAAACTTATTATATATTGCCCTGTTTTGGTCTGCATGGAATTTCTCATGGCCATCATACACCCTTTGCCCAATCGGGGTAAGGCGATAATATACCTCTTTTTTATTTCCCTCTTGCTTGTACTTTTCAATAAGGCCTTTTCGGCACAGCTTTGCCGTTCGTATAGAAATGCTACCCTTTGTAAGGCCTAAAATAGCTGCCATTTCACTTGTATTGGCATCCGGATGATTATGGATAATCTCAATTAAGTGCGCTTCGGATGGGGTACATATAACCTCATCGATATAGCGCCTGGTCTGTTTTTCCAATGTGTTAATAGAATTGCTTATTCTGTTCAATAATTCATCAAGCATTTCTATCTCTCTACCCATCTAATCCTCCTTTTTGTTTATGTATTAAACAATATTGTTACGCAAATTATACGAATTTTGTCGATGCTTGTCAATGTTTTTTTATTTGAAGTATTGTTAAAAATTTCTCAATACTACAAGGCCGGAGTTGTCGCACTGCGTCCACAGGCGATGTCCACGGTACCAACAAGGAGCACACAAAAAAGCAGGGGTACGGTTCTGCTGTTTCCCTGGAAAACCGCACCCTTGCTGACAAACACTTCATCCCCCTGTCACGGGGAACGATTCTATTGTTCTCCAAACAGTGTACCTGTCCCTTTTTGGTTCCTAGAGGCCGAGGTATGCTTTCTTTACTATATCAGATTCCAGAAGTTCTGCCCCAGTGCCCTCTATTACAAGCCTGCCGTTTTGCAGCACATAGCCGCGGTCGGCAATCTCCAGTGCCTCCTGCACCTTTTGCTCCACCAGTAGCACCGTAACCTTGTCCCTTATGACCTTTAGCGTGTCCATCACCCTGTCCACCAGGAAGGGTGCCAGCCCCAGCGACATTTCGTCCACCATCAAAAGCTTTGGGTTTGACATAAGCCCGCGGGCAATGGCAAGCATCTGCTGCTCACCACCTGAAAGGGTTTCCGCTTTTTGATTCTCCCTCTCCCACAGTATCGGGAACAGGTCATAGACCTCCTTAAGCCTGGATACTTTATCGCTTTCGGAACGCAGTACATAGGCACCCAGCATGAGGTTGTCCTTTATGCTCATCTTTCCGAAAACCTGCCGTCCCTCTGGTACGTGGGAAATGCCCAGCTCCACAACCCTGTACGCTGGAATGGTATCTATACGCTTACCATTAAATAAAATCTCACCAGCGGTGGGCTTTAGTATTCCGGATATGGTCTTAAGCAGCGTAGACTTTCCGGCACCGTTGGAGCCTACTATAGCCACCACTTCGCCCTTTTTTACCTCGAAGGAGAAATCGAATATAACCGGTACGTTGCCATATCCCACCCTAATATTTTTTACTTTTAGCATGATATCTATCCCCCAAATAGGCTTTTATAACTTCTTCGTTGTTGACCACATCCTGCGGCGCCCCTTCGGTTATCTTTTTGCCGGCGTTTAGCACCACGATGTTGTCGGATATGGGTATAATGGCCTCCATGATATGCTCCACAATCAAAAGGGACAGCCCCTTTTTCTTTAGTTTCAGGCAAAGCTCCATTACGTCCTTTATCTCGGTCTTATTTAAACCCGCCATGCATTCATCCAGCATAAGGATATGGGGCTTTGTGGCAAGGGCCCTTGCAATCTCCACCCTTTTCCTGTCGGCGATGGTAAGGTTGGCACCGAGCGTGTCCTTCTTGCCCGAAAGTCCAGTAAATTCAAGTGCCTCCGCAGTTATGCCCGCCGCTTCCCTACGGCTACGGGTGCGAAGAAAGGCACCGGTCATAACGTTTTGTTCCACCGTCATCTCATTAAGCGTTTTTACTATCTGAAAGGTACGGGTAATCCCCAGCCTACAAATCTCATGGGGGGCCATCCCGGTGATATCCCTGCCTCTATATACCACGCAGCCGGCCAAGGGCTTGTAAAACCCGGTTATACAGTTAAAAAGCGTAGTCTTTCCGGCACCGTTTGGTCCAATAAGGCTTACTATTTCATTGTCGTGAATGGTGAAGGATACATCCTCGTTTGCTGTAAGGCTTCCAAATTTCATTGTGATGTTTTTTATTTCAAGAAACGGTTTCAATGCTACCCTCACCTCCCGTTGGTTTGCGTCCAAACTTTTCGGCTATTCTACCGACTATCCCGATTACCCCCTTGGGATGGAAGCAGGTAATAAGCACTATCAAAAGCCCGTATATCATAAGGTCTATGCCGGTACCGGACCCCCCCAGCTTAATCCTGGTAAACTCGGAAAGCGGAATAAAGATGGCCGCTCCAATAATGGGACCATAAATATTGCCAATGCCGCCAAGGACGGTGAGCAGCACTATTTTCATGGATATATCCAGCGAAAACATCATGAACGGGTCGATATAGAGTATATACTGGGCGTATATAGAACCACACAATGCTGAAATGAAGGCTGAGATTATCATTGCATACAATTTATAGTTGGCGGGGTTTATGCCGATGGCCTCCGCCACCTCGTGGCTTTCCCGTATTGCCTTCAAATAATAACCCATCTTGGAGTTTTCAAGAAAGCTGCAAAGAAAAATGGCCGCCGTAAACAGGACAAGGCAGATATACACCCAGGGTAGCTTGTCATTAAACTGCAGGTAAAAAAGCCTTGTTAAAAAATACGACGAGCGGGGTATTATCGGTATGGATATGCCGGTGGCACCCTCCACGTAGTTCCAGCTTACAAAGACCTGTTTTATTATCTCCGCCACCGCCAGCGTGGCAATGGCAAAGTAGTGCCCTTTGAGCCGGAAGCAGGGGTATGACATGACCGCCGCAACCGCCGAAGCAATAAATCCGCCCAGAATCATCCCCAACCAGGGGGTTATGCCGTAGCGGTAGAAAATGACCGCCGAGGTGTACGCGCCTATGCCAAAAAAGGCCGCATGGCCGAAGGAGGTCTGCCCGGCAAAACCAGTTATAAGGTTCCAGGCTTCCCCCAGCGTAGCAAAAATAAGGAGAAGAATTATCGCGTTATGCACCGCCTTTGCCTTGGTAAACAGCGGTGCTACCGCCAAAACAAGTATTATAATAAGCAGCACTTTCTTATTCTTTACCATCCGAACAACCCCTTTGGCCGAACTTGTATTACTATAAGATAGATTAGGAATACAAGGGCATATTTGAACTGGGTGCCCAGGAAAAATCCGCCCAGGGCTTCGGTAAGACCAATAATCAGTCCTCCAAACAGTGCACCCTTAATATTGCCAAACCCGCCCAGGGCCACGATTACAAAGGCAATAACGCTGTACAGGGCACCGGAGGCCGGATATATCGGGAAAAAGGTGGCCATCAGTGCACCGGCGGCCCCCACGCAGGCACCGGAGAGGCCAAAGGTAATGGCGTACATTTTCTCGGTATTGATGCCCATCAAAAGGGCAGTGTTCTTGTTGAGGGCGGTGGCCTGGATGGCCTTGCCGGTCCTGGTCCGGTCCATAAAGGCCATTATTACTATCGTAAGTATAATGCTTGCCAGTGCCGCCACAATCTGCGGCATGCCTATTACAATACCGCCCAGCGATATGGATTTCCCGGAAACAAAGGCGTCATTTATGTACCTGTAGTTAGGGGTCCAAAGGTACTGGGCAAGGTTTTTAAGGAACATGCTAAACCCAAAGGTGGCAAGGAGTGCGGTAAGACCCGGGGCGGTTATTACCCTTTTTATGATACCGGAATAGGTTATAACCCCCAGCACAAATATAACCGCTATGCAGACCGGCAGTGCCCCCAGCGGGTCCAGCGCAAACAGCGAAAACATCCAAAAGGCGGTATACATGCTTATCATCAAAAACTCACCGTGGGCAAAGTTTATTATGTCCATAACACCCCACGTCAGAGTAAGCCCCACCGCCACCAGGGCATATATAAAACCCATAAGTATCCCGTTGGCTATTATCTGCCCTATAATCATAGGCCCTCCTTTTCTTTACGCCACCGGCCGCTACCCGGGGCCCCTACCAAACCCGGCACAAAATATGCTAAGGGAGCGGAGCGAAAAAAGCGCACCGCTCCCCGCCAGAGTTTATTCGGTTAATCCGGGATGGAATATGCCGCCAGTGGGTAATCTTTGCTTTAATTATCTACCGTCCCAGGCCGGGATTGGCACCGCCGGCTCGGCCGTAGCCGTATCGACAGGATATACCGCCTGGTATTTCCCATCCTGGGTCTGAACCATGTAGGAGGCAAGTATCTCGTTCTGGCCGCTGTCATCAAACCGGATGGCACCGGCGGCGTAATAGGGAGCGTCAAAGGTGGTGCTCTTTATTACGTCCATAATAGCATCACCGTCAAGGCTTTTAGCAATGTTTATAGCCTCGGC
>LSQX01400413.1_pt1 | contig 27028 bp, 26 predicted proteins | sample 654561 | NCBI WGS metagenome assembly LSQX01 (sample SAMN04489861, study PRJNA283612) | anaerobic digester metagenome | isolation source: 4 biogas reactors fed with cattle manure at either 37C or 55C with and... | place: Denmark: Kongens Lyngby | collected 2014
CAGCCTGACCTGCTCCTCGATCGTTCCCCAGAAGCCCGACAGCACGCCGGCCAGCGCAGTGACCGTTTCCCGACGGATCGCGTCGAACAGCCGCGCGGGATCGCGCATCGCGCCGCGCGATTTGTGGGACGGGTAGGAACGGGGCTCTTCTGCGATCATCAGGGGAATGGCAATCCGGTGCTGGGGGATGCACCCATGCCTACCATCCCTGAATGGAGACGTCGACGTCTGTGACTGCAATCCCAAATAACCCAAACACCGGACTGCTGGCCGCGCTGGATGCCCGCCGTTCAGTCCCCGCGCGACAGCTGCGCGAACCCGGCCCCGACCCCGCGCAGCTCGCACGCATGCTGGCCTCGGCGGTGCGCGTGCCCGACCACGGCCGGCGCGTCCCCTTCCGTTTCATCGCCATCGCCGGCGACGCGCGGCAGGCGCTGGGCGAGGCCGTGGCCGAGCGCGGGAGGAGCCTGGACCCGCAGGCGGGGGCAGCGGCGTGGGAAAAGGACCGCGGCCGCTTCGGCCACGCCCCGCTGGTGGTCACCGTGGTGGCCCGGCTGGATCCGGCCGACGACAGGATCCCTGCGCAGGAGCGCCTGCTCAGCGCGGGGTGCGCGTGCTTCGCGCTGCTGCAGGCGGCGCAGGGCATGGGCTTCGGTGCCACCTGGCTGACCGGGTGGCCCGCGTACGACCCGGAGGTCCAGGCGCTGCTCGGGCTCGGCCCCGACGAGCGCATCGCCGGCTTCATCCACANNGTACGTGTTCCGCGCCTGGCATTCGATGCCGGTCGAGAGCTTCCGCGACGCGGATGGCTGGCCGACGAACGCGGTCCACGGATTCGCCCGCTTCCTCCTCGACCTGCTCGAACGCGAGCGCCCCCGGCATATCGCGGTCGCCTTCGACGAGGCGCTCGACTCCTGCTTCCGCAACGCCCTGTACCCCGCCTACAAGGCCAATCGCGAGCCGGCGCCGGCGGAGCTCAAGCGGCAGTTCGCCTACTGCAAGGCGCTGTGCGTGGCGCTCGGGCTGCCGGTGCTGGCGCACCGCGAGTACGAGGCCGACGACCTCATCGGCAGCGCCCTGGTCCGGGCCCGCGGCGACGGCTTCCGCGGAGTGATCGTGTCCGCCGACAAGGACCTGTCGCAGCTGCTCAGGGCCGGCGACGAACAGTGGGACTTCGCCCGCGGCCAGCGCTGGGGCGAGGCGGGGGTGAAGGCGCGGCAGGGCGTGCACGCGCACCAGGTCGCGGACTACCTTGCCCTGTGCGGCGACGCGGTCGACAACATCCCCGGCGTGCCGGGCGTCGGCAGCAAGACCGCGGCGGTGCTCCTGGGGCACTTCGGCAGCCTGGACGGCCTGCTCGAGCGCATCGACGAGGTCGCCTTCCTCCGCCTGCGCGGCGCCGCGACGGTCGCCGCGCGCCTGCGCGAGCACCGCGAGCAAGCGCTGCTGTACCGCCGCCTTTCGACCATCGACTGCGGGGCGCCCCTGGCCGATGCCACGCCTCCGTTCGAGCGGGCCGTCCCCGACGGCGCCACCCTCGCCTCCTTCGCCGACGCCGTCGGCTTCGGGCCGATGACCCGGCGCCGGCTGGAATCGGTCGCCGGGACCGATGCCGCGACCGTGGCGCGGGGTTAGGATCGACGCATGGACAGGCAAGGCGACGCGGGCGGCACGGACGAGCCGCAGATCCTCTACCAGGGCGAGTGGCTGCGCATGGTCAAGCGCGGCAACTGGGAATCCTGCGAACGCACCCACGGCAGGGACGGGCTCGCCGTGCTGGTGATCGCGGTGACGCCGGACGACCACGTGCTGTTCGTCGAGCAGTACCGGGTGCCGCTGGGCGCGCGGACGATCGAGATGCCGGCCGGCCTGGTCGGCGACGACTTCGACGAGGACACGCTGGAATCGGCGGCGCGCCGCGAGCTGATCGAGGAGACCGGATGGGACGCGGGGCGCATCGACGTCCTGCTCATCGGGCCGACGTCGTCGGGCATGAGCAACGAGCGGATCGCCTTCGCCCGCGCGCTCGACCTGCGGCGCGTCGGCGACGGCGGCGGGGTGGGCGACGAAGCGATCACGGTGCACGCCATCCCGCGCGCGGGCGCGCCTGCGTGGCTGATGCAGAAGTACGCCGAGGGCTACGAGCTGGACCTGAAGCTCTGGGCCGGGCTGTGGATGGTGGAGCACAACCCGGACGGTTCGCCGGCCTGAGCGGCCGCGGGGGCCGCCGCGGGCTCAGGCGAAGCGGTCGGTCGCCCGCACCAGCGCGTCCACGTTCTCCGGCTCGAACGCCGAATGGCCCGAGGCCGGAGTGACGACGAGCTCCGCCTTCGGCCACACCTGGTGCAGGTCCCATGCGTTCTGCACCGGGCAGACCACGTCGTAGCGACCGTGGACGATGACGCCGGGGATGTCGACGATGCGATACGCGTCGCGCAGCAGCTGGTCGTCGCACTCGAAGAAGCCCGCGTTGCTGAAGTAGTGGTTCTCGATCCGCGCGAAGGCCAGCGCGAACTTCGGATCCTCGTGGTCGGCCATGAAGTCCGGATCGATGTGCAGGAAGCTGGTCGCGGCCTCCCACACGCTCCAGGCGCGCGCGGCGGCCAGCCGCGTGGCCTCGTCGTCCGAGGTCAGGCGGCGGTTGAAGGCGGCGATCAGGTCGCCGCGCTCGGTTTCCGGGATCGCCGCGACGTAATGCTGCCAGGCCTCCGGGAACAGGCGCGACGCCCCCTCCTGGTAGAACCATTCCAGCTCCCACCGGCGCAGCATGAAGATGCCGCGCAGCACGAGCTCCGTGACCTGGCGCGGATGCGCCTGCGCGTAGGCCAGCGCCAGGGTCGAACCCCAGGAGCCGCCGAACACCTGCCAGCGCTCGATGCCGAGGTGCGCGCGCAGCCGCTCGATGTCGGCCACGAGGTGCCAGGTGGTGTTGTCGACGAGGTCGGCGTGCGGCGTCGAACGGCCCGAGCCGCGCTGGTCGAACAGCACGATGCGGTACTTCGCCGGGTCGTGGAAGCGGCGCATCTTGTCCGAGCAGCCGCCGCCGGGCCCACCGTGGAGCAGCACCACGGGCTTTCCGTCCGGGTTGCCGCACTGCTCGTAGTACAGGACGTGCCTGTCGTCCACGCGGAGCAGGCCGCTGTCGAAGGGTTCGATCTCGGGATACAGCGTGCGCATGCGGCATGGACTCGTCGGAGGGCGCCGCCAGTCTATCAGCCGACCCGCGGCCGGCCAGCGGCCTGCAGGGCCGCGCGGCCCACGCTGACGCGGTCCCGCCCTTCGAGGTCCGCGACCGTGGCGACTCCGTCGAAGCCGGCTTCCGACAGCAGTGCGCGCACCGCCGGGCCCTGGTCGTGGCCGTGCTCGAGCAGCAGCCAGCCGCCGGCCGCAAGGTGCGCAGGGGCCGCGCTGATGATGCGCCGGATGTCGTCCAGTCCGTCGTGCCCGGATGCGAGCGCGCCCGGCGGTTCGAAGCGCAGGTCCCCGCGCGCGAGGTGCGGATCGCCATCGGCGACGTAGGGCGGATTGCTCGCCACGACGTCGAAGACCTCGCCGGCCAGCGGGACGAACCAGTCGCCGGCGCGGAACTCGACGCGGCCGTCCAGCCCGTGGCTGGCCGCGTTGCGGCGGGCCATCGCCAGCGCGGGCGGGCTGCGGTCGGTCGCGAGCACCCGTGCCAGGGGCCGCTCGGCCGCGATCGCCAGGGCGATGGCGCCGCTGCCGGTGCCGAGGTCCGCGACGCGCGCCGGAAGCGCAGGGTCGATGCGGGCCAGCGCCTGCTCCACCAGCAGCTCGGTTTCCGGCCGCGGGATCAGGGTGTCGGGCCCGACCTCGAGGTCCAGCGTCCAGAAGCCCCGCCGGCCGAGGATGTAGGCCAGCGGCTCTCCGCCCGCGCGGCGCGCCGCCAGGTCCGCGAAGGCCGCCTCGCTGGCGGCATCCACGCGCGCGTCGGCGTGGGCGAACAGCCAGGCCTGCGAGCGCCCGAGCACGTGCCCCAGCAACAGCGCCGCCTCGGAGCGCTCGACGCTGGATCGGGCCCGCGCGAGGCAGGATGCAACGCTGCGTTCGACATTCATAGATGTACTCTATCGATTGAATGCGTACAATTAATTTCACTAATTGATAGGCCCAGCCTACCATAGCCCTCGTCCGGCGCATGCCGGTGTCTTCCCCACCACTGAGAGGATTCCATGTCCGTCATCAACACCCAGATCAAGCCCTTCAAGGCGACCGCATACCAGAACGGCGAGTTCATCGAGGTCACCGAGGCCGACCTCAAGGGCAAGTGGTCGGTGTTCGTGTTCTACCCGGCCGACTTCACCTTCGTCTGCCCGACCGAGCTCGAGGACCTGGCCATCAACTACGACGAGTTCAAGAAGCTCGGCGTCGAGATCTACAGCGTGTCCACCGACACCCACTTCTCGCACAAGGCCTGGCACGACACCTCGGACGCGATCGGCAAGATCCAGTATCCGATGATCGGCGACCCGACCCATGAGATCTCGAAGAACTTCGAGATCCTGCGCCCGACCGGCCTGGCCGACCGCGGCACCTTCATCATCGACCCCGAGGGCGTGATCCAGTCGATCGAGATCACCGCCGAGGGCATCGGCCGCGACGCGCTCGAGCTGCTGCGCAAGGTCAAGGCCGCCCAGTACGTCGCCGCCCACCCGGGCGAGGTCTGCCCCGCCAAGTGGAAGGAAGGCGAAAAGACCCTGAAGCCGTCGCTGGACCTGGTCGGCAAGATCTGACCCGGCCTTCGCCCACCGCTCTGTAGGAGCCGCCATGGCGGCGGTCGCGGCTGTAGCCGCTCCTGCAGGCCTCCACCCCCTGTGGGAGCCGCCATGGCGGCGATCGCGGCTGTAGCCGCTCCTGCAGGCCTCCACCCCCTGTGGGAGCCGCCATGGCGGCGATCGCGGCTGTAGCCGCTCCCACAGTGGGGATGGACCGGAGTCCGCGCCACGGCGCGGCCTGCGGTCCATCCCCACGCCGGCGGCGAGCCGTCCATCCGACGGGTCGCAGGCCCCAGCCTTGCCGCAATCCAGGAGCCCCCCCATGCTCGAAGACGATCTCAAGACCCAGCTCAAGGCCTACCTCGAGCGCCTGCAGCGCCCCGTCGTGCTGGTGGCCAGCGTCGACGACGGCACCAAGTCGTCGGAGATGCTCGAACTGCTCGAGGACATCCGCGCGCTGTCGGACAAGGTCTCGGTCGAGGTCTCGCGCGACGACGCCCACCGCAAGCCCTCCTTCGCCGTGACCTCGCCCGGCCACGACATCGACCTGCGCTTCGCCGGCCTGCCGATGGGCCATGAGTTCACCTCGCTGGTGCTGGCGCTTCTGCAGGTGGGCGGCCATCCGTCGAAGGCCGCGCCGGAACTGCTGGAGCAGGTGCGTAACCTCGAGGGCGAATACCACTTCGAGACCTATTTCTCGCTCTCGTGCCAGAACTGCCCGGACGTGGTCCAGGCGCTTAACCTGGCCGCGGTGCTGAACCCCCGCATCCACCACGTCGCCATCGACGGCGCCCTGTTCCAGGACGAGGTCGAGGCGCGCGAGGTGATGTCGGTGCCGACCGTGTTCCTCAACGGCGAGGTCTTCGACCAGGGCCGCATGAACCTGGAGCAGATCGTCGCCAGGCTCGATACCGGCGCCGCGAAGCGCGAGGCCGCCGCCATCGCGAAGAAGGACGTGTTCGACGTGCTCGTGGTCGGCGGCGGACCCGCCGGCGCCGCGGCGGCGATCTATGCCGCGCGCAAGGGCATCCGCACCGGCGTGGTCTCCGAGCGCTTCGGCGGCCAGGTGCTCGACACCATGGCGATCGAGAACTTCATTTCGGTGCCGGCGACCGAGGGCCCGCGCTTCGCGGCGCAGATGGAGGCCCACGTCCGCGAGTACGACGTCGACATCATGAACCTGCAGCGCGCGAAGGCCCTGGTCCAGGACGACGAGGGCGTCACCACGATCGAACTCGAGAGCGGCGCCAGCGTCCGCGGCCGCAGCGTCGTGCTCGCCACGGGCGCGCGCTGGAGGCAGATGGGCGTCCCCGGCGAGGACCAGTACCGCAACAAGGGCGTGGCCTACTGCCCCCACTGCGACGGCCCGCTGTTCAAGGGCAAGCGCGTGGCGGTGATCGGCGGCGGCAACTCCGGCGTCGAGGCGGCGATCGACCTCGCGGGCATCGTCGACCACGTCACGCTGCTCGAGTTCGACAGCGTCCTGCGCGCCGACCAGGTGCTGCAGCGCAAGCTCCGCAGCCTGCCCAACGTGCGCATCATCACCTCCGCGCAGACCACCGAGGTGCTGGGCGACGGCAAGCGCGTGACCGGCCTCGTCTACCGCGACCGCGCCGGCGGGGACTCCCATCGCCTGGAGCTGGAGGGCGTCTTCGTGCAGATCGGCCTGCTGCCCAACACCGAGTGGCTCAAGGGCACGCTCGACCTCAGCCCGCGCGGCGAGATCCTGGTGGACGACCGCGGGCAGACCTCGCTCCCGGGGGTGTTCGCGGCAGGCGACGCGACCACGGTGCCGTACAAGCAGATCGTCATCGCCATGGGCGAGGGCGCCAAGGCCGCGCTGGGCGCGTTCGACCACCTGATCCGCAGCAGCAGCCCGGCGGCGGAAGCGGCGACGGCCGAAGCCTGAGCCGCCCTGCCCGCAGGACGAGGAACACCGCCATGAACCTGCGCGACCTCAGCTACTTCATCGCCCTGGCCGACCACCTGCACTTCGGGCGGGCGGCCGCGGCGAGCTTCGTCAGCCAGCCGACCCTGTCGACCCAGATCCGCAAGCTGGAGGAGGAGCTGGGCGTGACCCTGGTCGAGCGGGCGCCCCGCAACGTGATGCTGACGCCGGCCGGTCGCGACGTCGCCGCGCGTGCGCGGCGGATCGTGGCCGACGTCGAGGAGATGCGCGAAGCCGCCCGGCGCAGCCAGGACCCCGAGGCCGGCACGGTGACCCTGGGGCTGTTCCCCACCCTCGGCCCCTACCTGCTGCCGCACGTGGTGCAGGACATCCGGCGCCGCTTCCCCAGGCTTGAGCTGCTGCTGGTGGAAGAGAAGAGCGACGTCCTCCTGGAGCGCCTGCAGCAGGGCCGGCTCGACGCCGCCCTGCTCGCACTGCCGGTGAACGACGACCAGCTCGAGGTCGAGTTCCTGTTCGAGGAGCCCTTCGTGCTGGCCGTGCCCGAGTCCCACCCGCTGGCCGGCCGCGGCCCGCTGTCCCTCGGCGACCTGGCCGACGAACGCCTGCTGCTACTGGCCGACGGCCACTGCCTGCGCGACCAGGCGCTCGACGTCTGCCAGATGGCGGGCGCCGCCGAAAAGGCCGAGTTCCAGGCCACCAGCCTGGAGACCCTGCGCCAGATGGTGGCGGCCAACGTCGGCGTGACCCTGCTGCCGACGCTGGCGGTCAAGCCGCCGGTCGCGCGCCCGGACAACATCCGGCTGGTGGACTTCCGCGCCCCGGCGCCCAGCCGGCGCATCGCCATGGTGTGGCGCCGGAGCACGGCGATGGGTGAATTCCTGCGCGGACTTGCCGGCATGTTGCGCGGGCTGCCGCCCGACCTGCTGGAGCCTCCCGCCCCGGACACCACGCTGCCGATCCACGTCCCGGGCGCGGCCGGCGTCTAGTCCCCCCAGCGAAGCGTCCTGTAGTCGAAGCCGTCGTCCAGCCGCGGCTTGACGATGCGGAAATAGGGCGAGACGTCGAAGTCCCGCGGCACGAACAGCGACCAGTCGCGGATATGCAGGATCTCCCGCCGCGCCCTCGCGGCGCCGGGATGTTCCGGCGGGATCGACTCGACCAGCGGCAGGATCGGATAGCGGATCGATTCGAAGGCCTGTGCCAGGAGCGTGGAGCAGATCGCCCGCGTCGGGTCGCCGCTGCCCAGCGCCAGCATCCGCCGCTTCATCGGCTCCGGCACCGGCACCCGGACCAGGTAGCGCAGCAGGTCGAACACGTTGCGCAGGTCGTAGCCGTTGCCCAGCCGCGCGCGCAGGAAGCCCAGCAATGCGTCCAGCTCGGCGGGCCCAAGGCCGACCGGGCGGCATATCCGCGTGTGCATGTCCGAATACAGCGACAGCGGCACCAGCCGCACGCCCTCGACGACGTCTGCCTCCACCAGCATCGCGGTCCCGCCCAGGCGGTCGCCGGCGTACAGCGCCGCGTGCGACCAGGTCGACTGGGTCAGGTACTTGATGGCCGTCGACAGGCGGCTGGTGCCCTCCACCCGGAGGACATCGCCCGCCTGCAGCACGGCCCCAAGGTCCTCCGGCGTCGTGGCCGGCAGCGAACTGTGCCCCGCCCGGGGGCGGGCGAGGTAGCGCGCGAGCAGCGTGCCGAGGCGGTGGCGCATGGCCGGCGGCGTGCGATCAGGCGACGGCGCCCGCCTGGCAGCGGACGCCCGTGCCCCCGAGGCCGCAGTAGCCGCCCGGGTGCTTCGACAGGTATTGCTGGTGCTCCTCTTCCGCATAGTGGAAGGGTGGCGCCGGATGCACGATCTCCGTGGTGATCGCGCCGAACCCCGCGGCGCGGAGCCGCTGCTGGTAGGCGTCGCGGCTGGCCAGCGCCGCCGCGTACTGCGCGCGGGTGTCGCAGTGGATCACCGAACGGTACTGGCTGCCGACGTCGTTGCCCTGGCGCATGCCCTGGGTCGGGTCGTGCCCCTCCCAGAAGCGGGCAAGCAAGGCTTCGAAGGCGATCACGGCGGGGTCGTAGACCACCCGCACCACCTCGGCGTGCCCGGTGCGGCCGCTGCAGACCTCCCGGTAGGACGGCCCGTCGGTCGTGCCGCCGGCGTAGCCGACGGCGGTCGTCTCGACGCCGCTGAGCGTCCAGAACAGGCGCTCGGCGCCCCAGAAGCAGCCCATGCCGAAGACCACCCGGGACAGGCCGGGGAACTCGCCGCGCAGCGGGCGGCCGTGGACGTGGTGGACGTTGGAGGCATGCATGTCCGGGCTCCGGTTCGGGGACCCCGATCATGGTCACGCGCCCGGCGCCACGGCAAGCCTCGTCCGCGCCGCTCCGCTACACTGCCCGGTCCCCGGCGCAGGCCCGCGCCCGCTTCCCCGACGACCCGCATGACCGCACCCCACGACACCACGGCCGGCGCCGGCACGGCGCCCGTGAAGCAGGACTTCATCCGCCAGATCGTCCGCGACGACCTGGCCAGCGGCAAGCACGCCGCGATCCGCACGCGGTTCCCGCCCGAACCCAACGGCTACCTGCACATCGGCCACGCCAAGGCGATCTGCCTGGACTTCGGCATCGCCGAGGAGTTCGGCGGCCGCTGCAACCTGCGCTTCGACGACACCAACCCCGAGAAGGAGCACCCCGAGTTCGTGCAGGCGATCCAGGACGACGTGCGCTGGCTNNCCTTCGTCTGCGACCTGAGCGCCGAACAGGTGCGCGAGTACCGCGGCACCCTGACCGAGCCGGGCCGCGAATCGCCCTACCGCAACCGCAGCGTCGAGGAGAACCTCGACCTGTTCCGGCGCATGCGCGCGGGCGAGTTCGAGGATGGCGCGCGCACCCTGCGCGCCAGGATCGACATGGCCAGCGGCAACATGAACATGCGCGACCCGGCGCTGTACCGGATCAAGAAGGTGCCGCACCAGAACACCGGCGACGCCTGGCCGATCTACCCCATGTACGACATCGCGCACGCGCTGGGCGACGCCGTCGAGGGCATCACCCATTCGCTGTGCACGCTCGAGTTCGAGGACCACCGCCCGCTGTACGACTGGTGCGTGGACAAGGTGGACCTCGCCGGGCACCCGGAACTGCTGGAACCGCTGCGCGCGCGCGGCCTTCCGATCGAGGCCGGCAAGCCGCGCCAGATCGAGTTCTCGCGGCTCAACATCAACTACGCGGTCATGAGCAAGCGCAAGCTCACCCAGCTGGTGGCCGAGGGCCTGGTCGACGGCTGGGACGACCCGCGCATGTACACGCTGCAGGGGCTCCGTCGGCGCGGTTACACGCCGGGTGCGCTGCGCCTGTTCGTCGAGCGGCTCGGCATCAGCAAGCAGAACTCGGTGATCGACTTCTCGGTGCTGGAGGGCGCGCTGCGCGAGGACCTCGACGCGCGCGCGCCCCGGCGCATGGCGGTCGTGGCGCCGCTGAAGCTGGTGATCACGAACCTCCCTCAGGGCCACTCCGAGTCGCTGCGTTTCCCGAACCACCCCAAGGACCCGTCCTTCGGCGAGCGCGAGGTGCCGTTCTCGCGCGAGGTGTGGATCGAGCGCGACGACTTCGCGGAAGTCCCGCCCAAGGGCTGGAAGCGGCTGGTGCCGGGCGGCGAGGTCCGCCTGCGCGGCGCCGGCATCGTGCGCTGCGACGAGGTCGTGCACGATGCGGCCGGTGATCCCGTCGAACTGCGCTGCACCCTGGACCCGGAATCCCGCCCCGGCATGGAAGGTGCCAACCGCAAGGTCAAGGGAACCATCCACTGGGTCGACGCCGCGCGCGCCGTCCCGGCCGAGATCCGCCTCTACGACCGCCTGTTCTCCGTTCCCGATCCCGACGACGAGGCCGACGGCCGCACCTCCTACCGCGACCACATCAACCCGGACTCGCGCGTCACCGTGCGCGGCTACATCGAGCCGGCCGCCGCCGCCGCCGCGCCCGAGGAGTCGTTCCAGTTCGAACGCCTCGGCTATTTCGTGGCCGACCGCCGCGACCACGGCCCGGCCGCGCCGGTCTTCAACCGCAGCGTGACCCTGCGCGACACCTGGAGCGTCCGATGAGCCTGCCCGCGCACGTCCGCCTGCAGCTTCCCGACTGGGTCGCCGGCACCATCGAGCCCGGCCGCGCCTTCCCCACCGACGCGGACAAGGTCGGGCTGGCGATCGCGCTGGCATCGCGCAACGTCGAAGCGGGCACGGGAGGGCCGTTCGGCGCGGCGCTCTTCGGGCCCGACGACCGCGTGGTCGCGGCCGGCGTGAACGTGGTGCTGCCGCAGTCGACCTCGCTCGCCCACGCCGAGAACATGGCCTACATGCTGGCACAGCAGGCCCTGGGGCGCGCGCGCCTCAACGTCGACGCCGACGGCCGGCCCTGCGGCCCGTACACCCTGGCGACCTCGGCCCAGCCCTGCTGCCAGTGCTACGGCGCCACCATCTGGGCGGGCGTGGACCGCCTGCTGATCGGCGCCCGCGCCAGCGACGTGCACGAGCTGACCGAGTTCGACGAGGGGCCGCTGCCCGGGGACTGGCCGGGCGAACTGGCTCGCCGGGGAATCGCGCTCGTGCGCGACATCGCCCGCGACGAGGCGCGCGCCGTGCTGGCCGCCTACGGCAGCCGCGGCGGCCAGCGCTACTGATGGCGGCGCCCGCGCAGGGCGGCGCATGAGCGGCGGCCTGCTCTGCTACTGCCGCAGCGGCTTCGAGCCCGAGCTGGCCGCCGAACTCGGCGAGCGCGCGGCGGCCGCCGGCCACCACGGCTACGCAGACACCGCGCGCGGATCGGGATTCGTGCGCTTCCCCGTCCCGGGCGGCGACGCCGGCGCCCTGTCGCGCGCGCTGCCCTGGCGGCGGCTCGTGTTCGCGCGCCAGAAACTCGTGCTGCTCGACGAACTCGCCGGCATCGATACCGGGGATCGCGTCGGTGCCGTGCTCGCGGCGCTGGAGCCACGCGCCGCCGCGTCCACCGGCCGCGGGACCGGATTCGGGTCGCTGGTGGTCGAGCATCCCGACAGCGACGCGGCGCGTCCGCTCGCGGGCCTCGCACGGGCCCTGGGCAACGCGCTCCGCCCGGCGCTGCGGAAGGCGGGCCTGCTCGCCGCCGGCGACGATCCCCGCCTGCCTCGGCTGCATGCCTGCCTGCTGGCCGGCGATCACCTGCTGCTGGCGACCGCGGATCCCGCCGACGCATCCCCGTATCCGATGGGTGCCCCGCGGCTGCGCCTGCACCGCGAGGCCCCCTCGCGCTCGGCGCTGAAGCTCGAGGAGGCGTTCCTGACCCTGCTCGGCGACCGCGAGCGCGAGCGCCTGCTTCGCCCGGGACTCACCGCGGCCGACCTGGGCGCGGCCCCGGGGGGCTGGACCTGGGTCCTGCAGCGCGCGGGTCTCCAGGTCACCGCGGTCGACAACGGGCCGCTGCGCCCGCACGTCCTGCAGGCCGGCGGCGTGGAACACCTGCGCGAGGACGGCTTCCGCTGGCAGCCGCCGCGGACCCTCGACTGGATGGTCTGCGACATGGTCGAGCAGCCGCGGCGCGTCGCTTCGCGGATGGCGACCTGGTTCCGCGAAGGCTGGTGCCGGCAGGCCGTGTTCAACCTGAAGCTGCCCATGAAGAAGCGCTGGCTGGAAACCCGGCTGTGCCTCGACCTGTTCCAGGAGGAGGCCGGCCGGCCGCTGGAGCTGCGGGCACGCCAGCTCTACCACGACCGCGAGGAGATCACGGTGGTGGCGCTGCCGAACGGCCGCTGAAGGCGGGGGCACGTTCAGCCGGCGGAAGGCTGCGCCTGACCCGGGCTTCATCGGGGCCGCGCTAGCGTGCGCAGCGACGCCACCAGAGGACCCCCAGCCATGATCCGCACCGGGCAGTTCCATCCCCTCGCCATCGCCCTCCTCGCCTGCGGCCTCGCCGCGAGCGGCCCGCTGTTCGCGCAGGCCGCCGGCACGTCCGGGACGACGGTCCGCGCGAAGTCCAATGCCACCGCCGCCCACCAGGACGCACGCGCCGCCGACGCGGACGCACGCCGCGCCAGGGAGGCCGCCGCCGAGGCCGCCGCGCAGCGCGACGCGGGCGCGGTCACGGCGCACGGCCAGGCCCAGGCGGTGTACAGCGCATGGCAGGCCGACGAAGCCTCGCGACGCGCGGAGCAGGCGGCTTACTCTGCGCGGCGCGCCGCCAACGACGCGGGCGCGGCCAGCACGATCGCCAATGACGGCATCGCGCTGCCCGCCGAGACCGCCGTGCGCTCCAGCGCTGCCGCCGGCACCGCCAGCGCGGCCGGCAGCGAGGCCCGCCGCGCCGCGATGGAGGCGCAGGCCGCCGCCAGCGAGGCGCGCGCCGCCGCCACCGAACCGCCGCCCCCGCCTCCCGCGCCGCTGCCCGCGCCTGCGCCGATGCCCAGCGAGCCGCAGGTCACGATCACGTCGAGCCCGTCGAATTCGGTCGTCGGCGACTACCACATCGACATGGCGGCGCTCGACGCCAACGGCGACGGCCGCCTGAACCGGAACGAGGCGCGGGCGAACGCGACGCTGAGCGCGGAGTTCGCCGCCGTCGACAACGACGGCAACGGCGTTCTGGACGCGGCGGAACTGAAGGGCTGGATGCGCTGAGCCGCCGGCGGCCCCTCAGAGGCCCGCAGCGCGCCTCCACAGGGCCCCGGCGACCGGCGGCAGGCGCCCTGCCAGCCCCAGCGCGTGCCCGCGCAGCAGCACGGCCGGGGGCGCTTCGCTGGTGTAGACCCGGTTGATGACGTCGAACGCGCGCGCCGCCAGGGTGGATTCGCTGCGTCGCAGGCGCGCCCAGCGACCGATGCGCTGCGGAGTGTCCCAGGCCTGCCGCCGTTCCAGCGCGGACGCGATCGAGTCGCGCAGCGCGGCCACGTCGCGCAGGCCGATGTTCACCCCCTGCCCGGCAAGCGGGTGCATCACGTGCGCGGCGTCGCCGAGCAGGAGCACGCGCCCGGCGGCGAAGCGCTGCGCCAGCTGCAGGCGCAGCGGGAACGCGGCGCGGGCGGAGCACGGTTCGACGCTGCCCAGGCGTCGGTCGAAGGCGCGCTCGAGGGCGTGGCCGAAGCCGCGGTCGTCCATGGCCAGCGCCGCCTCCGCCTCGTCGGTCGGCAGCGACCACACGATCGAGCACGCGCCGCCTTCGAAGGGCAGGAAGGCGAGCGGGCCGCCGGGCAGGAAGCGCTGCCATGCCGTGTCACCGTGCCCGATCGCAGTGCGGACGTAGCCCACCACGCCGGACTGCCCGTAGCCATGGCCCTCCACCCCGATGCCGGCGAGCGCGCGCAGCGTGGATCCCGCGCCGTCCGCCGCCAGGGCGATCCGGGCCGCGACCGCGCGGCCGTCGTCCAGCCGCAGGCGCACGCCGGCGGCGTCCTGCTCGAGCGCTTCCACGCGCGCCGGACAGCGCAGCGCGACGCCGGCCTCCGCGAGGCAGGCCCACAGGCGGTCGACCAGCAGCGCGTTCTCGACGATCCAGCCGAGCTCCGGCCGACCCACGCGGTCGGCGTCGAAGGCCAGTTCCCCGCCGCCGGCCGCGTCCCAGACGCGCATCCTGCGGTAGGGCTGCAGCCGGTTCGGCCGGCCGTCGCGTCCGGCGATGCCGGCCCACGCGCCGATCGAGTCCAGCAGCGCGGCATTGTCGTGGGCGAAGGCGAACACCCGCAGGTCGGGCCGGTCGCGCGACCACGGCGGGGGCGCGCGCCCCTCGACCAGGACCACGGACAGGCCCAGCCGGGCCAGCGCCAGCGCCGCTGCCGCGCCCACGACCCCGCCACCGGCGACGGCGACGTCGAAACGTCCCCGGCTCACGTCCGCGCTCCGGCGCGGCAGGCCGCCGGCACGTCGCCGCGATAGCCCATGGCACCGCCGACCAGCCCCGCGCGCAGCCCCGGAAGCGCGGCGAGCGCCAGCAATCCGGCGCTGCGCAGCAGGGACGCGGCGTGGCCCGGGTTCGATGTGATCCTCGCCAGGCCATCCGAGAATTCCAGCGTTCGCGCGCGGTCCTCGCGGCGCCGCGCCACGTAGGCCTCCAGCAGCGCCGGCGCACCGGGGTCGCCGCCTTCGCGCGCGCAGTCCGTGAGCAGCTCCGCAAGGGTCAGTGCGTCGCGCAGGCCGAGGTTGAAGCCCTGGGCCCCGACCGGATGGATCGACTGCGCCGCGTTCCCGACCAGCACGGCGCGCGCGCGCACCGTCTCCGCGGCACGCACTGCGATCGCCGCGTAGGCGCTGCGCCTGCCCGTCGACAGCAGCCGCCCCACGCGCCAGCCGAAGGCGTCCTGGACGCGCCGGAGGAATCCCGCGTCGTCCAGCGCCGCGACCTGGTCGGCCGCCGACGCGGCGACGCCGTGCACCAGTCCCCAGGCGCGGTCGCCGCGCGGCAGGAGCGCGGTCGGGCCGTCGTCGCCCAGGCGCTCGTAGGCCGTGCCGTCGGGCGCGCGGGCCGCCTGCACGCGGGCCACCAGAAGCACCTGCCCGTAGTCGTGCCGGGTGGCGTCGATCCCCAGGGCGTCGCGCACGCCGCTGGCGGCGCCGTCGGCCCCGACGACCAGGCGTGCACGCAGCCGGGACGGGCCGTCGCCCGCGAACTCGAGGACCCGGTGGCCGCCATCGTCCGGGCCGAAGCCGGTGAAGCGGGTGGCGCGATGCCGGGTGAGGCCGGCCACGTCGGCCAGCCGCGCCTCCAGCGCCTCGCCGAAGTCGCGCGCGACCACGACCTGCCCGAACGCCTCCCGACCGTGGTCCGAGGCCTCGAGCACCACGCGCCCGAAGTCGCCGCGCCGGCTGGCGTGGATGCGGGTGATGGCACCGGTCGGGGCGCGCAGGCGCTGCATCACGCCCAGCGACCGGAGCGCGTTGACCGTGGCCTCGGCGAAGCTCAGGTTGCGCTCGTCGAACACCGGTGGCATCGCCGCCGCGGGCGCGGCCTCGACCATCGCCACGTCCAGCCCCGACCCCTCCAATGCGATCGCCAGGCTGGCCCCGACCAGGCCGCCGCCGACCACCAGCACGTCATGTGTCGCCGTCATGCCCGCATGATACGGCCGCCGACGCCTCCAGTTCGCTAGAATGCCCGCAACCAGCAGCAACCGTCGGAGCCGCCCGCGAGATGAACACCACCCTGCAACGCGCCATCGTCCTGTCGCTGCTCGTGCTGCTGATGGCGGCCACGCGAAGCCACGTCTTCACCCACTTCACGCCGGTCCCGGACGCGACCTGGGCGGCGTTCTTCATCGGCGGCTTCTACCTGCGCAGCTGGGCCCGCTGGGCGTTCCCCGCGCTGATGGCGCTGGCCGTGCTCATCGACTACCTGGTCATCAGCCGGCAGGGCATGGACTTCTTCGCCCACTACTGCGTGTCCCCGGGCTACTGGATGCTGGTGCCCGCGCACGCGGCGATGTGGGCCGGCGGCGACTGGCTGCGCCGGCGCTACTCCGGTCCCGGGGCCGCCGCGCTTGCCCGCCTGGCCGTGGCCCTGGTGGCGTCCACCGCGGTCTGCCACCTGTTCGCGCAGGGCGGCTTCTACTGGCTCTCGCCGGCGGTCCCCGCTCCCACGGTCGCCGGCTGGGCCGCCAACTACGGCCACTGGTTCGGGCCCTACCTGTCGGCCACGGCGATGTTCGTGGCGGCGGCCGCGCTCGCGCAGGCGGTCGCCGGCGCCGTCGCGGGGCACGCGGGGATTGCCGGGCGGCGCGCGGACCGCCGCTGAGCGACGATGGGCAACCGCCTCTCGAAGATCTATACGCGCACCGGCGACGACGGCAGCACCGGCCTGGGCGACGGCAGCCGCACCGGCAAGGACGCCGCGCGGGTCGAAGCCTATGGCACCGTCGACGAGGCCAATTCGGCGATCGGGATGGTCCTGGCGGCGAGCCTGCCCGACGACGTCCGCGTCCTGCTGACGGCGATCCAGCACCAGCTGTTCGACCTTGGCGGCGAGCTCTGCATCCCCGGCCACGCCGCGATCGACGACGCCGACGTCGAACGGCTGGAGCAACACCTCGACCGCTACAACGCCGACCTGCCCCCGCTCAAGGAGTTCATCCTGCCCGGCGGCGGCGAGGCCTCCGCGCGCTGCCACGTGGCGCGCACCGTGGTCCGCCGGGCCGAGCGCCGCGCGGTGACGCTGGCGCGCGCGGAAGAGGTGCGGCCGCAGGCCGTGCGCTACCTCAACCGCCTGTCCGACCTGCTGTTCGTGCTCTGCCGCGTGCTGGCGAGGGCCGACGGCCACGGCGAAGTCATCTGGCAGCACGAGCGCCGCAGGACCTGAGCCGTGCCCGCGCAGCGGCTGCCGGTCTACACCCACGCCGCGTGCTTCGCGCATGACACCGGTCCCGGGCACGTCGAGTCCCCCGCGAGGCTCGGCGCGGTGGTGGCCGCGCTGCGCGACCACGTGCCCGGCCTGGACTGGGTCGAGGCGCCGCGCGCCACGCGCGGCCAGCTCCTGCGCGTGCACGAACCGCTCCTCCTGCACTCGGTGCTGGAAGGCGGCGCCGGGCACGCGGTGCAGCTCGATCCCGACACCGTCCTCTCCCCGGGCTCGCCGGAAGCGGCGCTCCGGGCCGCGGGCGCGGTCGTCGCGGCGGTCGACCGGGTCATGGGCGGCGAGTCCGCCCACGCCTTCTGCGCGGTCCGTCCGCCCGGGCACCACGCGACGCCCGCCCACGCCATGGGCTTCTGCCTGTTCAACAACGTCGCGGTCGGGGCGGCGCACGCGCTCGACCGCCACGGCCTGTCGCGGGTGGCGATCGTCGACTTCGACATCCACCACGGCAACGGCACCCAGGCGATCTTCGCCGGCGACCCGCGGGTCCTCTACGCCAGCGCCCACGAGATGCCGCTGTTCCCGGGCAGCGGCGACCCGGCCGACCGCGGCGCGCGGAACGTACACAACGCCGCCCTGCGCGCGGGCACCGGCAGCCACCGCTTCCGCGAAGCCTGGCGCGAGCGCCTGCTGCCGGCGGTGGACGCGTTCGGGCCGGAGCTCCTCATGGTGTCCGCCGGCTTCGACGGCCATCGCGCCGACCCCACCGCCCACGTCGAACTGGAGGCCGACGACTATGCGTGGCTGACCTCCGCGCTCGTGGCGATCGCGGGCGACCATGCCGGCGGACGCCTGGTCTCGGTGCTCGAGGGTGGCTACGACCTCGCCGCGCTGGCCGAATGCGCGATCGCGCACGTGCAGGCACTTGCCGCAGGCGGGGACCCGTGACCGCCGCGGCGCCGTCACGCGGCGTGGATTGCCGCGTCGCAGGGGATGCGGCAAGCTAGCCGCCGCTCTTCCCCACCGGATCCCTGCGTGCGCAAAAGCCTCCGCCTGCTCCCGCTGCCGCTTTGCATCGCCTGCGCGATCGCGGCACACCATCCGGCGGCGCTGGCCGACGACGACATCGAGCCGGACTGGAGCCTGTGCCCGATCATCGAATCGGTGCCCGAGTTCCCCGACGCCCAGCCCGCGACCCCGGCACCGGGCGACCGATCGAGCCTTCCCACCGACATCGCCGGCGACAACCTCGCCGGCATCGACGGCGAGAGCCTGGAGTACTCGGGCAACGTCACCCTGCGCCGCGGCGACCAGTTCCTGGGCGCCGACAACCTCGAGTACCGCAGCGAGACCTCCACCTATGTCGCCAGCGGCCGCGTCCGCTACCAGGACGCCGGCATGCGGCTCGTGGCCGAACGGCTCGAGGGCGACCAGGAGGCCGACACCCACCGCATCGACAACGTCACCTACCAGCTGACCGAGCGCCGCGGCAACGGCGGCGCCGAGCGCATCGAGATGAAGGGCTCGCAGGGTGCGCTCTACGGCTCGACCTATTCCACCTGCCCGCCGGACGACCGCTGGTGGGAGCTGCGCGCCGAGCGCATCGACATCGACAACGACAAGGGCCAGGGGATCGCGCGCAGCGCCACCCTGCGCGTGGGCAAGGTGCCGGTGCTGTACGTCCCGGTCTTCGCCTTCCCGACCGACAACCGCCGCCGCACCGGCCTGCTGTATCCCAGCATCTCCTACTCCAGCCGCAACGGCTTCGACTGGCGCCAGCCGATCTACATCAACCTGGCGCCGCACTACGACATGACGCTGGAGCCGCGGCTGATGACCCGGCGCGGACTGCTGCTGGGGACCGAGTTCCGCTACCGCACCCACGGCGGCGCGGGCGTGCTGGACGTGGAGGCCCTGCCGTCCGACCGGCTCGCCCGGGACGGACGCCAGGAAGAAATCGACCAGGGGATCGCGGAAGGCAACCGGCGCAAGGACGATCGCGGCCGCCTCCGCTTCAACGGCCGCCAGAACATCGACCGCCACTGGCAGGCCCGGGCCAACCTCAACTGGGCCAGCGACCCGCGCTACATGGAGGACTCGAGCAGCAACCTCAACGGGCGCACGAACTTCGCGATCCGCAGCGACCTCGGCGTCTACGGGCGGGGGCGCAGCTGGGACGCCGGCCTGATGGCCGACTACTGGCAGCTGGGCGACTACACCCAGGACGACCGCATCCTCCCCTACCACCGCCTTCCCCGCGCCTACGCCAACTGGGAGGACGGCTTCGGCCGCTGGCTGGTCGCCGGCGCCTCGGCCGAGCTCACCCGCTTCCAGCACGCCGACAACCGGGCCATGCCCGGCGGCAGCCGCGTGGACCTGAAGCCCTGGATCTCGATGCCGCTGGAAGGCACCGCCTGGTTCATCACCCCGACCTTCGCCTGGCGCTACACCGGCTACGAGATCGACGACGCGCTCGCGCTGCAGGTGGCCAACCGCTTCGGCATCGCGCCCGACACCTCGCCCTCGCGCAGCCTGCCGATCACGACCGTGGACGCCGGCGTCTTCTTCGACCGCGACACCACCTTCCGCGGCGAGAACCACCTGCAGACGCTGGAGCCGCGGCTGTTCTACGTCCACACGCCCTACCGCGACCAGTCCGCGCTGCCGCTGTTCGACACCCAGGCGATGTCGTACAGCTGGGGCCAGCTGTTCCGCGACAACCGCTTCACCGGCGCCGACCGGCAGGCCGACGCCAACCAGCTGACCCTGGCCCTGACCACCCGCCTGGTGAACTCCGAAACCGGGCGCGAGAAGCTCTCGGCCAGCGTCGGGCAGATCCACTACTTCGACGACTCGCGGGTCGGGCTCGCCCCCGGCTCGCCGGTGATCCGCGAAGGCAGGTCGGCCTGGATCGCGGATGCCAACTACGAGATCAACGACCGCTGGAGCATCGGCGGCACCTACCACTGGAACCCGGCCACCCGCCAGGAGGACCTGGCGAGCGTCCGCGCCCGCTACCTGATCGGCGACGACGGCGTGGTCAACCTCGCTTACCGCTACCGGCGCAATGCCAACAACCAGGCGGACCTGCTGGAGCAGGTCGACTTCTCGTTCCTGTACCCGATCAACCAGACCTGGAGCCTGGTCGGACGCTATTACTATTCGCTGCTCGACCGCCAGCTGCTGGAAAGCATCGCCGGCGTCCAGTGGGAAAGCTGCTGCATGGCGGCGCGCCTGGTGGCCCGTCGCTACGTGCGCAACTACCTGGGCGACATGAACGACGCGATCCAGCTGGAGATCGAGTTCAAGGGCCTTGGATCGGCCGGCCCCGAAACGTCCAGCCGCCTGCGCCGTGCTATCCTCGGCTACCACCGCGAGGACCTCTACCTGGTGCCTCCACCCGACGTCCGCAGCGACGACGGCGACCCGCCCACGGCCGACGTTTTCCCATGAAGAACCTCCTGCTTTCCCTTGCCTTCGCCCTGGCCGCGACCGTCGCGCCCGCCGCCGCCCAGGAGGTCCAGCCGCTCGACGGCATCGCCGCCGTGGTCGACGAGGACGTCATCCTGCAGAGCGAGCTCGAGCGCGCGGTCCGCAACATCAAGCTCCAGTACGGCGACCGGCTCGACCAGCTGCCGCCCGAGCCGGTGCTGCGCCGCCAGGTGCTCGAGCGCCTGATCCTGGTCCAGCTGCAGACGGCGCGCGCCAGGTCCACCGGCGTGCGCGTGGCCGACGAGGAGCTCGACGGCGCGGTCGCGGCCATCGCGCGCCAGAACAACATGACCCCCGACCAGCTGCGGCAGCAGCTTGCGTCCGACGGCATCTCCTTCGGCGAGTTCCGCAGCTCCCTGCGCGACGAGCTGGCGATCCAGCGCCTGCGCCAGCGCTTCGCGCAGAGCATGATCGTGGTCACCGAGGGCGAGGTGGACGCCGCGCTGGCCCATTCCGGCGGCGCCACGCAGTACCGCCTGGCCAACATCCTCGTGGCCCTGCCCAGCGGCGCCACGCCCGAGCAGATCGCGGTCGGGCAGGAGAAGATCGAAGGCGTCCATGCCCTGCTCGAGCGCGGCGAGATGGACTTCGCGGCGGCCGCCGTCCGCTACTCCGACGCCCCCAACGCCCTCGAGGGCGGCGACCTCGGCTGGCGCAGCCTGGACGAGATCCCGACCGCGTTCGCATCGATCGTCGGCACCCTGCAGCCGGGCCAGGTGTTCGGGCCGGCGCGCGGGCCCAGCGGCTTCCAGCTGCTGCAGCTGGTCGACGTCCGCGACGCGGCCGCCGACTCCGGCCAGATGGTCACCCAGTACCAGGCCCGGCACATCCTCGTGCGCGGCGACGATGCCGCCGCCCGCGCCAGGATCGACGAGCTGCGCGCACGGGTGGCCGGCGGCTCGGATTTCGCCGCGGTCGCGCGCGAGTCGTCGGATGACACCGTCACCCGCGACGCGGGCGGCGATCTGGGCTGGTTCGCGCACGACGATTTCGGCCCGCAGTTCGGCGACCAGGTCGCCGGCCTGCAGGACGGCGAGGTGTCGGCTCCGTTCCGCAGCCAGGCCGGCTGGCACATCGTCCAGCGCACGGGCAGCCGCCAGGCGTCGGTGGACGACGAGAACCGGCGCAACCAGGCGCGCGAGGCCATCGGCCAGCGCAAGCTCGAGGACGAGTGGAACCGCTTCCTGCGCGAGATGCGCGGCGAAGCCTTCGTCGACATCCGGCCCGCCTCGGGCGCCATCACCGGCGGCTGAGGTGCAGGGCCCGCGGCTCGCGCTGGTGCCGGGTGAACCGGCCGGCGTCGGGCCGGAGCTGTGCGTGCGAGCGCTGCAGCGGTCCTGGGACGCGCAGCTCGAGGTCCATGGCGACGGCGACGTGCTGGTGGCGGCGGCCCGGAGCCTCGGCCTGCCGCTGGAGCGCAGCGCATCCGACCGCCTGGACGCGCCGGGCGGCGGCTTTCCCCTCGTCCACCTGCCCGCGGCCGTCGCGACGACGCCTGGCCGTCCCGAGCCCGCCAACGCCCCGTCCACGATCGGCGCGCTGCTCTCCGCCGCGGACGCCTGCCTCGACGGCCGCTGCCAGGGCATGGTCACCGGCCCGGTCCACAAGGGCGCGATCAACGAGGGCGGCATCGCCTACGCCGGCACCACCGGCCTCCTGGCGCGCCACGCCGGCCGCGAGGTGGTGATGATGCTCGCCAACCCGGCGATGCGGGTCGCGCTGGCCACCGTGCACCTGCCGCTGCGCGAGGTCCCCGACGCGCTCACGCCGGCGGGGCTCGAGGGCACCCTGCGCATCCTCGATGCCTCGCTGCGCCGCGGGTTCGGCATCGACCGCCCCGTGGTCGCGGTGCTGGGCCTCAACCCCCACGCGGGGGAGGACGGGCACCTCGGCCGCGAGGAGATCGACGTGATCGCCCCGGTGCTCGACCGCCTGCGCGCCGAGGGCATGCGCCTGGACGGGCCGCTCCCCGCGGACACCGCCTTCCTTCCGGCCCGCCTCGCCCGCTGCGACGCGGTGCTGGCCATGTACCACGACCAGGGCCTGCCGGTGCTCAAGCACGCGGGCTTCGAGCAGGCGGTCAACATCACCCTGGGGCTGCCCTACCCGAGGGTCGCCGTCGACCACGGCACCGCCCTGGACCTGGCCGGCCGCGGCCTCGCCGATCCGGCGAGCCTGTACGCCGCGATCGGGGCCTGCACCCGGCTCGCGGCCGGGCGTGGCCGCGGGAGCCGCCAATGAGCGGCCAGGGGCAGCACGACGGCCGCTTCCGGGAGCCGGCCAAGAAGTCGCTCGGACAGCACTTCCTGCACGAGCGCGGGGTGGTGGACCGGATCATCCTCGCGGTCGACCCGCGCCCGGGCGACCGCATCGTCGAGATCGGGCCCGGGCAGGGCGCGATGACCTTCCCCCTGCTGGAGCGGCAGGGGTCGCTGACCGCGATCGAGTTCGACCGCGACCTGCTGGCGCCGCTCACGGTGCGCGCGCGCGACCACGGCGAGCTCGAGCTGATCCACGCCGACGTGCTCGACGTCGACTTCACGCGGCTGGCGGCAGGCACTCCGCTGCGCCTGGTCGGCAACCTTCCCTACAACCTCTCCTCGCCGATCCTCTTCCACGCGCTGGACCATGCAGCCGCGGTGCGCGACATGCACTTCATGCTGCAGAAGGAGGTCGTCGACCGCATGGCCGCTGCGCCCGGCAGCAAGGTCTACGGGCGGCTGAGCGTCATGCTGCAGGCCTGGTGCCGGGTGACCGCGCTGTTCACCGTCGGGCCGGGCGCCTTCCGCCCGCCGCCGAAGGTCGATTCCGCGGTCGTCCGCCTGGTTCCCCGGCCCCCGGCCGAGGTCGGGATCGACGACCCGCAGCGCTTCGCCGCGGTGGTGCGCGCCGCCTTCGGCCAGCGCCGCAAGACCCTGCGCAACGCCCTGCAGCCGCTGTGCGACGCGGGCGCGATCGAGGCCGCCGGCATCGACCCGTCGCTGCGCGCCGAACAGCTCGGGGTCTCCGACTTCGTGCGGCTGGCGAACGCGCTCGGCGACGCGGGATAGCCCCCGCGTTCACGCCGAGCGCTTACACTCGCCCCATGGACGAAGTACCCGACTACACCCTGGAGATCCAGATCGCGACCCGGTTCCTCGCGGAGGAGTCAGCGCCCGAGGACGACCGCTACGTCTTCGCCTACACCATCCGCATCCGCAACCTGGGCCGCCTCGCGGCGCAGCTCCTCGAGCGGCACTGGGTGATCACCGACGGCAACGGCCACGTCGAGGAAGTGCGCGGCGACGGCGTGGTCGGCGAACAGCCGCGCATCGAACCCGGCGACCAGTTCACCTACACCTCCGGCGCCGTGCTCGGGACGGCGGTGGGCACGATGGAGGGCAGCTACGGGATGGTGGGCGACGACGGCACGCGCTTCGACGCGCCGATCCCGCCCTTCACCCTCGCCGTCCCGCGCACGCTGCACTGACATGGCGGTCTGGGCGATCGGAGACCTCCAGGGCTGCCTGGGGCCCACGGAGCGGCTGCTCGAGCGCATCGGCTTCGATCCCGCGCGCGACCGGCTGTGGTTCTGCGGCGACCTGGTCAACCGCGGGGGCGAGTCGCTGGAGACCCTGCGGCTGGCGTACTCGCTGCGCGAGAGCGTGGTCACCGTGCTCGGCAACCACGACCTGTCGCTGCTGGCCATCGCCGAGCGCCGGGAGGCCGACCAGCGCAAGGTGAACCCCGACCTGCAGCGCGTGCTGTTCGCGCCCGACCGCGACCAACTGCTCGACTGGCTGCGCGCGCAGCCGCTCGCGCACGCCGACCGCGGGCTGGGCTGGATGATGGTGCACGCCGGCATCGCGCCGAAGTGGGACGCCGACACCGCCCTGGCCATGGCCGCCGAGGTCGAACAGGTGCTGCGCGGGGACAACCGGAAGGGCCTGCTGCGCAACATGTACGGGGACCGGCCGGCGTGGTCGCCCGGGCTGCGCGGGACCGACCGGCAGCGCGCGATCATCAACGTGTTCACCCGGATGCGCTACTGCAGCCCGCGGGGCCGCATCGCCTTCGAGGAAAAGGGACCCCCGGGGACGCAGCAGCCCGGCCTCTACCCCTGGTACGCGGTCCCGGGGCGGGTCGAGCGAGGGCTGAAGGTCGTGTGTGGCCACTGGTCCTCGCTGGGACTGTTCATCGGCCACGGCGTGCATGCCATCGACACCGGCGCGGTCTGGGGCGGGAAACTCACGGCCCTGCGGCTCGATGGCGACGAACTGCGCGTGGTGCAGGTCCCCGGACGGCCGCAGGGCGGGACCTGAGCGACCGGCGCGGCCGGCTGCGCCCGTCGCGGCGGGACCCGGTCCGGCCTCAGTCCCGCCGGTACTCGATGAACTCGAACGGCACGGCGTGCCGCGCGTCCGCCGGATGCGGCTCGCGCGAGACCACGCGCCAGGCGCCCTCGTCGAACTCCGGGAAGAAGGCGTCCGCGCCCTCGACCTCGGTGTCCACCCGGGTGATGTAGAGCACCGAAGCCTCCGGCAGGGCGAGCGCATAGACCCCCGCGCCGCCGATCACGCACAGCTGCCCTTCGCCGGACGCGAGTCCGCGCGCCTCGTCGAGCGAGGCGACCGCCTCCATCCCCTCGAAGGGCACGCGGCCGCTGCCGGTGAGCACCAGGTTGCGGCGCCGCGGCAGCGCGCGCCCGAGCGATTCCGCGGTCCGCCGCCCCATCAGCACGGTCCTCCCGAGCGTCAGCGCCTTGAAGCGGGCGAGGTCGTCCGGGAGGTGCCAGGGCAGGGCGTTCCCGCGCCCGATCGCCAGCCTGCGGTCGACCGCGGCCACCAGCACCAGCGGCGGCCCCGCGATCCGGCTCACGTACGGCCGCCGTCGCCGAACTGCAGGTCGAACTGGCAGCGTGGCTCCGCGTCCTCGAACTGGGCCACGAGCTGCTTCTCGACCGGGGAACCGTTGAGGCGCTCCACGCCGATGCCATAGGCGATCCCGCCGTCGCGCACCAGCCAGCGCCGGATGGCCGAGCGCCGCATGGGCAGGACCTTGCCGCCCTTCGCGGTCACCGCCAGCGCCGGAAGGCCGAGCAGCGTCGTCGGCGTCGGCGCGCTGATCCCGGTCGGGCGCTGGTCGGGATCGTCCTCGCGGAGTTCGCGGGTGAGCCGCAGGAACTCGTCGGCATTCCAGCCGGCGAGGTCCTCGCGACCGCAGGACACCGCGAGGCCCAGGTGCTGGAGGGTCATCAACCCGGACTTGAAGATGGCGAAGTCGCGCTGCCGGTGCACCACCACGCCGTTCCCGTCGCGCGTCACGATGCTCCCTGTCAGGCGTCCCTGGCTGCGACCGTCGAGCACGATGCGGTTGAGCGGGGTGTCGAGCTGGCCGTCGCGCAGCGCCATCCGTGCCTCCTCCTCGAACCGGGGCCGGATGCGCAGCAGCGCCGCATAGTCGAGCCGCGCAGCGCGCAGGCTGTCGGCGAGCTCCGGGGTCAGCACCGCGCGATCGGTGGCGAACACGGTGAACCGGTAGAAACCGCTGCTGACCACGCCGCCGATCGTCATCCGTTCGGTGTAGTCCGGGTCGCCGGTGACCGGGCCGTCGATGAAGTCGAAGGGAAAGCCGTCCAGCTGGAAGCGCGCGGTAGCGCGCACGCCCTCCCCCGCCGCGGCCTCGTCCGCGGCCGCCTGCGCGATCGCCGCGAGGTCGACGCTGGACAGCGACTCGAAGGACCGGTACGACGCGATCATCGCGATGCGCCGCCCATCACCGCCGGCGACGTCGACTTCGCCCTCGATGCGCTGCATCGCCGCGAACGAGGGGCCGCCGACGTGGCTCTCCTCGATCCAGTCCGTCCGGTAGTCGAAGGGCAGTTCGATGACCAGTCCGAGGATTCCACCCGCGTGCGCAGGGGACATCGCGCCCGCATCCGGCGCGCCGTCGGGCGCAGCGGCGCGCGCCGGCGCCGCGCCCAGGGCGGCGACCAGTGCCGCCAGGATCCATGTGTGCCTCACGGCGTTCTCCCCTTGCCGCCCGTGGCCCGGGCCGATTGTGACGCCGCGTCCACGCCGCGGCAACGCGCTCAGACCGCCACCGGCGCCCTGATCGCGGGCAGCGGATCGTAGCCCTCGACGGCGATGTCCTCGAAGGTGAAGCCGAAGACGTCGTCCACCGCCGGGTTCAGGACCAGCCTGGGCAGCGCGCGCGGCTCGCGCGAAAGCTGCTCGCGCGCCTGCTCGAAGTGGTTGGAATACAGGTGCGCGTCGCCCAGGGTGTGGACGAAGTCGCCGACGCCCAGGCCGGTCGCGCGCGCCACCATGTGCGTCAGCAGCGCGTAGCTGGCGATGTTGAAGGGCACGCCCAGGAAGATGTCGCCGCTGCGCTGGTACAGCTGGCAGCTCAGCTTCCCGTCGACCACGTAGAACTGGAACAGCACGTGGCAGGGCTGCAGCGCCATGGCCGGCAGGTCGGCCACGTTCCAGGCGCTGACGACCAGGCGGCGCGAGTCCGGGTTGCGGCGGATCTCGTCGACGACCCAGCGGATCTGGTCGATCTCGCCGCCGCGGCCGTCGGCCCAGCGGCGCCACTGCTTGCCGTACACCGG
>LSQX01046565.1_pt1 | contig 27015 bp, 8 predicted proteins | sample 654561 | NCBI WGS metagenome assembly LSQX01 (sample SAMN04489861, study PRJNA283612) | anaerobic digester metagenome | isolation source: 4 biogas reactors fed with cattle manure at either 37C or 55C with and... | place: Denmark: Kongens Lyngby | collected 2014
TTTCTGCTGTACTACGTGATTCAGCTATTCAAGTATTCCATGTTCACCCCAATATTACTGTAACCATGAAAAAGAAATTCGAAGTAAATCACTGGTTGCAGCAAACCGAACCAAAAGAAAACCCGTCAGCGTCTAAAAGACCTGACGGCGTTTCCAAGTCAGAGGATTTAGAGGTAAATAATAACGACGTTGAAATAATCATTCAACGCCTTGAATCTGCGAACACCGATATTACCGCCAATTATTCCGACTGGCGGGATATTGGCTTTGCCTTTGCCGATGAATTTGGAGAAGCTGGCCGCGATTACTTTCACCGTGTCAGTCGTTATTATCCGGGCTATTCGCAAAGCAATTGCGACAAACAGTACGATAATTGCCTGAAATCTTCCGGCCATGGCGTAACCATCAAAAGCATTTTCCACCTGGCACAACAAGCAGGAATCAGCTTGGTAACCACTCAACCGAAAACAAACCCGTCAGCGTCTCCAAGACCTGACGGCATTTCCAAGTCCCCTTCAGAGCCTGTCCCGAACTTGCTTCGGGAGGATTTAAGGGTAAATGAAGAAACCATCTTCAATACGCCAAAAATCCCAACCGAGGTTTATTCCCAGCTTCCCGAAATCCTTCGGGAAAGCTGTGAAATGTTTGCTGATGCCATTGAAAAAGATGTGTTCCTGATTGGTGTCATCACCGTCATAAGCGGATGTTTACCCAATATTCAGGGAATCTACTTTGACGAACCGGTTTCTGCCCACCTCTATGCGTTCATTACCGCACCGGCTGGCTCCGGTAAAGGAAAACTGAAATGGGCCAAATACTTTGGCCTGAAAATCCATAAAACAATGGTACAGCAATCCATTCGCGAGAAAGAAGCCTATGAGCAGGAAATGGAGAACTACAACAACCTGAATAAGAACCAACGTCAGGGAGTGGAACGCCCCAGGGAACCAAAACGGAAAATGTTTTACATTCCGGCCAATAGCAGTGCATCTGCATTTATTCAGGCATTGTCTGACAACGATTTTAAAGGCATCATTTTCGAGACTGAAGCCGACACCTTAGCAGGAACACTAAAACAGGATTGGGGAAACTTTAGCGATGTTTTGCGAAAAGCATTCCACCACGAAAGCACCAACATGTTTCGTCGCAAAGACAACGAACATATCGAAGTGGAAGACCCACACCTGGCCATCGTACTTTCCGGTACACCAAAGCAAGTACACAACATGATGCCTGATGTCGAAAACGGCTTATTCAGCCGCTTTCTCTACTATGCTTTCGAGGATTACAGCGACTTCAAAAACCCATTTATTTCCCATCGAAAGGTAAACTACACCGATTTTTTTGAGAATAAGGGAGAACAAATTTACGAACTGTACCAAACCCTCATCGACCAGCCGTCACCAATGGAATTTCGTTTTACAGCTGAACAGGGCGAAGTATTTACACAACAATTCAATACGCTTTACAAGCGAAACAGAATGCTTTTGGGAAACGATTTTAACGCCAACAGCCGACGGTTGGGATTAATCACTTTTCGTATTGCGATGGTGCTTCGCACCCTTGGCATACTCGAAGACGGCGACTATTCCAATCCGCTCATTTGCAATGAAACTGATTTTCAAACGGCCATTCAAATTGCCTTTACGCTGGAAAAACATGCTATCGCAGTTTTCCAAAATCTGCCCAACAACGATTTGAAAGGCGTTAAGCTGAAATTCTATAACGCCTTACCGGATAACTTCAACCGGCAAGGCTATTTGTCAGTGGCAAAAGACCTGGACATTAAAGAAAAGACCGCCGAAAAATACATTGGTCAATTCAAAGAAATTGGTCTGTTACAACACGAGCACAACAACTACACGAAACCACCAAATGGGAAATAGGAAATAGCGGATTCATAGGAAACCTGTCTGTGTCTAATGACCAGACAGGTTTTTTACGCTACTGTAAACTGCAACTGCGACTGAAAACTTTTCTATTTCCTACATTTCCTACACTTCCCCTCTCCGATGTTGATAAATATCCTGTTTTTTCTTGTTTATGTTTAGCTTTTCTTTATTAAATTAGCCATTCTTTGACAAGTCACTAATACCATCAATATGTTTTTGGGAAAACGAATAAAAGAATTAAGGGAAGAAAAAGGACTGCTTCAACGCCAACTGGCTGCCGAACTGGAAATTGATTCTCCCATGTACAGCAAAATAGAGCGCGGCGAACGCCGAGCAAAACGCGAGCAGGTGTTAAAACTGGCAAAACTTTTACAGGCGGATGAAAACGAACTGTTAACGCTCTGGCTGGCAGGACAGATATACGAAATTGTGAAAGATGAAAAAATGGGACAAAGTGCTCTCGAAATGCTAACCAATAAACAAACCCCAAATTTTAAAGAATGAATCTCCACTCCGGTCAAATAATAGAAATGCGCAACCGTTTATGGCGCGTTGATGAATTTTCTGATATTGAACTCTACGCTACACCTATCAACGGCGATTATAACGACAAACGAGTTTTCCTGCGCGACATCGAGAATATAAAACCTGCAGAATTAGACAAAATATCCCCGGAGCTTGTTGGGGACTTCCAGGCTCAGCGAATGTTGCTTCATGCCTATCAGTTCGATTTAATGCATGGCTCAGCACCTTTTCTCAGCCTCCAGCGCTCAGCGGTGATTCCATATAATTACCAGCTGGTTCCTTTGGTGCTGGCTCTGGAAAAGCCAAAAACAAGGATTTTAATTGCAGACGACGTTGGTTTGGGTAAAACAATTGAAGCCGGTCTGATTATTTCTGAATTAATGCAGCGTGGTAAAGTAAAACGTATTCTCATTTTAACGCCTGCCAACCTCAAGGAACAGTGGCAGGAAGCAATGGAATATTTCTTCCACATGGAATCCAAAATCATTTCGTCCCTTTCCAGGAAAGAATACGAAAAGCAACTTCCGGCAGGTGCAAACCCCTGGCAGTATTTTCAGGTAGTCATTGCGTCTATTGACTATGCCAAAGCACTGGAAGTAAAACATTTAATTCAGGAACAGCCCTGGGATTTGTTATTGGTTGATGAGGTACACCTATGTGCCCGGCCACATGCAACATACCGTGCTTCAAAACAAATGAAACGCTATGAGTTGATTCGTGACCTCGGGAAACTGATTCCGAACGTTCTATTCTTAACAGCGACTCCGCACAACGGTTATACCGATTCATTTGCCAGTATTCTGGAAATCTTAAATGAAAAAATTGTCACTACAACTTCCGGGAACACCTTTTTGAACAAGTCGGCGGCCAAATACAACGTTTGCCAGCGAAATAGGAAGAAACTGGAAGACTGGTACAAAAAGCAAAAGAAAAAAAGTCCATTTCCCAAACGGGTAGCTCGGGAAGTATTTGTAGATGTGCACGAAAGCAAAAAACTGGCGGACGCTTTCAATCAGGTATTGGAATATGGCGACCGTTTGCTGGTCAATGCTCAAGGCTCCGGGCGTAAATACAACATTGCTACCTGGGTGGCTTTTCACCTGCAAAAACGGGCCATCAGCTCTCCTTACGCTTTGGTGAAATCCATCGAGAACAGGTTGGCCACCGTAGAAAACGAGATAGAGGTTGAAGAAACAGAGGAAGACGTTTTGAGTGGCTCAGTGCAAGATTTGTTTTTTGAAGACCGCATGACTGATGAAATGGCTTCAAGCAAACTGGACAAAGAATTTCTGGATGAAGCAGATAAAGAAGAATTAAAGAGTTTACTACAAACGGCAAAAGCAGTTAAGCCAGCCGATGATGTAAAGCTTCAGGAGTTGAAAAATAGCACCATCCCTGAACTGTTTAAAATCGATAAGAAAATAATTGTTTTCACAAAGTACAAGGATACACTCGATTATCTCGAAAGTAACCTTTCAGGAAACGACTACGATATTTTCACCATGCATGGTGATTTAAGCCTGACCAAACGCCAGGAGATTTTCCTGCATTTTGAAAATTCAAAAAAGGCAATTTTAATTGCTACCGATGTAATTTCCGAAGGATTAAACCTGCAACGCCTTGCATCTTGCATCGTTCATTATGAATTGCCGTGGAATCCTAACCGTTTGGAACAGCGCAACGGTCGTGTGGACCGTATTGGTCAGTTAAAGGATAATGTACACATCAGAACCTTTGTACTGGATAAAACGCTGGATAAGGATATTCTTGACCTCTTAATAACAAAGGCAAATAATATCCGGGAAGACCGGGGCTACAGTGCTGCCTACTTTGGCGACGAAGAATACATCAAATCGGTTTTACAAGAGGCAACCCAGCGTAATAGGAAACGCCGTAAAAAGAACGTGCAGGAAGGCCCTACCCTGTTCGATGCCATTGGACAGGACAAGGTAAAAGAAGCCGTCAAAAAATCAATTTCGAAAGAAGAAGAGGACCTTCGGTTAAAGAAAATCGACGAGGAAAGTTTTTACGACAGCCTGAACATCGACCTGCCGGAAATCGATAAACGCATTTCCGAAACACAAGCCATTGTGGGCTCAAAGTCCGATGTTGAGCGGTTTGTAAAGGCAACTGCAACCTTCTTCAAATCAGTTCTGGTTGACCGCAAAGACGGCTTTCAGGATATAAAAATCAATGACCAACGACTTGAACTCCCACAATACGGGGATAAACTTTCCAAAATCACTTTCGACCCCGAAATTGGGCTGACGCATCCCGATGCAACCGTGCTGGAAATTGGTCATCCCTTTGTACGCCGTTTAATTGAAATCGTGAAATCTGAATTTTTCGGCAAAAATGGAATTTATGGTCGCAACGCCTGGTACTATTCAAGTCAGGTAACTTCGGTGTGTATGCTGTACAATGTGTTGGTGAGATATACGGTAGGACTACGGGAAAAACGGGTGATTGAAGAAATGCTGACCTTTGGCTTCGATGGCTTCACCCAAAAAGAATTGGAAGAAGCATTCATCCGAAAGCTCGCTGCGGCAAACACCACAGAAACACTAAGCGAATCCGACTTCAAAGATTATATGGAAGAAGCCATCAACTTCCCCGACTTCACTAAAATTGTGAATCAGAAGATTGAGGAACGCAGGCACAAACTCATTGCCGAACGGCAGGAACTCTACAAGAAAATCATAAAGGAAACTGAATCAACCGATGAAGCTTCGTGGATTGATAATGAAATATTTATTGACAAAGCCGGTGCCGACCTGCTGACAATCACCATTGTTTTACCCTTAAATTAATTCAGGTATGGCACTAAGTTTTATCAATACAAGCGGAAATATAATCTCGGAAGACTTTTGCAGCCAGCTGCTCATCGAAACCAAAGCCGATTATGTGAAGAGCAAATCGTTTGGCGACGATGTAAAAAAAGTGGATGAAGACATTGCCACTTCGTTTGAGTTATTGCGCGAACGCTGGGAAGAAATTCGTTCCCGTATGCTGGAAGACCAGTTCGATACCACTCAATTGCGCGACCGATGGATTAAACCTTTTCTTTCAATGTTGGGTTTTGAGCCGGTTTATATCTCGCATAATCTAAAAAACGATGCCGGTATTGAATACCATATTCCTTACCGCGGATGGGATGCCAAAGATGCCCCGCTCGTCCACATGGTACACAGTTCGGCTGATTTCGATTCGCGCGACAAAAATAACCGGACACATGCCAACAAAAGCCCACACGACATGCTGCAGCAGTTCCTCAACACCTCGCAGCACAGTTGGGCTATTCTCACAAATGGTCGTAAAATCCGCATTCTGCGCGATTTCTTCCACTCCATTACCAAAGGCTTTATTGAGTTCGACATTGAAGGGATTTTTGAAACCGCCAACACCGAGCAGTTCCGAATCCTTTACCGGATGATGCACAGCAGCCGGTTTATTGGCCAGTACGAAAAACAAAAAGAGGAGGAAGAACCACAAACCTGCCTGCTCGAAAAATTTCATGCGCTCTCAAGGGAAACAGGTGTTAAGGTAGGTGACAACCTCCGCAAACAGGTGCGAATAGCTATTGAAACTCTGGGGAATGGTTTTGCCGAAAACATCAACCCCGATGATTTTGATGATGCCAAAGAAAAGAAGTTTTACAGCGAAACCCTTAACATTATTTACCGCCTGCTTTTCCTGTTGTTTGCCGAGCAAAAAGGCTGGCTCCCCGTAAAAAATGCCATTTATGCACGCACCTACAGTATCAATGCCTTACGCGAAAGGGCTGAGAAAGCAGACTATTCACACGACAACAACGAAGACTTGTGGGAAGGACTCAAAGTAACCTTCCGCTTGGTAACAAAAGGATACACCTTTCCAAACGGCGACAGCATCAATGCCTTTGGAGGACAATTATTTTCCGATGAACGGATATTTCACATCAAATCGCCTTTAAAAAACAAACACCTGCTTAAAGCCATCAATGCCCTTTGTTTTTTTGAGGATAAGAAGGCAAAGCTTCTGAAAACAAAAATAAATTACGCTACACTGGCCATCGACGAACTGGGTTCGGTGTACGAGAGTCTGCTCGATTATGAGCCGCGTTTATTAAAAGAAAACACCAAAATAAACGGCAGAAACTGCAAACGGGGTGAGTTTGTATTAGACGACCGCTCCACCGAACGCAAAACCACCGGCTCCTATTACACCGACAGCCGCCTGGTGGCCCAACTCATCGATTCAGCTTTAGTTCCGGTAATTGAAAATGCTATAAAAGACAAAGTAACTGACGATGAAAAGCGAGCGTCTATTCTTGAACTAAAAGTGGCCGATATTGCCTGTGGCTCCGGGGCATTCCTGATTGCCGCCCTTGAAAAAATGGGCGAATACCTTTCGTTAATCGGGAAAGAAGAAGGCGAAAAACCAACTGAACAGGAACTGCGCCATGCCAAACGCGAAGTGCTCCAAAACTGTATTTACGGGGTGGATTTAAACCCCATGGCATTGGAACTGGCAAAATTCTCGCTATGGATAACTGCTTCCATGCCCAATTTCCCGCTCAGTTTCCTCGACCATAAATTAAAATGTGGAAACTCATTGGTTGGGGCTACTCCCGAGCTAATTGAAAAAGGCATTCCGGTGGAAGCCTTTAACCCGGTTACTTTGGATGATAAAACGGTTTGTGCCGATTTGAAAAAACGGGTAAAAAAGGAACTCGAAGCCAAAGGACGAAAAGACAGAGGGATACAAACCGGGCTTGATTTTAGGGTAACGGCTGTTATTGAAACCGAGGAAGAAGCGGAACAATACCGGCATATTCTGCAATCGGAGCAGGAAGATGCCGAGGAAGTAGAAAACGTGATGATGGAATACGAGGAGGTGTACAAAGCACTGCGCGAAAATACCGACTGGAAACTGGCCGACACCTGGACTGCCGCTTTCTTTATTCAAAAGGACGACCTGAATAAAATGTACCCCACAAATGTTACCCTGCAAAACATTAAACAAGGTAATGCGATTGACGAAGACTTGGAAGATGAAATTCTGGCCTTAGCGCACAAATACCGCTTCTTCCACTGGCACCTCGAATATCCGGAAGTTTTCGATAAAGGCGGGTTTGATTGTATTTTGGGCAATCCACCGTGGGAAAAAATCAATTTGGAAGATAAAGAGTTTTTTGCTTCCCGAGCTCCTCAAATTTCAGTAATAGCAAAATCAAATGTTAGGAATAAAGCAATCCTGAAACTAAAAGAAACCAATCCACAATTGTACAAGGCATACTTAACTGCTTTTGATGAAACAAATAAAACTCTTAACTTTTACAAGACTTCTGATTATTATAAATACGGTAACGGGGGATTATTAAATACATATCCTCTTTTCACTGAATTGGTTTTAAATGTGACAAATAAAAAAGGTGGAGTTGGCTATTTAATTCCGTCGGGATTTTTTAACGATGACACCATTTCTCCATTATTTCGATACGCTTCACGAAATAACTTCATAAATAACATACTTGACTTTGAAAACACTAATCGATTATTTCCTTCAGTTCATAGGCAATATAGATTTTCGTTAGTATCATTTTTTAAAGCCAGTAGTCTATCTGGATTCAATTCAAAATTCTTTTTAAGGGAGGTTTCCGAGGGTTTTGATAATTCTAGAAATCTTTTCTACAGGTATGAGGACTTAAAAGCTTTCAATCCAAATAATTTTGTTTGCCCTTCCTTCAAAAATCAATACGAGTTAGATATAAATAAGAAACTTTACAGCTATGGTGTTTTAAAAGATGAGTCCGATGAATCAAATACAACGCATGTTCACAGAATGATAAACATGTCTTCAGATTCAGCACTGTTAAAATTAGAGCAAGATGAAGATGATTTACCAGTTTACGAATCAAAATTATTTCATCAGTTTGACCATCGGTATGCCAATTTCGATGAGGCAGATGAAGCCGCAATAAATTCTGGAAATACAATCATAACTGACATTTCCAAAAAACAAGATGTTGATTATTCAATTACACCAAGATATTTTGCTTCCGAAGCAGTTGCTGATTCCAAAAATGAAAAATGGGGCTGGCAATACAATTGGTATTTTGCCTATCGAGTTATTTCGTCGTCTACAAATGAAAGAACATCAATTGCATCAATAATTCCCAAAAGTATTGTGAGTTACTCTGCCTACTTAATTTTCATGGACTCAATTGATGAGATTCTTATGCATATCGCAAATATGAACACGTTTGTTTATGATTTTGCCGTCAGAGCTAAGATTAATATGAATTTCCCACCTGTTATTTTACAACAGTCACCCAGAATTTTTGCCAACAACATTTCAAGTGAACTATTTCAGGAAATTAAAGCCCGGGTTATTTCATTAGTTTATACATCATATGATTTAGAAAGTTTTGCAGATGACGTAGGCTATTCTGGTAAACCTTTCATTTGGGATGAAAATATAAGGTTCACAACCAAATGTGAGCTTAATTCAATATTTGCCCATATTTATCACATTGATAAAGAAGAGCTTGATTATATTTTGGAAAGTTTTTCAACAGTCAAGCGCAAAGACATTGATAAATACGGCACCTACCGCACCAAAGACACCATTTTACAACTTTATGATGAAATGGATTGGGTACGGGAGGAAATGGAGAAAACAAAAACCGAAAAGCTCAACTAAATCATGGAAGAAAAACGCAATATCATCATTTACAACACCCCCGATGGCAAAGCCAAAGTAGCGCTTTATGCCAAAGACGGTATGGTGTGGATGAACCAAAACCAACTGGCCGAACTTTTTGACACCTCGGTTCCCAACATCAGCATGCACATATCCAATATACTGAAAGAAAAAGAGTTAGAAGCCAATTCAGTTATTAAGGATTACTTAACAACTGCCTCCGATGGCAAAGATTATAAAGTTACGTTTTATTCGCTTGAGATGATTCTGGCTATCGGGTTCCGGGTACGAAGCAAGCGCGGCACGCAGTTCCGCATTTGGGCAAACAAAAACCTGAGCGAATACATGGTCAAAGGTTTTGTAATGGACGATGAGCGCCTGAAAAACCCGGATGGCAGACCGGATTACTTTGATGAGCTTTTAGAGCGAATAAGGGACATTCGTGCATCGGAAAAACGCTTCTACCAGAAAGTACGCGACCTGTTTGCCCTTTGCTGTGATTACGACCCAACTGACAAAGCCACCCAAATGTTTTTTGCCGAAACCCAGAACAAACTACTATTTGCCGTATCGGGAAAAACGGCTGCAGAAATCGTAATGAGCCGTGCCGATGCAACTAAACCCAATATGGCGCTAACATCGTGGAAAGGAAGCATTGTGCGCAAAGGAGACATCTTTACGGCTAAAAACTACCTGACAGCCGACGAAATCGACACCCTAAACAGGCTGGTAGTTATCTTCCTCGAAACAGCGGAACTACGGGCAAAAAACCGTATCGACATCACCATGGACTTTTGGCGCGATAACGTGGATAAAATTCTTGCGCTGAACGACAAATTAGTCCTGCAAAATAAAGGTTCCATCAGCAACACACTGATGGAAAAGCAAGTCCGCGAGATTTACGAACAATTTGATGCCCGAAGAAAAGCATTTGAAGCACAACAAGCGGATGAGGAGGAAATAGAGGAATTAAAGAGATTGGAAGAAAACATTAAAAAAACCAAAAAATAAAACCTAAAACATGAACCCGTTTAAAGTATTTCAGGAAGTAAAACACCAATACAAGGCATACATTCAAACCTTTCAGGTATTTAAAAACAAAAAGATTGAAGCCTATGTACACAACCAGATGGACAATGGCAAATTGTTATGGCAGGAACCCATTATTCAAATTTCAAAACGGTTTAAGGTAGGGAAAAGTATTCCTCAGCTAATCAAAGAGGGTGTTTTGCACCCGGCAACCAGAGAGGTATTCAATTTGACTGATTCCAAAACAGGCGAAAAATTTTTAATTCATCCGCACCTCCATCAGGAACAGGCCATTGAAATTGCAAGCCGCAAACAGGAGAACCTGGTGGTAACAACCGGAACAGGTTCAGGAAAATCGTTGTGTTTCGAGATACCCATTGTAAACCATTGCCTGAAAGCAAAAGAAGTTGGAAAAAAGGGAATAAAAGCCATTATCATTTATCCCATGAATGCCCTGGCAAACTCACAATATCAGGAACTGGCATCAAAACTTGCGGGAAGCGAATTGAAAATTGGCTTATATACCGGCGATACAGACATTGCACAAGAAGGAGCATTGGAACGCTACAAGGAAATCTTTGGCGAAGATGCGGAACCTAATGATAGTGAAATCATTTCCCGTGCGGAAATGAAAAAAAATCCACCGGATATTTTGCTTACCAACTATGTACAGTTGGAATTGCTGCTAACCCGTCTGGAAGACAAGCCTTTGTTTAGAGATGAGTTTAAAGAAAACCTTCGTTTTCTGGTTTTAGACGAATTGCATACCTACTCCGGAAAACAAGGAGCCGACGTGGCCTTTTTGGTGCGTCGTTTAAAGCAACGCACCAACACCATCGGGAAACTGATTTGTATTGGAACTTCAGCAACCATGATTTCCGATAAATCAGATGAAAATTCATCGCAGGCTATCGCTGATTTTGCATCAAAAATGTTCGGCGAAGAATTTAAGCCTGAAAATGTAGTAGTTGAAACCGAAGACAAAGCCCTGGAATTTAACGGCTCCAAAATTTCGCCTGCTTTTTCCATTAAGGAATCCGACGTTGAAAATCTCGACCACGAAAAAACGGAAACGGCAGCGCCCTTGTTTAAAGCGCTGATGGGTGAAGATTTTACCGGGTCTTCCAACCTGGATTTGGGCGAAGCGCTGAAAGACTCTCTTTTACTTGGCTTTTTGGAAAGGAAACTCAAAGAAGTAAAAAGCTTTGGGGAACTGGCTTCCGAATATAAAAATGAAATAAGAAAAGATTTTCCCACAGAACAATGCAAAGCCGAATTAATGGCAGGCTTGCTATTGGGTATCACCGGAACATTGCAAACTGATACTGGGAAGGAAGTCCCGCGTTTTATTCCGAAAATTCATGCTTTTTACAATCAGGGTGGCGAATTAAGGGGATGTCTCGACCCTGCCTGTGATTATTTAAGCCACGTTGGAGAAACAACCTGCCCCAAATGTGAAGAAGAAGGACGGGGAATTAAAACCTTATACCCCTTGCATTTTTGCAGGGTATGCGGTCAGGAATATTATGGTTTGATGAAGGACGACAGCAGTGGCAAAACTGTCCCCTGGACGTTTATGGATTATGAGGCAGAAGGCGACACTGGCTATTATTCGCCTGATATTACCTGTAATGAGGAAGATTTACCTCAAAACTGGTTCACACCCAAAAAGCACGAGAGGGCAAAAAAACATGCCGCAAAATTCCCGACAAATGGCGTTCTGGATACCGGGAACAATACATTCACAAAATACTATGATGGAGAAGACTTAACCGGCGTGTTTATCCCCGCCCCTCTCCCAATTTGTTTAAGTTGTGGTACGGAGCATGGAGGAAATACTTCCGAATACGGTAAAATGTTTTTGTTGAACTCTGTCGGTCGTGCAACCGGAACAGATGTGATAACCACAGCCTCAATCAATGCATCACCCGTAAACGAAAAAAAATTAATTGGTTTTTCCGATAACCGCCAGGATACGGCGTTTCAGGCAGGGCACCTGAACCATTGGTATTCTCAGATTTATTTCAGGAGAATACTCAATAAAGTTTTACAGGAACATGGTCAGGAAATTTTTGTAAAAGACCTCCCGGCGAAGCTCTTCCCGAATCTGGTAAACGAAAGCAAGTTTGCACCCCGGATGCGAAGGTTGGTGCGCGAAAATCTGGAAACGTACCTCGAAACCTATCTTTACGTTGAAATCAGGGGCACTAAGAAATTTACTTCCGTAAACCTCGAAGATGTTGGCCTTCTTTCTGTCGAATACGATGTTTTAGACGAGTCTGTAAAAGATGGAATAAGCGATAATTATCCTGTTTTAAATACACTTGAACCGGAATTGCAATACGATTTAATAAAAGGCTTTTTTGAAATATTCCGAAGAGAAGTTGCTGTCGGCCATCCCAACCTGATTGAAAAAGCCAATCTAAGAACGGTCAATGCATTTATTGAAGAACATATTCCCGACCAGCGCGTATTTGAAGCCGTTGAAGAAACACAAGTGAGTATTTATACAAATGCGTCGCAAGAACACTTCAGGAAAACCAATTTTACACATCACGGACTGAATGGTTCTTACACCATAAAAAACTGGATTCGTAAATGCGTACCGTATTTTGACCCCGATTCCATTAATACCTGTATTGATGAAATAGTTTCTTTCGGTGTTGAAAACATGTACCTCCAGAAACAAAAATTTCATGGCAGCGATTATTATTTTCTTGACCCGTATGCCATATTGGTAAAACCATTGGTGGAAGGTTTTGAAAAGGAATGTCCACAATGTCACAGTCAGTATAGTTGGTTGACTGTAAATGCTTGTCTGAAAAACAGTTGTAAAAACGGCTTGGTAAAAGCAGAAATCAGAAAGGATTTTTATTATCAGCAATACACCCAATCCACAGAAGGTAATAATATAATTATTGCAGATGACCATTCAGCCCAGGTTCCCGGTCAGGAACGTAAAATTAAGGAAAACAAATTTAAGAAAACACCTCCCGAAATACAGGTGCTTTTCGCTACGCCAACAATGGAATTGGGAATTGACATAGGTACGCTTTCATCCGTGTATATGCGAAACATGCCCCCGAATCCCAGTAATTATGCACAAAGGGCAGGTCGTGCCGGTCGTAGCGGTCAGGGTTCAATCATTCAAACCTTCTGTGGTTCAGGCCCCGGAAGAGGCGCTCACGACCAGTATTTTTATAACCATCCAACCGAAATAGTTGCCGGTAAAATTGCAGTCCCTCGTTTCAATCTCGATAATGAATCACTTTTCCTGAGCCACATCAATGCGTTGATTTTACAAACAATCGATATTAAGTTTCCTCATGCGGCCAAGGATATTATTGATTTTGTAGATGATAATCTTGAGATGTTTAACTCAAGGGTCGATGAATTTACAGATGCTGTCTCAAAAAACAAACCGCAAATTCTGGCAAACATCGACATTGCATTTAAGGACGAAATAGAAGAGGCTGATACAATCGAACGAAAGGTAATTGAAAGCCAGGTGGATAATTTCACCTTTAACTTGAACGAAGCACTTGAGTTACTTCGGGAAGATTATAAGGAATCAAGGTCAGAAATAAAATACTTGACAAAAAAGATTCAGGAAGAAGGCAGGGCGCATGATTTTGCTTTAACAAGTCGCCGTGAAGCACTGGAAAAAAGAAATGAAGACCTTCGCGAAGGGAAAAGCGATTTCTACATGTACCGCTATTTAAGCCAGGTAGGTTTCCTGCCGAACTATGCATTCCCCACAAAAATTAAATCGGTAAAATTCCAGTACAAAAAAGAAGAAAAAGAATTGGTTCGCGACCAGGTTATTTCATTGCGTGAATTTAGTCCGTACAACACCCTTTATTACAGCGGACAAAAATTTGTTGTGGAAAGGGTGACAAAAGAATCGGATATAAATACGCAATATGAACTGATTGTTTGCGACCATTGTGAACACATTGAAGAAATTATAAAAGGTAAACAGAAGCCTACTAACTGTAAATCATGTGGAAATGTGTACTCCCATCCCTTGTTTGTAACTGCAATACAATTTCCAAGAATGCAGGCGCAACGCAGAATGCGTATTACAGCCGAAGAGGAAGAAAGGTCTAAGGGAGGTTATAAAATTGTAAGTAGCTATAACAAAAGTAAAAATGCCCAGTCCAAAAAACTTTTATCAGAGAATAAGACGTTGGCAAGGCTTACTTTTGAACGTACGGCAAAATTTCGCCATATCAATTTGGGCGCACAGCGTGACTATCGGGAAGGAAATATTGGTTTTAACCTTGACATAATTAACCGGGAATGGGTAAGCAAAAATCAGGGAAAACTGGAACAGCACATAGAAGACCGGAAAATTGCTTCCAGTGAAGTAACCAGAAACCTGGCGCTGATAACTGATTCAAAAAATGATGTAATTACATTAGATATTGAACAGGCAATAAGAGAAAATACGGACGCTTTCGGTTTGACCTTGTTAAACGTTCTGCTGCAATCCATTTGCAATATTCTTAACCTTGATGAATCAGAAATCAGAGGCTATTATCAGCCAATTAGAAACCAAAATGGAAGAATTATCATTTTTGAAACTTCGGAAGGTGGGACCGGCACGCTGTCATCAATTGTAAAAAGCGAAAGTTTAATCCGTAGGATTGCATTAAAATCATTGGATATTCTTCATTTCAACCCGGATGGAACAGATAAGGAAGATGCCTGTGCTCATGCTTGCTACAATTGTATATGTAACTTTTATAACCAGCGTTACCATCAGGAGTTTGACCGCCACCTGGTGAAAGACTTCCTGATTGAACTTTCATCATTCCGGTCGTTTGAAAACGACAAAGACAATGCTATTCTTTACGAAGAATATTTAGACGATTCAAAAACAACAAGTTTGGAAGAGGAAGTACTGACACGCATGTTCAACCGGGGACTTCCAATGCCTGATGAGATTCATAAAATTATCTATCACAACAGCGAACCCATAGTTGAAGCAGATTTATTTTTTAATCCAAAACTTTGTGTTTTCATCGATGGCCCTGACCACGATAAAGAACATATCAGGCTAAATGATGAGGCTAAAAGAAGAAAGCTTAAAATGCTGAACTTCAAATACGTTGTAATCCATTATTCAAAAATAAATGAAGGCATACAAAATCTTATTTCTGAATTGGATATTAACCGGGAAGATTTCAAAACTAAAGAATATGAAGGATACATATTTGTTGATACTGACAAATTATCTGTCGAGAATCAAATTTATTCATCCTTTAAACGACTGCTTGAATCGTATGGCTTTGAGTTTTACTCTGACGGTGAAGTAATTAAGGGTTCGGTGATAAGAAAGAAAATCGGATACTTTTTCAATTGGTTGGGACAAAACGTCGACCCTGATGAAATAATGCGTAAAACCAAACATGCCATCGAATTGGCAAAAATTGAATTAGTACAATCAGAAATTAATAGAAATAATTTTGAAGCGGCACTGGGTTTTGTCAAAGAAACAAAAGATGTAGAAAATATTAGCATTTTTTCTGGTTCAATGGTCTGCATTAAGCATCAGGGCGAAGTAAAGATTATTGAACTATCAACAGAACAGAAAATCTTTTTAAAGGATAACCCGCAATTACGAAATAATCCTGCAAAATTTTGGGAGGAATATCAAAAATCCCTTGATAAAAGCAATAATAATCAAATTGACCATAATTAAATGAGCAGCCTATGACCGAAACAAAACACATCATTAACGTTCTCACCTTCTCGCATCCGGAGAAAGAAAAAACTTTTGGCTTTAAATTGAAAAAAGCAAACGGTCATAGCCCTTTACGTAAAGGAGAGTTCCCCAAAGAATTGTGGGCAAAGCACCACAAGGCTTTATCAAATACACAATTCCTGTATTGCGATTTTAAAACCACAGATAAATGCAAATACCAAACAAAGGTTGACTTAACAAGGAGCGTCTATTTTGCCAAACACTATTATCATTTCCGCATTGCTGAATACTTTAAACAGGTTGCCCACGTAGTGCATCCAAATTTCATCAACGCGGCAACCATTTGGTTTAAAGCTCCGGGAGAATCAACACCCGGATATACACTTTATTATAAATTTACCTTGTCGGTTCGCTTGGCAATAATGACTGACAAACCGGAACTGATAGTTGCTTTTGAAGGAACATCGAAAGTTTTAACGAAGAATGTTTTACAACTGGTTTCCGAAGATATATCAACCGATAACCTGAATTGGCTGGTTCGTAACGGAGAGTTAATCAACTATGAAGATTTTACCGATGAGGACAACAATAACCTGGATGAATTTTTTCCGGTACTCAATCCCGATTTGGAAGATGCCTTAAAATATCCACCGGAACCTCCAAAAAGAAATGATGATAAATACGCCAATTATTTCAAAAACATAGACATTTTACTGTCTAAATACCTCGACACCGAAGAATTTAAACAGGTAATCCCCCACTCCGGCTCGTGGCACGAACTGGAATCGGTTTCACTAACTTCTGAAGGCACAAATCTGTTAAAATTTGGTCGTGGCACACACACCGACCCTTATGAAGGATTAAAAAAGTACAAACCTTGTGTTCCTGCACCTCAAGGCCATTACCGTTTCTTCTTTATCTGCCATGAGTCAGATATGGAAACCGCAAGAACATTCCATAAATATTCAAAGAAAGTTGAAGGATATGGATTTATCAATTTTGCAGAGTTTTTGTCATTACCAGTAACGTATGATGAAGACTTGCACATTATTTTTAAAAATATTGATAATCCGATACCTGAGATTCAGGAAAAACTATCAAATACCAGTTTAGTTCCAAACACCAATTATTTAGCAGTTTACATCAGCCCATACAACAAGTACGAAGCTGACCCGGTGAAGCGGAATTACTACTACAGGATTAAGCAATTGTTATTGCGGTACAAAATAAGTTCTCAGGTTGTTTACAATAAGAATATCAATGCCGACAACTTTAAATTCAGTGTTTCCAACATTGCAATCGCTATTCTTGCAAAACTGGGAGGCATTCCATGGCGTTTAGACCGGGAAGTAAACAACGAATTGATTGTTGGGATTGGCGCATTCCGAACAAAGAAATACAATACCCGGTACATTGGCAGCACCTTCTGTTTTGCCAATGACGGCCACTTTAAAGGATTTAGTGTACTTCCGGCAGATAATCACCGGTTATTGGCTGGTGCTATCCGCGAAGCCGTTGAAGCTTATAAAAATCAGCACGAGAACACCGAGCGGTTGATAATCCATTTCTACAAGCGAATGAGCAACAAAGAAATTGCTCCAATCATCCGGCAGCTAAAATCAATCGATGATAATATTCCAATTGTCATTATCAGCGTGAATAAATCGGAATCAAGCGACCTGGTATTGTTCGATAAGGATTACGACCGCAAAATGCCATATAGCGGTACATATATCCCCATTGGAATGAACAGCTACATTCTTTGCAACAATACCCGCTACAAACCAACGTTAAACGGTGAACACACGGAAGAAGAAAGAGAAGCGGAAAAAATACAACTGGAAAAACAACTAAAATCGTTTCCATTGCCTGTTAAGTTGCACTTACAGTCAACCGACGAAAAAATTAATAAAGACCCGGAAGAAGTAAAAAAATTAATCGACCAGGTATATCAGTTCAGCCGCATGTACTGGAAATCCGTTTCGCAGCAAAGCCTTCCGGTTACAACCAAATACCCTGAAATGGTGGCCGAAATCTTCCCCCACTTCGTTGGAGGCAAAATACCCGAGTTCGGAAGAAATAATTTGTGGTTTTTGTAAAATTAAACTAATGAACGAAAATATTGATACTTATTTTAATAAGCCTGATAGGGAATTAATCCAATTGCTAAAAGATTATTGGAAAATGTTCGATTTAACCCTAATTGGTAAGTTTACAAAAAATGTAAACCAAAATTTTGGTTTTTTCAACGATGTACGCAACGAGCAAGGTCAAATATTACTTTTCCCATTGCGAATAGGGAGGGTTTCAGTTTTTACTCCTGTAACTAGAAATAAACAATATCAGGAATTTGAAATAGGAAAGTATTATAAGTTTTCCGTAAAGCTGTCAACCAAAGAGAATAGGATTAAGAATGAAAATCCATTTGCGCTCATGACCCAAGACAATAGTATCTGGAAAGTTGTAGATGAAACTCTTTTGAATTATATTGAAAATTCGGATTATGAGGAAATTGAACTTAAACAGAAAAAAGAAGATATTAAAGAAATATTTAGTATCTATTCTAATGGACATCCAGACCTAATTGAAAACTTCTCTAACCTTTTAGTGAACTTTCAATTGGAAATGTACACTACTCCGGACAGGTTTATTTTTGAACTAATACAAAATGCAGATGATATGCCAACTCATATCCCTTTGCATGTAAATTTCAGAATTGAAAACGAAAGTTTATTGGTTTTCCATAATGGAAAAGAATTTAGCTATCATAACGTAAAAGCCTTATGTGGAATTTCCAGCACAAAAAGTGCTGATGTTACTAAAACTGGTTATAAAGGTGTTGGCTTTAAATCTGTTTTTTCAGATGCTCATAGGGTATATCTTTATTCTGGTGGATATTCTTTCAGATTTGACAAGCATCTAAACCAGGTAGCGAATAAATTATGGCAATTAAAACCTTACTGGACTGAAACAAATGAATTTCCAAATGATGTAATTAAATATGATAAATTTTTCAATGATAATGCACATAATGTATCTTTTGCCCTTGATGTTGGAGTAAAAAAAATCAGTGAGTATCAAAAACTTTTTAAAAAATTGTTTAGCAATCCATTGTTTTTAATCTTTTTAAGAAATGTACGATATATAAATGTTACTAAACCAAATGATTTTAACATAAGTATTACAAGAAAAATAACGAACAATTTTTGTGATTTGATAGTTAAAAAACAATATTTTTCAAAGTATCAAACAGATAATAAATACATCAAATCCACGTCTCAATTCTATTTAAAAAATTACGATATTCAAGTCGATAGTGATGTAAAATCAAGATTAGAGAATACAGAAAAAGTGCCGATTAGATTGGCAAATTCAAAAATTGTAGCACTTTCCTTTGTGGCAAAAGTGGATGATAATCAAATCATACCAATAAATGATGCTATTATTTTCAACTATTTGCCAACACGAGATACAAGTTATGGTTTAAATTTTTTTCTAAACGGTGATTTTTTACTCAATAATAGCCGGGAGTTTGTTCAGGCAAACAACAATCCGTGGAATGAATTTTTATTTGAAAATATAGGTTACTATGTATTTAATTGGATAAAAGATACCGTTGAACAGGAAAAAAATTTGGCATTTAGTATTTATAAAATAACACCAACAAAATATTCGGAAAGCGAAGAACTTAAAAATGCTTTCAACAGAGGTTTCGACAAAGCACTTAAAGACATTCCTTTTATTCTTACAATAGACAACGAATTAAAGAAAGCTGATGAAGTAATTATTGATAAAGCCGATATTTCAAAACATTTTGGTTCTGAATTATTTTACTTGCTATTTGGAAGTGACTTAAAAATAGTACACCATGAAATTGATATATCTAAACTCTCTCAAAAAGATTTTGGCATAAAGAAGATTGAAATTTCTGATTTTTGCGAAAAACTTAAAGAACTAGAAGGTCTTAAAACATTTAATGAATGGATTGAAAAGCTTGACCTAAAACAATATGAAGACTTTATTGGCATATTTAACGACAAATATTTATCAGATAGAACAAGGGACCGAAAATTGTATTTATTAGACGAAGAGTTTAATTTTCAAACTACTTTTTGGAAACTCAAAATTTTCATTGGCACTAATAAAATTTTTTATTCAGCCAATGATTTACTCGATGACCAAAATATTATTCCAAGAATAAAATCAACATTTAAAATACTCAAACAACTCATAAAACTTGACTTTATTTCCACTCCATTAAAAATTGACACAAAGGAAAATATTTATAGTGCCATAGAGGAGAAAATAAAAAAGCATGAAACAATTTTCGATTTATTAAGCGATAGAATTGAAACAATAGGAAATAATGAAAAACTAACCCCTCTCGATAAGAAACAGATTTTTGAAAATTTTATGTCGAGAGAAACTAGGTTTAGCGGGGTTAGTAGAAATCAAATAAGTAAACTTGAAATATTTTTTAATAGCGAAAACCCCATAAAAATTTTAACTCCGACAAATGAATTATTAAGCTGTTCACCGGAAAAGAAATACCCCAAATGGTTAAAACAATTTCAAATTTTTGAAGATGAGTATTATGCAGAACTTGATAGTTATAAGTTTTTTATTCAGGATTCTGAAATTTACCAAGAAATAATACTCCCCTATTGGTCACAATTAACCAAATATGTAATTGAAAAGGAATATCCTATCAACCTCTTTTACAAAGAGGTCATTCAATTTTATAAACTTGCAAATAAGGAAGATGAAAACGGATTGACTTCACTAAACGAAAAAGCCTTTATTTATGGTCAAAATGCTTTTTTAAAAAAAGAGGAGGTTTTTTATCATTCATATCTCAATGAAGCAAATCAATATGAAACGATAAAATCAGGAATAAAGAAAGTAATGAATATTGCCGTCCCCGAATTAACAACTTTAGAGTTCCTGACCAAAGAACCCTTTAATTTGAAAAGGACAGCGGAAAACAATCAGTCATTAATACAAAAGGTAGAAAGTAAGATTAATGAACTTACAGAGAGAGAAATCAGAGAATTATTTTTATTGATTCAGAAGATTGATAGTGAAAAAGCCCCAATAATGGAATTATTTCACGACCAACAAGGAAACATAAAATCACTAAGTCGATTATTATCAAGCGAAAGTCACAATCTGCCATACTGGTTAGATGATTTTAAAATTGCTAAAAGCGAATATTATATCGATTATGAAACTTTGTTTTTAGAGTATAGTGATGTTTATACAGAAATCATATTGCCCAATTGGAAAACAATCACAGAAAAATTACTGACAATCGAGAATCCTAACATCGGATTATTTTACAATCAAATTAATGACGATTTTTTTGAAACAGGAAAACAAATTATTTCAGGTGCAAGTAGAGCATTTATCTATTCAGGTAATACATTTGAACTAAAGGAAGCTATCTTCTGGCATCCACACTTCTCATTGGCCGAGGCTGCCATTGAAAAATTAACTAAAAGGAAGCTACCTTATAAGAATATTGTTAAGCACCTGAACGATGAAAAATCAACCTTCCATATTGCAAAAGCTGATAACCTTTTGGATTTACTCAAAAGTGGTGGTAGTACTGCATTAACCGAGAAGGAAGCGATATCATTTATTGATTTTGCAACAAACACAAATTTGAGAATTTTTGATTCTGGATATTTCGATAATTCCTTCAATTATCATTTTGGCAAAGAGGTTAAGCAATTCAATTTACCGGAACTGAATATTTTTATAGCAAAACATTTTGCCGAAAATTATTGCCCAATACCGGAAAGTTTGGCCGGAGAAACAGATTTATCTAAATTAGGTTTAATCTCAAATGATAACCTAAAAAACCAAATAATCAATAAGTTAACCCAAAAACAAGAGTTTGCAGATTTAATTGATTTGGTTTATAGCTGGGGTGATAGTTTTAAAAAATTATTTTGGCAACAGTTTGAAAGTAAAATAAAGAATATTGTGTTGTCAACTGCTGAAACTTATTCGCAGCAGTCATTCGAATATAAGCTGTTAAAGTTGTATTTGAGTGTCTATAAAACAAGTGAAGCCGCAAACAACCTGCGCAATCAAATTTTTATAAACGAAATCAGTGTCGCTGGTATCGAAACCAAAGAAGATATTTCAATCGGTGACACAGAACTACCTTACAGCACTATAATTAAAGCAGAAGACAACTCAAAATGGTTTGATAAATTCATAACTGATTTTAACGATAAGGAACTCGAAAGTAAACTCTTTTACAAAACAAGCGAAGATATTCATACAACCGCCGACTTACTAAAAGCTACAGCAAAATTTACGGACTTAAACCAATATGTTTTTGCAATTTATTACGCTAAGGAAAATGACAACAATTATTTGAGCTGTTTTGAAAATCCATTTTCTGAGGTCGATATATTAAATCATTTCTATACGAAAAACTATCCTTTAGAATTAATAAAGTCATTTTTAAAAATATGGACTAGGAATTACATTTATCCAGATGAATTTGCACTTAAAGAAGTTGAGTGCCTCCCTACCGAATTAAAAACCTGGCACAATGATGAACAAGAAAAAATTACGTATTTATCAAAACTTGGATTAAACAGTACAAACTCAAATATCGTTAAACTTCGCAAACATTTGAAAAATCCAGAAATTAGTATTGATATTTCAAAAATTCCGAACAGTGAAATATTACTTAATAACACATTAAAATGGGTAGAAAGTGAGAATATTGTAATCACACGACAAACATATGAAGCAATAACAAAGGTTTATCAATTTATTCCTGAGTACCAGCCAGGCACACCTGTTTTAATTTACAACACCGTTGTAAATGAAATTTATACATACAAATTAAAAGCATTTTTAAACAATCCGGTTTATGGTTTTGAGGGACTTAACGGGAAGTCAAAAGCTTTCGAACTACTCATCGATTGTGATATAATTAATGGTATACATCAAAGTTGGCTGAATGATATTAACAAGAAGAATGAAACAAATCAGAGTTCTGATATTATTGAAGATGAAGACGAAAAAAAGACTGATAATTACAAAATTGACGCTAGTGAAATCAGAGTTGAACACAAACCTGATATTCAAAAGTTAACATTGGCAGAAAAACAGGAGACAGATTTTCAAAAAAAATGGTCTGAAACAACTGGTTTAGAATTGTATTTCTTCAACGAGCAAATTCCCTACCTTGATTACATTGTAGGTTATAAAACGGAGCCAATATCTGTTTCAAAAAAAATATCTGATATTGAAGTTGTTGAGAATAAAATCTATGTTAATAAGCAGCAAAAAGATAATTTACATACGCTCCTCAATACAAAAATTGAAGATGATAAAGCCAATATGTACTTCTTATGGGAAAAAGTATATAGGTTACTCTACTATTTAAAACAAGAAGATACTAAAATTGAAATAGATTTTGAAATTAAAGAAATTCCGAATGACTTACTGGCTTTCGTCCTGAATGAAATGAATAATCATTTGTTTCTTGAAAATGCCAAAACATCAGAGGTCTTAAAGAAAATATACCACAACCTACACGGTTCTTCTATCGAAATTATTGCTATCTATAAGGCATTTACAAACGAAATTCTTTCCTATCAATTAGTTAATTCTAAACAAAAAAAATTACTATCCGGTTTTACAGAATACGAAAAAGAGCATTATTCTAAAATACTTGAAATTGCTGTTGAAAAAGATTTTCTAATTGTTGCAGATTTCTGTAAGGAGTTTGCCAAATCAGACAAAATTGAAATAATTGAAAACCAGCTTAACCTTAACGTTGATGAATTAGAACAATGGAAAGATGATAAATGGGAATTTTGGCAGTATAAAGACAAATACACGATAAAACTTCATCCAGGTAAGATACCTCTTAAGACAACTTTCTTAGGCAAAACAATAACTGAATATGAAGATGGGAATAAGTTTCGTGTCCCAGATAGTAATACAATTATTGTGAATAAAGAAACCATCGGCGACTTACATATTTGGTTAAAAGACGAATTATCCGATGAAGAATACGCTGCACTATTCACTAAGCAGGTTAAAGCAGATGAAACAATTGTAAGTAAATCGGAATACGAGGAGTTCCAGCGCTGGAAAAAGGAAAGGAACGATGATTATTCGAAACAAAACAAGAAAAAGAAACAGGATGAATCTGAGAAAGAAAATGATTTTAATGATAGGTTTTTTGAAATAGCAGAAATACTGAATCCTGGTATTTCTGGACAAAACCGCATAGGTGCAAATCTTGAAGCAAAAATTGCAATTCTGCAATGGCTTGAAGCACAAAACGAAATAAAAAAAATTGAGGAACAGAGCAATTTAAAACTTGGTACTTATTCTCTTATCAATAATGTTGAATTTACTTTCAACAACTCTCCAAAAACAATTATAGCTAAAAGTGCAAGAAAGAGCAATTTAAAAATAAACCCTAATGAATGGCTTTCATTGGCAGATAAAGATACAATTCTGATAATTTGGTTTGGTGGTTCTAATTTTAAGCAGATTAATGAACAAAATACTTTAATTGAGGAAAATCCGAATACACTTATTCGCATAGACAAACAAGACGCAACAATAGAGCAAATTAACAGCCTTGCATCTGTTAATCAATACATTTCTACATTTAAGTTTGTTTTCTATTCACCTGCAAATATTTCAGACGAAGTATCAAATTTAAAAGCAACAAATGAAGATATTGATGTTGATTTTGACGAAAATTATCTTGACAATCTTGACCTACAATGAAACAAATAGACAGAAATAAGCATAAAGCATTACTATCGCAAGAATTGGCTTACCAAAAGAATCAGTTTGAAATTGATTATCTGCAAAAACAATTTGCCGAGTTGGTTCAAAAAAATGAAACTTTTGTAGCCCTATTTCTTGGAGTAGATGAAAAGCGTGGAAATCTAATACTTAAATTCTCTTCTAAACGTGGTGTACCACTCAAAAACAGACATTACATTGGTTTAGTCCCATCAAATGAGATTTTAAAATCAAGTTCATGGACTAAACTATCTTACGGTGAGTTAAGAAATCATCCAAGTAGGCTTACAGAACTAATTCCTGTTTGGTACACAAAAGAAGATGACAATACAATCATAGGTTTTAAAGGTGCAGAAATTGAGTTTTCGCGTGAACTTCCCAAAAATTGTCCAGTAATAGTTGGTCCCAATGAACCTCCATTAGAGTATTTGAATAACCTTGTTCAATTGGTGGGTAATTTAAATTCAAAAGACAAAGGGAGTATATTTCTTGACATACAAATTGGAGAAAAAAATTGGCATCCCAGAGACTTAAATCAGTGCGCCAATCAGGTCAAAGAATTAATGTTGGCTTTTGAATTTAAAAACGAAATAATAATTCAAGGTCCACCAGGCACCGGAAAGACTTTTTTAATGGCAGACTTATGTCGGCATTTATTGAATAAAAATGCAACTATTTTAATAACAGCGTTAACAAACAGGGCTTTAATTGAATTAGCATCCAAAGAGCATTTAGTTTCCGATATTAATGAAAAAAAAGTTTATAAAACCAATTTATCTACAGATGAATTAAAACAATTACCGAAACTACAGGAAGGTAAAAATTATGATATTCACCAGAAAAGTATTTTGTTGACAACATATTACGGCATGTCTGATATTTCAAATAAAAGTTTTGACGGTGAACTATTTGATTATGTTATTATTGAAGAAGCAAGTCAGGCGTTTTTATCGACAATAGCAGCAGCCCGTAGACTTGGAAAAAAATGTTTAATTGTTGGCGATATAGCACAATTAGAGCCGATTTTTGGGCAGCAAGTAAATGAAGAAAACAAAGACAATTTAAAAGAAGCAATTGACGGATTAAAAACCCTTTGTTATTATTCAAAGGATATTCCTGCCTATATTTTGACTAAATCATACCGTTTAACGTCAAGGGCTGTCAAGCTAACAAATAGTTTTTACGCCGATATGCTAACTTCAAATACTGATGAAAACTATAAGGTTGACATTAATAAGCCCGACAACTTACCGTTTGATTTTCCCAACAATGGAGGTGCAGTGTGGCTTAAAATGGATTTAGAGCTTGATAATAAATTACCTGACAATGCAAACGAGTTTATTAACCAACTAGTTGTTGAATTGCACAAAAGGAATCCAGAAAAGGAAATTGCAGTATTGTCGTTTTTCAGAGCGACTACTAATAGGTTACAAAGTTCAATATATTCAAAAGTTAATAATTCAGAAAAAGTATTGGTTGAAACTATATCGAGGATTCAAGGATTGACAACTGATATATGCATATTTTTCATACCAAACAGCGGAGTTCACTTTTCACTGCAACCAAATTTATTTAATGTTGCAACAAGCCGCTCTAAATTGTTTACTTTAATAATTTCATTGGTTAGCTGAATTACACATAGTTCGTCGCGCATCTGAAGCTCATTGAAGTAGTAGGTAACTCTGAAGGCGGCATCGGTATTTTTCAAGAGATCCAAACTTTCCGGATCCTTGGCATAAGCATCAAGCAACCCCTGAACTTCTTTTTTGGCATCGTTATAGTTAAAGTAATTTCGCAGCTCCTTAAAGTCTTCGGCACCGAAGAAATGGTAGCCGGCTTCATAATACTGCATGTTTTCATTCAGGTTTCGCGGTGTATAGGAGTCAAGTAGAGCCTGCAATTCCTCGATACCCACAAGCGGAGCACCTTGGGGAGCCTTGCGAATGTAGGTTTCATTGGACCAAATGCCGATGAGTTGGGTTAAGATGGGGAAAAGGTCACCAAAGAGAGCTAAACCGTAGTCTGCAAGATAGCGACACAAGTTTTGTACAAAAGCTCTCATAACGCTCTTAGTAAAGATTTCATCCAAAGAACTCAAGTTCATTGGCAAGATAGTGTTATTACCCAACATGCCTTTTAGGAGCCTTGACAAGGTATTCAATAAAACCTTTACAACACTGTTATTGAGCTCTGAATTAGGGTTGCGTTTGATAATACTGAGTAAGCCTACATAGTCAAACTCCAAGGCATTGCCGATCAACCAATCCATTACTAAGTCTTTTGAACCGGTTATGTGGGCCGGCATCCAGTTTGCCGGAATAATGCTGAAAATAATCTTATCAATTTTTTGCCATACGGTGTCGGTAGGAAGGATGT